>Ga0224508_10001623_pt1 | contig 20024 bp, 17 predicted proteins | sample SF_Jan12_sed_USG_4_FD_170157 | JGI IMG/M metagenome (GOLD analysis project Ga0224508, IMG submission 170157) | Sediment microbial communities from San Francisco Bay, California, United States - SF_Jan12_sed_USGS_21 | ecosystem: Environmental > Aquatic > Marine > Sediment | place: USA... | reverse complement strand
ATGGAGAACTTGCAGGAGAACTAGAGAGAGAATTCCCCACCATTTCCAAGGGCTTCAGAGTGCAGGCCGGTTGCATGTATCAGCTTGGTTTGGGCGTTTCAAGCAAGGTGGTGTCGCATCGCCGACCGCTATCCTACACCGTCATACAGATGATCATCGCCAATCGATTTGGGCCCAGGCCAAGAAACTGAGTAGCCTTTAGGGGTCCTGAACAGGCGGAGGGTGATTGCGTCAGAGACAACAGGTATCGAAAGCCGCTCAACGCGGGGCGGAAGCGGCCGAGCTCGTGGACCGAGCCAAGCGTGGGGACTTGAACGCCTTTGATGAGCTGGTGCGAAAGTACCGTCCGCGTGTGTACGCACTGGCGCTCCATCTCACGGGTCAGGCGAGCGACGCGGACGACATCACACAGGATGCCTTTCTCAAGGCCTATCACAAGCTCCCGGAGTTCGAGGGACGCAGCGAGTTTTTCACGTGGATTTACCGGATCACGCTGCACCGGGCACTCAATGTAAAACGCGACAAGAACCGAAGGCGGACGGTGCCGTTCGACGACCCTCGCCTCGTTGCCGCGATCGCCGCGGACGCTCATGGCGACCCCGAACGCGCAGTTCAGCTTCGCGACCGATACCGTGCTTTGCTCGAGGCTTTCGACCGGCTCTCTCCCCTTCTCCAAACGACGGTCGTGCTCACGACACTGCAGGGCCTCAACTACAAAGAAGCGGCGGTCGTTCTCGAGACGACCGAGGGAACGATCGCTTGGCGCATCCACGAAGCGCGGCGAAAAATGCGGGGTTACCTCGACGGCCTCGACAGGGGCCTTGCGCGCGCGAGGCGCCGCCCGATGTCGGACAGCGCTGTTCATCGGCTCGAAAAGGCGCTGATGCAGCTCATCCCCGTGGTGCCGACGCCCGCGGCCGCTCGCTGATCCGGTTCAGAGGTCAACTGTGGTAAGCCAGGCTCGTGCTGGCCCATAGTTTAGTTACGGCCAAATCTGCCGACCCGGCGAAGCTCATGCTCTTTCTTCATGGGATTCTGGGCAACCGGGCCAACTGGCGCGGGATCGCCCGGCGTTTCGTGGCAGCGCGGCCGGACTGGGGCGCGGTCCTCGTCGACCTGCGCGAGCATGGGGACTCCCTGGGTCTACAGGCGCCACATGACCTGCAGGCGGTGACCGACGACCTCGCTGAGCTCGAGCGATCGCTCGCTCTTACCATCGGCGGCGCCATCGGCCATAGCTTTGGCGGCAAAGTGGTGCTCGAGTGGCTGCGTTCGTCTGCAAACCAAATCACGGAGGCCTGGGTGATCGATGCGTCTCCGTCTCCGAGCATCTCCAACGGCGATTCGAACGCGACAGCCGAGGTGCTGCGAGCCCTGGAGAGCCTTCCCCGGACCTGGCCGTCTCGAGAGGCCTTCGTCGCGGCGCTCATCGACGCTGGGCAGCCCAAAGGGATCGCACAGTGGCTTGCGATGAATCTTCGCAGGACGGACGATGGCGCACGCCGGTTCGGACCGGAGCTCTCGGTCATCCGGGAGCTCATCGAGGACTATGCGCGGACCGACTGCTGGGACATCGTCGAGACGCCGCCCCCAGGCTGCTCGCTGGGGCTCGTGATCGGTGCAGAGTCCACGGCGTTTTCACCGGCGGATCGCGAGCGGGCCGAGCGAATCGCCAAACGAAACCCGCAGGTAGCGGTGCACCTGGTCGAAGGTGCGGGGCATTGGGTCCACGTGGACGCCCCTGACGCACTGCTGGCGCTCTTGAATTGGCGTCAAACGCCAGCGCGCTGAGCTGCGAACCCTCAATCAACATGACCTTGCCGAGCCCAATGCGCCCGGGGGTCGAGTCCGGTAGGGGGTACTTTTCATCGTTCAGCGGGAGTGGTACACAGCCCGAGGATGGGCCTCAAGAACACCGTCGACTGGGCGCGCACCGAGTGGGGAATCTTCCAAAAAGGTGGCGAGATGGGCTGGGGCCAACGCGGGCGCTGGCTGCGGCAGTGGGTTCCGTTTGGAGGCCGCACCGTGGGCTGGGCTACCTTGTCACTGACGGCCGGCCCGCTCACGAACGGGAAGGCGTCGACCTGGGCGGCAAAGAAGTGGAGCCAGTCCTCGGCCAAGGGCCTGCGCATCTACATCGAGGTGACAGGGCAAGAGAACGTTCCGGAGGGTGGTTTCGTCTACGCGAGCAACCATGAGAGCTTGGTCGACATCCTGGTCTTGGGCGCCGCGCTTCCCGGCGACTTCAGGTGGGCGGCCAAACGCACGGTCATGAACATCCCGTTCCTGGGCTGGCACCTGAGGCTGGCGGGGCACGTGCCGGTTGACCGCAACAAGGGCAAAGACGCCGCGGTCGCCGTCACCGAGGCGTTCGAGAGCGTGCTCCGCAACGAGAAGTCGCTGTTGGTCTTTCCCGAAGGGACACGCACTGCCGATGGCAAGCTGAAGGCGTTCAAGAACGGTGCGTTCCAGGCCGCGGTGTTGACCGGGAAACCTGTGGTGCCCGTTGCGCTGCGTGGAACCTTCAGCCTGATGTCGCGCGACGAGGTCGACACGGGCGGGAGCAAGAGCCGCGAGGACCGGCTGGTGACCGTGCAAATCGGCGACCCGCTGTACCCGAACCTCGAGCTCGAAGAGCCCGAAGCGGTGGCCGACCTCCGCGACCGAACTCGAGCCGCCGTAGTCGGGATGCTCTCGCAGGCTAGCTCTGCGCGGGCCGTTGCCGAATCAGCGCGGCAGCTTTGAGACTAATCACCGTTTGGCCTCGCTGATTGCTGAGCGTCAGCAGGCTTCGGATGATCCCAAGGCCCGGCTTGCTCGCAGATTCGCGGGTCTCGATGATTTCGCCCCGAAGCCGTAGGCGGTCGCCGACGCAGGCCGGCGTTTGAAAGCGAACCTCGTCCCAACCGAGCCCCATCACGGTCGCCGCTGGCTCGGCCTGCATCTCATGCCCGAGCCGAATCGCGATTGCGACCGAGTGAATCGCGGAGGTGAAGAGCTTCCCTACCGGCGTGGCCGCGGCGGCCTGCGCATCGACGTGAAAAGGAAGGGGGTCCCACTTCGAGCAGAAGCTCACGATGTCCTCCTCGGTCAGCTCGTAGTCCTTGGTGGACTCCTGCGCATCGCCAACTCGGATGTCTTCGAAGTAGCGCATTCAGCCGTATTTCTCGATGATCTGGCCCAAGCCCGGAACGGCGCTTTGGACGTTCTTCCGCGCGGAGCCCCGAAGCTTGCCATAGGCGCCTTTGACGGAACCATGCTCGGAGCTCTTCGCGCGCGCGTCGGTCACGGCGAGTAGCGCTTCGGACACCTCCTCCGTGTGCGTTGCGAAGTAACTACCCACGGCCTGCCCCTGGGAAAGCGCTTGCTGGCGAAATGGCTCGAGGGCAGCGGCAAACTCCGGGAGTAGGGTTTCTACGACCCCGCGTACGAAGCCGGGCTTCACACCTTGGACCAGCCTGTAGCCGGCTTTGACGGCAACCCCGCTGAGCCCCTTTTGCTTCCCGACCTCGTCGTCGACCAGGCGGCATACATCTTCGATGATCGAAGCCCGCTGGGCCTCGTCACTCAACACGTCGTTCAGATTCATGACCCTTCCTTTTGCGCTTGGACGGCCTCGACGCAAGCGCTGCAATCTCGATGCTCGACTCGATGGCTGCGACGACGGAATCCACCGTATCGCGCCGATCGCTCACGACGAAAAAGTACTCCTTGTTCCGCAAGTGGCTCACGCGTCCGACCTTCTCGCCGCTGGGATTGTGGATGCCGATTTGCGCGCCCACATATCTCTTGAAGTCGACCGCGACGACACCCACGTGCCCGCGTTCGGATAGGAGGGCAATCATCTCTTCACGGTCGACGTGCCCTTCGTTGTTGAACGAGACCAGCAGGTGTTTGCAGCGCACGGCTTCGAAGACCTCCCTGAGTCCCTGGTGAATGCGGCGCTTGGAGTTGAAGTCGCTTTTATACTCCTTGCATTGCACGCGCTTGTTCGCGATCCCGTAGGTCTCGGGTTTGTCCCAGCGCACCAGGCTTTCCCAAACGTGGTAGTTGCCCATGTAACTGTGCTGGTTGTAGGGAGGGTCGATGTACGCGATGTCTGCCTCGACCCTCGACGCCGCTTCGACCGCGTCGAGGTGAAGGGCTTCACCCGGACCAGGAAGAATCGCCGGAACCCGCAGCGCGAGCTCGTTGGAGGCGCGGGCCGCCCACTGCTTCAAATACGCCATCTGGACGCCAGTGGTAGAATCGACGCGATCGGCAGCTTCCATGAGTGAGACCAGGGCAATCGCTTCGAGCTCGACGGGCAACTTGCGTCGGGCGATCTCTTCTCGGATAGCGTCGACGCGCGCTCCGTTCTTTGGTTTGAAATACCGCGCGTCGTCGCAGAACGCCTTGGTGAAGTAACCGGGTGTCGGGTCGATGAGCGAAAGGTCCGCGATGAGGCCCGTCGCTTCGTCGAGCCAACGATCGGCATCGGCCTGCACATAGCAGCGCGCAAGCGTCGACGCGTAGGCCAGGTGGTCGTTTGCAATCACATAGCGGCCGGTTTGCTTGAGCCCGCGCGCAACCCGCGAGGTCCCGGAGAACAAGTCGAGCACCCGCCCCGATGCGGGAAACGCCGAAACGGCGCGCACGATGTGCGGCACCAGGACGCGTTTCGATCCGATGTATTTGATCATGAAGTCTGGGACGTCATCGCCTGCACGATGGCGTCCCGGAGCGTAGCAGCTTCGTAGGGCTTTTGAACGAAACCGAGGGCTCCCATGCCCCGAAGCTCACGCTCGAGGTCTCGGTCCCAGTAGCCCGAGACAAAGACCACCGGCGCCTCGGGATCGACATCCTTGAGCTTCTTGAAGGCCTGGTCACCGGTCATCCCGGGCATGTTGAGGTCCATCAAGACCAAATCCGGCCGCGGCTGAGTCTCGTCGTAGATCCGCAGCGCTTCTTCGCCGCTTCGAGCGAAGATCACGCGGTGACCGCTCTGCCGCACCACGCGGCCGGCGCTTCGGCGCACCACGTCCTCGTCGTCGACCAGCAGGATGAGAAGCTGAGTCCGTGGCAGCTTGATCGCCGGAAGGCTCGGTTCGGTTGGCACGCTTCGCTCGCTCGTGAGCGGAAACACGACCTGGAACTCAGTGCCCCGATTCGGAACGCTATGCATGGTGATGTGACCATTGTGCGACTTAGCGATCTCATACACGGCAGCGAGACCCAAGCCTGCCCCGACTTGGGCGCCCTTGGTGCTGAAGAAGGGATCAAAAGCGCGTTCTCGCGTTGCGTCGTCCATCCCAATGCCCGTGTCCTCGACCGTAACGATGGCGTGTGCAACCAGGGGGTTCAGCGGCGCCTTCTCGAGGTCGACCGGATCGGCTTTCTTGGCGCTGAGCTTGAGCTTGCCTCCGTTGGGCATCGCATCGCGGGCATTGATGAGCAAGTTCATGAGCAACTGGTGGAGCTGACCGCGATCGCCACTGACTTTGAGCCCACGATCGATGCGAGCTTCGATCGCGATCGCTCGGTGAAAGGTGTGACGCGCGAGCTGAACGACGTGATGGCAAAGCTCGGAGAGGTCGACTTCCGTATGACTTCGCTCGACTTCTCGCGCAAAACCCAGCAAGCGGCTGGTCATTTCCGTCGCCGCCGCAGCCGCCGAGCGGATGTCGTTGAACGCTTCGCGGACGTCGGGCTCGCTGACCTTGGTTTCGCCCGCGAGCCCGTTCAAGAAATCGATGCTGGATTTCACCGCTCCCAGAAGATTGTTGAAATCGTGCGCTACGCCGGTGCCGAGCCGCCCGATCGCCTCGAGCTTTCGCCGCTGTGCGACCTGCTCCTCCATCGGATCGTGATGCGCGAACAGGAACAAGGAGCTGCCGATCTGGATTCGGTCTCCGTAGGTGAGAACCCGTCGGGTGACCCCCATTCCGTTGACCTGGGTCCCATTTCGACTCGCGAGGTCCTCAATCAGATATGAGCCGTTCTCGTGTTGGAAGATACGTATATGAACGCGGGACACGAGTGTATCGTCGACTTGAACGTCGGCTAACTCTCCGCGGCCGAGGGTGAGCTCTTTTCCGATGGCGTACTTGTCGCCCGCCAGCTTGCCTGCGAGCACGACGATGCGAGCCTGCTCCTCCTTGTTGGAGAGGCTCTTCTGCTTGAACACGTGTTGGCGTGTCTCCTCGGTGGGATCGTGTCGCGACATCTGGCGGCGGGCCCTCGAAGCCCATTAGATCCTAGCCTGCAGGACCGACGGAGGGTGTAGCCCCGGGGGGTGAGGGGCTCCAGCGCACATCGTCGCCAGATTGATCTCTGAGGAGCTTCGGTCATATTGGGGCTCTGGTGATGGCCACCTCGAAGCGATTCCTGTCCGAATTCCGAATGATTCGAGGTGCTTGTGCCCTGACGACTCTGCTCGCGCTCCTGCTGCAGGGTTCGAGCGGCGGGCATATGCTCCTCGTCGAGCATGGCCGCTGCGCCGCGCACGGCGAGCTGGTCCACGGCGGTGCTCACCAACATGAGGCAGGTCAGGATCGTCACGCCGAGTCAGCCGTGCTCCATGGGGTACCCGACGCCGACTCTAACGAAGCGCACGATCACTGCTTGGTACTGACCGATCGACGAGACGCTCTCGTTTCGATCGCCGACGCGGGTACCGACATCCGAGTGCTCGAGATGCTGGGAGAGCTCAGCCGCCTGGGCGCCGAGATCACGTCGAGCACCTGCCAACTCCAGCTCGCGCCCAAAACCTCACCTCCTGCCTGACGTTCGTTCGCCGAACGTTCGTTGAACCGCGCGACTGCGCGAAGGCAGGAGTAGTGAGTGAGAAGCAATCAAAGGAAAACTAGAGGCGCAATTGCGCTCGGGGTCTTGGCCCTCTGGGCCGCAGGATCCGTCTGCGCGCAGGACGACCAAAACCGAGACACGGACGCCGGCACTGGCACTGACGCTGGCACTGACACTGACGCTGACGCGGATGCAAAACTGCACCCCCCGCATCTCCTCGATTCCCCGCCGCCGGTTTACCCGCCGGGTCAGGAGGGCTCCGGCCTCCACCCCACCGTGATCCTCCTGGTCACCGTCACCCCCGACGCGAAGATCACCGACATCGTCGTGGAGCACTCCGCCGGTTCGGAGTTTGATGCAGCCGCGGTCGAGGGCGTACAGGCCTGGAAATTCGAACCGGCGAAGCGGGGTCAAACTACGGTCGCAAGTCGAATTCGCCTGGCGGTCCACTTCGAAGAACCGGAGGTCGGCGTCCACGACCAGACCGGCGCCTACGCTGGCGCCGCCGCCACCGCTGTCACTGACACCGACGCTGACGCTGACGCTGACTCGGGCGCTGCGTTCCGGACCGACGCCCAGGTCGACGCGGAGCGCCTGCGGAGCGGAGGCCGCGGTGTTGCGGACTTTGAAATCGGCCAAGACATACTCAACGCTGCCCCTGTCTTTTCGGCAAACGACCTACTCAAGCGCGTTCCCGGTCTCTATGCGTCGAAGCCCGAAGGCGGCGCAGTCGGTGAGCGGTTCTTTCTCCGTGGATTTGATTCGGAGCACGGGCAGGACATCGAATTCAAGGTCGGCAACATCCCGCTCAACCAGCCGTCACACATTCACGGGCAGGGCTACACGTTCCAGGGCTTCATCATCCCCGAGTTGGTGCGACAACTCCGCGTTACCGAAGGGGTCTACGATCCAATTCAAGGTGACTTCGCGATCGCAGGCACCATCGAGTATGAGCTTGGCGTCGAGCAGCGCGGCGTCTACGCGCAAACCGAGCTCGGTTCGTTTCGGACGTTCCGACAGATCGCGATCTTCGCGCCCGAAGGCAGTGACCCCGATACCTTTGGCGCTTTTCAGCTTCGGCGAACCGACGGATTCGGTCAGAACCGGGAAGGCATCGATGGGTCGGCGATGTTTCAATTCGGATTTGGTCACGAGAAGTGGCGTTTTCGGGTTCATGGCAGCTTCGGAGGCGCTCGCTACGACTTGGCCGGTGTTCTCCGGCTCGATGACATTCAAGCCGGCGAAGTCGGCTGGCTCGACGTCTACCCATTCGATACAGCGCTCGCCCAAAACGGCTCCAATCTCAGCGCAATCCTCGGGTTCTCGGGTGAGCACCGTGGAGAGGACGAGCGCAATTCGAGCTTCGGCCTCTGGCTTCAATTCCACGACTTTCGGCTTCAAGGGAACTTCCGTGGCTTTCTCGAAACCGATGCCGACGGAGACACGCCCGGCGACCTCGTCGAGCAGCTCGATCGGCGCTTCGTCATCGGCGGCAATGCACGGCATCGGACGCGCGAATTTGCACCGGCTGATTGGGCGAAGGGAACGGTCGAGCTTGGCGTGTCGACCCGCGTCGATCTCATTGCTCAAGAGCTCAACTTGGTCGAGGCGCCGGCAAACCGAATCTATCAGGAGCGCATCGATGCCGAAATCGCGGAAACCGACCTGGGCGTCTGGCTCGACCTCGACTGGGATTTCACCAAGTACCTGAACATCACCGGCGGCGTCCGTTCCGATGTCTTGTTCTACAACGTCACCGACCGGCGAGAGAGCGTTTCCCCCGTCGACGTGGCGCCGTATCGCCGGACCGCTGCCGGCGTCGTCGTCGGACCCCGCGCCGTGGTCACGGTGAAACCGATCGAGGAGCTCGACGTCGTGCTCGCCTATGGGCGCGGCTTTCGCTCACCTCAGGCGCGCCTGGTCACCGAGAACGAGGACGTCCCCTTCACCAAGGTCCACTCGGCCGATGTCGGCTTGCGATCGCGCGTCGGCAAGAACGACGAGCTTCAGCTCGCGCTGACGGGGTTTCTCGCAAAGATGAACAACGATCTGATCTTCGAGGCACACGAAGCCCGCTTCGAGCCGATTGGGCCGACGACTCGCATCGGTGCGGTCTTCTACGCCCAGGCGCGCCCCCTTCCTTGGCTCTTTGGCGCGTTTTCGGTGACCTACGTCAAGGCCAACCTGGACGAAACCCCGGAGCCCGAGCCCGGCGAGCCGCCGTCCGGACTTGAAGCCGGCGACCCGATTCCGTTCGTTCCCCCGTGGCTCTTGCGTCTGGACGTCGGAGCGGCAGACGACCTCGTCGACCTCGGCAAACATCCCCTTCGCGGCAAGGTTGGCCTCGGTTACACCTTCGTGAGTGAACGCCCGCTGCGCTTCTCCGAGAAGTCACCGCGCGTCAACCTGCTCGAGCTGAGCGCCGGCCTCTCCTGGTGGTTTTTGGAGCTGGGCTTCCAGGTCTTCAACTTGTTGGACACCCGCTATGCAGCCCAGGAGTTCGTTTTCGAATCAAACTGGAGCCCCACAGCCCCGCCATCGGACACACCCGCACGTCACATCGCCTCCGGCGCCCCCCGAACCTTCCTCTTCCAAATTGGGTTCCGCCTCTGATCCATCCGCCGCGCAGATTCTGCACTAGCCCTGACGCTGGCATTGGTGCGGGCGCTGCTTTAGCCTGCGTCTCCGTGGGCAACCGCACCAACTTTCCCATCGCGATCATCGGTGCTGGCTTTGCCGGGATCGGCGCTGCGATTCAGCTGAAGAAGGCAGGCATTCAATCGTTCACGATCTTCGAGCGCGCGAGCGAGATCGGTGGCACTTGGCGGGACAATACCTACCCGGGCGCTGCCTGCGACGTGCCCTCGCACGTGTACTCGCTCTCATTCGAGCAGAATCCCAACTGGAGCCGGCGCTACGCCACGTCCTCAGAAATCCAGGAGTATCTTCTCGGCGTCGTTGACAAGCACGAGCTCCGCGAGCGGATGCGACTCGACACCGAAATCGTCGAAGCTCGCTTCGATGAGAAATCTGGATCCTGGTTCCTGACGACGAACGAGAGCGAAACGTTCACGGCGCGCGCGGTCATCGCCGGCGTCGGGGGTCTGGTCGACCCGTCCTATCCGAACATCGCCGGTCTCGACCAGTTCGAGGGCGAGATGATGCACACCGCGCGCTGGAACCACGACGTCGACCTCAGAGACAAGCGAGTCGCCGTCATTGGAACCGGAGCCAGTGCCGTTCAAGTCGTGCCCAGCATTGCACCCATCGTCGCCATGCTGAGCATCTTTCAACGCACGCCCGCTTGGGTGGTCGGCAAGTTCGACGCCCTCTATCCGAATTGGCTTCGAAGGTTCCTGGCGCGAGTCCCGTTCTTTCTCCGCGCGAGCCGTTTCGTGAAGTACTGGACCAGCGAGCTCCGTGGACCGATCGTCTTTTTCAACTCGAGGATTCTCTCGAGGATCGGTGTCGCTCTATCGATGTGGAACCTCCGACGCCAAGTGAAAGACCCCATGCTCAGACGGCGGCTAACGCCCAATTTTCAGTTTGGTTGTAAGCGGGTTTTGGTGTCCGACGACTATTGGGCGTCGTTCGAACGCGAAAACGTCGATCTCGTCACCGACTCGATCGAAGGCATCGAAAGCAAGGGAATCCGTACCAAGGATGGCAGCTTGCACGAGGCAGACGCGATCGTGCTGGCTACCGGGTTCAAGCTCGGGCTCGCCACGGCGCCGTTTCCGATCATCGGTCGCCAAGGGCGCACGCTCGACGAAGCTTGGGCAGGTGGCGCAGTCGCCTACAAAGGCATGACCGTCGCCGGTTTCCCGAACTGGTTCATCATGATGGGTCCGAACACAGGCCCCGGCCATACGTCGGTCTTGGTGTACACCGAAGCGCAGATCTCGCATGCCCTCCAAGCGATCACGAAGCTCATGGCCGAGAATTTGAAGTACATGGACATCCGCCAGGACGTGCAGGATCGCTACAACGCGGGGATCCAGAAGCGGATGAAGCACATGGTCTGGGGCGGCTGCAAGAGTTGGTATCTGAACGAAGACGGAAGCAACCATTCACTCTATCCGGGCTTTGCGGCCGAGTACGTTCTACGAACGCGAAAGCTCCGGTCCGAAGATTACGAAATCGCCGCCCTCTAGTTGCGTTGAGCTTGCCTTCTAGGAAAGACCGATACCGCTCTGTAGTAGCTGGGTAGCGGCGAGGGCGAGTTTGCGGGCGTCTTCGGAGGAGAGGTCCCGGACTCTGGGGTGACGGTCGACGATCATGCGAGCTAGGCCGTGGGTCAGGGCTTCGCTGCTTAGGGCGATGAGCTCCGGGTCGGCGTCCGGGATCAAGCCCGCGTTCTGGCCCTCATAGATGAGCGCGATCAACTTCAGTCTGCGCTCATCGTTGAACTCACCCAGAAAAGCGCCGGAGACGGAAGGGATGCTCTGGACGAGTCGGAAGAGGTTGGGGTGCTCCGCTGCGAAACGAACGTAGGCGACGGTCATCGCGCGAAACTGGGTGAGCGCGTCGTCGCGATCCCTGGTTGCTTCGTCGAGCTTCTGCTGAAGGTCCTCCGAGGCCTTTTCGGCTACGGCCTGCAGCAACCGTTGCTTATCGGCGAAGTGCCTAAACGGTGCCGCCGAAGACACACCCGTCTCGCGCGCCAACGCTCGCATGCTGAGCCCCTCGGCACCTTCGGCGTCGACGAGGCTGAAGGCCGTCTCCAGCAAGGCCTCCCGCAGATTGCCGTGGTGATAGGACTTCCGTTCCGAGCTCACGCGGTGAGCCTAGCAGAGGATGTTAGCGGCGCTCACTTCCCTGCAATCGAGATGTAAGCACTGCTAAGTTCCCACGATTCCTTCGCAGCGCCAGGGCAGCCCACAATGTAAGCAAAGCTTACATATGGAAAGATCGGATGTTAGCGCCGCTCACATGAGCAAGGAGGCTCACTGGCAAACGTTCTTGGAGAAGTCGCACTTGCAGCCGTAAGGGCAGTCCCGGCTCTCGATGCAGGGCAACTGCTCGCACACGCCCTTTTCCCGGTTGCAGAAGTACGTGGGCGCGCAGGAGTGCAGGTGACAGGCGATCTCAGCGCGTGAAGGACCCGAGGAGCGCGGCTCCCCCTCGCTGCTGGGGCCTGCCGCGGTGGTTCCTTCCGAGGTCGCGGCCTTTTTGCACCCAACGGTGAACGCGAAGCAACCAGCCACCGCGAGAACCAGCCCAAGTCTCCTGATGCCGCCCATTTTGGAAAGATGATAGGTTTCTCGCATGGCGGCAAAGCATATCCTGGCCTGCATCGACTTCTCCGAACATTCGACGAGGGCGCTCGACGAAGTCGGCGAATACGCGAGAGCCAACGGCAGCAAGGTGACACTGGTCTACATCTCGGACCCTCAGGGCTTCATTCCGCCGCAAGCCGTCCTGGAGCCGGCATCCGAGACCGACGACGCCGCACACGAGGCGGCGCTTGGAAAGCTGCGGGACCGGCATCTATCAGACGTGCCGGTAGAGCTCGCCGTGATTGCCGACCATGCCCCCGCCAGGGCGATCTGCGACTACGCAGAGAATCACGGCGTAGACCTCATCATACTCGGGTCGCATGGACGAGGCGGCATGGAACGCTGGCTGATCGGAAGCGTCGCCGAGCGCGTGGTCCGACACGCATCGTGCAACGTTTACATCGTCAGGCGCTGACTTCAAACGAGCCCCCTACCCTGTTAGGCTCGACGCATGGGGAAGCGCAGGGCCTGGTCGATCCTCGGCAATTCGCAGCGTCTCGACGGTGGGGCGATGTTCGGCAACGCTCCTCGCGCGCTCTGGCACAAGTGGGTCGAGCCCGACGAGCTCAACCGCATTCCGCTTGCGTGCCGGGCGCTTCTCATCGAAGACAGCGACCGTCGAATCCTATTTGAAACCGGGATTGGCGCCTTCTTTCCACCGCAGCTCCGCGACCGCTTCGGGGTCCAAGAGGAGAGCCACGTCCTGCTCGACAACCTGCAGAAGGCGGGCTTCTCGCATGAGGACATCGACTGCGTCGTCCTGTCGCACCTTCATTTCGATCACGCGGGGGGTCTGCTCACCGCGTACGAGCCCGAAGAGCCGATGCGGCTCTTGTTCCCCAATGCAACATTCGTGGTGAGTTGGGATGCCTGGCAGCGCGCCAAGCATCCGCACGCTCGGGACCGCGCGTCGTTCATTCCGGAGCTACCTCCTCTGCTCGAAGAGAGCGGCCGACTCGAGGTCGTCAAAGGTCATCGCTCCGACATGCTCGGCGCAGACTACAAGCTTTGGCTTTCGGAAGGGCACACGCCCGGCCTCATGCTGACCGAGATCCCAGGCGACGATGGACCGGTCGTGTACGCGGCGGATCTCATCCCGGGCCGCGCATGGGTGCACTTGCCAATCACCATGGGCTACGATCGCTACCCGGAGCAGCTGATCAACGAAAAGACGGACTTGCTGACGCGTTTGGTCGAGCAGCATGGCCGCCTGTTTTTCACCCACGATCACGAAGTGGCCCTCGGGCGAGTCGCTCGCAGCGAGAAGGGCCGGTTTTTCGCGGAAGAGGCCCGCGCCGAGCTCGTCGGCGCTCCTCTATAGACCGCGTGGTAGAGTAGTCCTCTTTGGAGGGACGATGCCTGACGGCAACGGCGAAACGCCCAGACGAATCGAAACCGGCAGCCAGTACATCGAAAGCCTTCGCGGCCGTAACCTGAAGGTCTATCTATTCGGCGAGCTGGTAGCTGAGCCGGTGGATCATCCGATGATCCGTCCATCGATCAACGCCGTGGCCGAGACTTACGAGCTCGCGATGCGGGAACCAGACGTCGCGACCGTCGAGTCGTCCCTTACCGGCAAGCCGGTGAACCGATTCCTGCACGTTGCGCAAAGCCCCGAAGACCTGGTCGCCCAAAACATGATGCAGCGCAAGCTCGGCCAGAACACGGGCACCTGCTTTCAGCGTTGCGTGGGCATGGATGCATTCAACTCGCTCTACTCGGTCACCTATGAAATCGATGAGAAGCACGGCACCCCGTACCATGAGCGGCTCAAGTCGTTTCTGACCACGATGCAGGAGCACAACTACGTCGTCGGCGGTGCGATGACCGACGTCAAAGGCGACCGAAGCAAGGCACCACACGAGCAAGAAGACCCCGATCTCTTCGTGCACATCAGCAAGCGAAACGAAGACGGAATTTGGCTCAAAGGCGCCAAGGCACATCAGACGGGGTGCATCAACTCCCATTTTATCATCGCGATGCCGACCATGCGGCTAGGCCCCGAGGACAAAGACTACGCCGTCGTCGCCGCCTTCCCGGTCGATGCGCCGGGAATCACCTACATCTACGGACGCCAATCCTGCGACACCCGCAGCATGGAAGGCAGCTCGATCGACGTCGGCAATGCGAACTTCTCCGGCCAAGAAGCGATGGTCATCCTCGATGATGTCTTCGTCCCCTGGGGCCAAGTCTTCATGGACGGCGAACACGAATTCGCCTCGATGCTCGTCGAACGGTTCACCTGTTACCATCGGCGTAGCTACGTCTGCAAGACGGGCGTCGGCGATGTGCTGATCGGCGCGGCCGCGCAGATTGCCGAGTACAACGGCGCGGACAAGGCTTCGCACATCAAGGACAAGCTCGTTCAGATGACCCATCTGAACGAGACCATGTACGCGGCCGGCATTGCATCTTCGCACCAAGCACAGGCCACCAAATCAGGTGCGTACTTGAACGACGACATGCTGGCCAATGTCTGCAAGCACCACGTCACCAAGATGCCCTTCGAGATTGGACGCCTCGCCCAAGACTTGGCCGGTGGCCTGGTCAGCACCGCGCCCTCGGAAAAAGAGCTCGATCACCCGGAGCTCAGCGCCCTTCTCGACAAGTACCTCAAGGGGCGCGCTGACGTTCCCACCAAAGCGCGCATCCGCATCCTGCGCTTGATCGAAAACATGACGATGGGCCGCAATGCGGTCGGCTACTTGACCGAATCCCTTCACGGCGCCGGCTCCCCACAAGCACAGCGCATCCAGATCGGCCGCCAGATGGGGCTCGACTTCAAGAAGGGGCTCGCTCGACGGCTGGCCGGCGTGGATTCAGACGTCGACGAGTAGCTCCGTCAGTTTCGACCTGCGCCCCAGTGGCGTGGCGCGCCGCAAAGTCGAGCATTTCGCGCATTGCAACTAGCTCCCGCACTGCCAGCCCACGCCGACTCGGGGGCCGAGAGCGGCTGGCTCGTAGTCGAAGGGGGGAGGGGAGCGCCGGCTGCTTGGGCGGCGTAGGCGGCGATGCGGGTCTGAGTCGAATCGGTCATGATGATCGACCTGTAAGCGCTAGCGGGAGCCCGTCAAATTGAATAGGTTACCGCCGATGCGATGGTGGGCGAGCATCTGGGTCGGGAGCGCATGGCTATGCATGACGAGCCTGGGTTGCGACCGGGGTGCGACCGCGGAGACGCCCGTGGATCAGGTCGATTCCGCGGAGGCACACCGCGGGGCCGCCGAGCGCCAAAAGCCAAGCGCGCTTGCTCGGGGTGGGGCCGGGCAGGAGGGTCTGCTGATTGGCGAGTACCGACTCGCCGATAATCCCGTCATCGACGGCGATACCATTCGAGTCGAAGGAATCGATGACTCCCTTCGATTGCTCTCGCTCGACACCGAGGAGAGGTTCCACGGCAAGGCCGACCGCGCCTCGGCGTCGAAAGACTTCGAGCGATACTTGAGAGGGAAGCGCGCCGGCGCGGCGCGTCCGCAGAAGACCGGAACACCTTTGGGGGAAGAGGCGGCGACGTTCGCCGAGGCCTTCTTTGAAGGCGCCGAGGTCGTACGACTGGAGCGGGATGACCCGAAAGAGATTCGAGGGCATTTTGGGCGACTTCTCGCATACGCCTTCGTGAAGAAGAACGGACGCTGGACGAGCTACAGCGTCGAGTGCGTGCGCGCTGGAATGAGCCCGTACTTCACCAAGTACGGTTACTCGCGCCGCTTTCACAATCAGCTGACGCACGCGGAAGCCGAAGCCCGGGAGGCAAAGCGCGGCATCTGGAACCCGAGCGCAAAGGGTTACGGAGACTACGACGAGCGAAAAGCCTGGTGGGACGCGCGGGCCGACTTCATTCGGGTGTTCGAGCACGAAGCAAGTCGTAGAGACGACTTCATCCTGCTGTCGCAATGGGATGCGCTCGAACGGCTCGAAGAGAACGTCGGCAAGTCGGTCACGGTCTTGTCGACCGTCGACCGCATCGACCGCTTCAAGGGACTGGTCCGCGTCTCGTTGGCAGCACAGAACAAACAGCGGTTTCCCATCATTTTCTTCGATCGTCGCGTGTTTCGAGTGTCGGGGATCGAAGGCTTCAAGGGCGAGCCTGTGACCGTTCGAGGCACCGTGGAACGCTACGCAAAGGGACGCTACCGGACGCTTCAAATCGTCGCGCAAGACCCCGATCAGGTCGGGCTTCCCTCCTTGCCCTGAGAAGAGGACGAAACCGCACGAGACCTCGACCGATAACGCCGGAAACCAAAGAGGCGGGAGGTCGAGATGGCAGTTGCTTGGAATGCGACACGTGGAGTCGCGTGCTTGATGTTGGTGCTCGGCGCCTGCGCGCGCGAGGAGCTCGTTGCTACAGGCGGGTGTGATGACTTCGCACCGGGTGACGTCGTCATCACCGAAGTCCACGCCAATCCGGACGGCAGCGACGGCGATGGCGAGTACGTGGAGCTGTTCAACGGGAGCGGGATCCCGCTAACGCTCGACGGCCTGACGCTCGTCTCGAGCCGCTCCGACGGGACGGGCGCGAAAGAACATCGCTTCTTTGGCACGTGGGTGGGCGCTGGCGACTATTGGATTGCCGGGAACGTGCCTCGCGATTCGATGCCACCGCACATCGACTACAGCTACGGAGACACGCTGGGGAGTCTTCGAAACTCCAATGCGCGAATCTCGATTCGCTGCGGCGAGCAGATCATCGACCAAGTCAGCTACGAGAGCACCGCGGACGGACGGGCGCTCGAGCTCGATGGAAGGTTCGCGCCCGACCACGAGCTGAATGACGAGGCGAGTCGCTGGTGTACGACACCCGAGGGGGTCGACGAGGTTTCTCCAGGCAATTTCGGGACGCCTGGAACCGCCAACAGCCCCTGTGCGTTCGATGAGCCAGAGGGGGGCTGTCTCGAGTCGGGGGTGCGCCGAGCGGTCCGCGTTCCCAATCCAGGCGAGGTGCAATTCCGAGAATGGATGGCCAACCCCGCGGGCGCGGACGCGGACCTCGAGTGGGTCGAGGTGCTCTTCTCTGCGGAAGCCGACCTCAACGGCTTCCAGCTGGGGGCTGCGCCCGATGCGCTCGTGACTGTAGTCGAACAGGACGCGTGTTTTCCGGTCGGCGCGGGCGAACGGGTCGTCTTCGGGGCGAGTCCGGCGGCGGCTTCCCGCGTCGACGCGGAGCTGGGGTTCAGTTTGGGGAACTCCGGCGAGCGTAGCGTCGTGGCCGTCCTGAACGGCATCGTTCTCGACCAAGTCGACTATGACGGCACGGTCGAAGGTCGCGCGTGGCAGCTCGACCCGAACGACGAGCTCTGCGTGACTCCGACGCAGGATGAGTATATCTCGGGGAACTTCGGTACACCCGGCGAGAGCAACCCGATCTGTCCCTTGGTATTGGGCCCCGGCATGTGCGTGGACGAGGGCGCGCCGCGCGAAATCGTCAGTCCAAGTCCGGGTGATGCATGGATCACCGAATGGATGGCAAACCCGCTCGAGGTCGGGAACCGCGATGGGGAGTGGCTCGAGGTCCGGTTCGACCGGGCAGTTGATCTAAACGGGCTCGTGCTCTCGGATCTCAGCTCCAGCACCGATGCGATCGAAGCTGAGGGCTGTTTGGAAGTGGCCGCGGGCGCCCATGTGCTCTTTGCTCGAAACACGAACCCCATCGAGAACGGCGGGCTCGAACGCGTCGATCTCGAGCTGTCTCTTTCGTTGAACAACAGTGACGAGACGATCGCGTTGAGCATCGGCAACCAGGCTCTCGACTCGGTGAGCTACGAGCGCTCCAAAGCCGGCATCGCGACGCAAGTCGACGTGCTCGGCAATGTCTGCGATGCCGCGCAAGCCTACGGCGATGGCGACTTGGGTACGCCCGGCGCCCCGAATCCCTTGTGCCCCTGAGGCGAGCCCTCCTCTCGGGCTTGCTCCTCGTTCTGGCACCCCGCGCGGCATCGGCGGCTCAGTACGAGATCTTCATCGACATCGAAACCGAGCAAGACTTGTACGACCTCCTGATCACCGAGCAGATCTCGGTGGCATCGTTCGACGCGCTACTGCTTCTTCATCAAACGCGCGTAGACCTGAATCGGGCCGCACGACAAGAGCTGTATCTGCTGCCAAACCTCGACTATGCGCAGGTCGACCGAATCCTCGCGTACCGAAACGCAGTGGGGTCGATTCACAGCCTGGATGCGTTGATTGGGGCGGGTGCACTCGCGCCCGACTTGGCGCACTCGATGCGTGCGTTCATCACCGTCCGCGATCCAAGTATCGCACGGTCACAAACCAACGCATTGCTGCGCCTGCGAGCGCGTTGGACCGGACGGTACGATCGGCTGCCGCCGGCGTTGGCATTGCAGGCGCGCGTGCAGACGCTCGGCAAACTGGACACGGGCCTCGCGGCTGCCCTAACTCGAAACGGTTTGAGTCGCGTTCGCTGGGACTCCAGTCGAAACGCGCTCAGCGCCGAGCCCGAGGGCGTGCGATTCGAGGTTCCTAAGCTCTACGTCGAATGGGATGACGAGCAATGGGAAGTGGTGGCGGGCACCTATCGTATCGGTTTCGGGCAGCGCTTGACGTTCGATGTCACGGACCAGGTCACACCGAACGGCTCGTTTGGCGACTACGAGCTACGGGCTGACAATGAGCTCGGGCTCCGCTGCAAACGATCGGCCGGAGAGCTCGTGGAGTCGCCGTGTCCCAATGGCCCGGAAGCCAGGGTCACCCCCGACTACAGCTGGACGAATCGCCTCGCAGGTGTCGCGATCGGGTTGAAGCAGCTTCGCCTCGGCCGGGGCTGGCTCCAAGCCTATGCATGGGGCTCGTATCAAGTGCACCGAATCGCACAGGTCGAGCTCGTCGACGCGGCCGCCTGCGACAATCCTCACCGAGACCAAGATCCGGAATGCGTCGCGCCACCGGTCTACGTGCGGGATCAGGGCCCAACGGCGCCGGCGAGCGCCGCGAGGTTCGCAACCCTGCCCGCGATGTACGCAGAAGGGCTCGCGGGGGCGAATGCTAGCTACTTTTGGAACGACCGGGCCCATCTGGGCGTCACCGGCTACGGTTCGGTCCCCAGATGGCTTCTCGACGGCGCCAATCTTGGGTTCCAGGAGTTCTCGCGCAAGCCGTTCGGCGGGCCATTCGGGGCGATTGGACTCGACGCTGCGTTCGGCTTTGGTCGACAAGACTTCTTTGCGGAGGTCGCGCGCAGCTTCGATTCGCAGCGCGAAAGTGGAGGCGGCTACGCAGCGCTCGTTCGAGGCGTGACCACACTGCCCAAGGGAGAGCTCGAAGTGTCGATGCGCTACTACGGCTCACGCTACGCAAATCCCTATGCACGCCCGGTGTCGGCGCCCGATGAGCTCGACGGACTGCGCGCAAGGGATGAAGCAGGCGCTCGCTTTCGGGCGACGGCCCTGCTGGGTCGTCACGTCATGCTCCGTTCGCTGCTCGATGGATGGCGCCAGCTGTCCACGGGTGTGCGCAACGCGCTCCTGTTCGCGCGCATCGACTGGCGCATCACGTCGAGGTGGACCTGGGCAACGTGGGGCGAGTACCGAAACGGCGCCAGGCAACGTTTCGTCGTCGCGACTCAGCTCGCCTACGAGCCAGTCCGGCGCGTCAGCGTCTCGGGCCAAGCTCGGTACCGCTGGGGTGGCAAGCTCGGGAGCGATCGGCTTCAGCAGGATTTGAGTGCAATCCTCAACATGACCGCCCGGCCCGTCGACAGGCTGCGCCTCCGGTGCCGCTTGCGCTACGCCTTCGACGACGTTTGGGACAACCATCGCCTACCCCAGTCGCTCTGGTCCTATCTGGATGTCGCGCTGACCTTGCGCGATCGCGATGTACTGCGGTTACGGTACGACTTCCGCGTGTTTCTCGATCAGCGCGAGTCGACGCTCTCGCGCGTGCCCAACCCGGAGCATTGGCTCTGGGTCGAGTACGTCTTTCGTTTCTAGCGCAGCGTTCGATGCA
>Ga0224508_10001622_pt1 | contig 20028 bp, 19 predicted proteins | sample SF_Jan12_sed_USG_4_FD_170157 | JGI IMG/M metagenome (GOLD analysis project Ga0224508, IMG submission 170157) | Sediment microbial communities from San Francisco Bay, California, United States - SF_Jan12_sed_USGS_21 | ecosystem: Environmental > Aquatic > Marine > Sediment | place: USA... | reverse complement strand
AGCGACCAGTTGACCATTTAACGCAGCGAAATAGTAAAGCGTAGTCATACGCAAACGAGCGCGCGTATTCGCCAGTGACATTTCCAGTTGATCCTGGGTTTGTGGATCGGGTAATGCTATTACCAATCTATCGAATACATCGGTGAGGTCGACACACTCGGATCGCACATTAGCGTAACTCGATTTCAGATAGTCTATATGCGTGCGCGCGCGACTGACTTGATCTGGCGATTGATGAATAGGCATTTCCAAACACATAACCGGTAGACCGGTGCGGGCCACCAGGTTCGATGTCACCGCTGAATCGATACCACCGGACACGCCGATAACAAACCCATTCGTGCCAGCGTCTTTCGAATACCCGGTTAACCAATCAACAATATGCTGGATAACTTTTTCCGTTTGCAACAGGATTCTCTCGATTTGTGTTTACAGAGTTATCAATTCTACTACACACAAGAACGATTAGGTCTTGATAGTATTTAGCTAACGAGGAGGACTACAATACAGCTGGCTGTTGGAAGCTTGTAGTCGGAACCACATTAGTACAAGCCAATTCATCGTACCAACAATCCAAAGCCATTATCTGCAAGCCTGACCAATATATGTATAGCCAAGAACGCGTGGGGAGTTTTCCTCATAGTCAGTTTCAATTTCTTCAATCTTGAATCTACCGTGTTCGATCTGATTACGGATGGGTCGATTCATGTTGCATCCACCCGCTACACGTTTCCAGATCGGATTCAATCGGTCTTGCCACTTCCTGACTTGCGAATCTGGAGCTAGACCATGTTCACAAAACAAAAGCTTCCCCTCAGGTTTCAGAACACGATACATCTGCCGAAGCGCGCTATTCCAATCCGGTATCGTGCATAGCGCATACGTCAATAAGACTGTATCCACGCTGGCATCATCGAGCGGTATTTCCGCACCCGGTAAGTTGATGATTTTTACATCTATCGATGCGCTATCAATATTCCTTCGCCCTTTCTTTCTCATCCCCGCCGATGGTTCCAGACCCCATACAAATTCCACTTTTGTTTTGTCATACAATGGAAAATTAATGCCCGAACCCATGCCGACTTCAAGAACACAACCATACGCCTGCGGCACTACTTTCTCGCGCATGTGCATGACGTCCTTTGTCGTACAAGCACAATGAATCAAGTGGGGCAGTATTTTTTCTGAGTAAATACTCAAGACATAACTCCTGTATTTTGTTTAGCAGCCTGTAACCGGATCGAGACCGAAGGCAATGCGACCTGAAAACAATTGCTGGCGATTTTCACGCACGATGTCACAAAGCTCCTTGTAAGAAGCGTCTCCTCAACTGGCGGGTGTTAACCGTCGTAATTTAGGATTGTGGTTAATATTACGGGACAATGATTTCAGGCCTGTGTCAGAATTTCCGTAAATTGTTTCAATTGTTTCCCAGCGCTAGGAGAAACAATTGAAACGAATATTTTGATCGATGAAATCAAACTGAAACACGGAGTCATTACTATCTCGCAGCACTGCATCTGACATCAGGTTGATGCAGATTTTCAATTAATTTATTCATCCATTGGAGGCTACAAATGAAAAACATGAGAAATATAAAACGGCAAGACGAATTTTGTGGAGTAGGCGTAGGCGTGTTGCTGCTCGCAGTGTTTGGCGGGATTAGTATAGGAACAGACGGCAAAAAGAAAGACCAGCACGAGTTCGCTTACAAAGAGACGGTTAAGATCGCACGATCTGTTGATGAGACGTACTGACAATTATGCAGCGCTTAAGCATTACCTAAATTTACAAGGGATAAAAGTTGCCGCGAGGGAGTTAAACGCGTAAATTTATTAATAAACTAAACAACGAGGCCGCTGAAACTAGCGGCCTCATCATTTTTGATTACATCGCAGCAATCGTGGCAGGATCAATCAAACGAAATATAGAAACCTATGCATGGTATCGCGTGGCGGCGGATGCTTTTGCCTGGATTCCAGTGTTCTTTCTCTATTTTAGTGAGTTTGTTCCGTTGCAGGATGTGTTGCGTCTTTCCGCTGTTTATTACTTTTCCGTGTTTTGGCTGGAGGTGCCTTCGGGTTATTTCTCCGACCGGTTCGGCCGCAGGACGACGCTGTTAATCTCCGCGTTCTCGTTCGTGCTGTCTTACTCATTATTTTTAGTAGGTGGCACGTTCTGGATTCTTGCGTTGGCGCAGGTCTTTCTTGCCGTCGCGCTTGCGTTTCAGTCGGGAACGGATACTGCTTTTCATTATGACTCTTTGCATCGGCTTGGCCGTCAAAGCGAGTTTGCTCAGCGCGAGGCGCGTGCTCAGCGATTTGGTCTCACATCAACAGCGCTGGCCGCATTGGTTGGTGGAATCAGTGGATTGATGGACTTGCGTTTGGCCTATGTCATTTCGCTATGCGCAGCTGTTGTGACAGTTGTGATCGTATTCCGGTTTATCGAGCCGGAACATGAGAATAGTCATGTGATGGTGGGTTTCGGGCGGCAGATAATAAATTGTATTCGACGTTTGCGCGATCCTTTGCTGGCGTGGTTGTTTGCATTTTACACGCTGATGTACATGATGGAGCATGTGCCTTACGAGTTTTATCAGCCGTATATTTCCCTATTTCAGTTTGACTGGTTGGACGGTGGCAGCAACGCGCCATTGGTATCCGGAATTGTTATTTCCATTTCCATGTTCGGTGGTGCTTTGGGTGCGGCGATTAGTGTGCGTTGGCAAGAACGTTTTGGTTTGATGAGTATTCTTTTATTTGCAGTGTTGATTCAGTGCGGGATAATCATTGGTATGAGTGCTGTATTGCATATAGCGGTGCTGTCGATGGTGTTTTTCAGAAACTTTCCCATGGCTTTGATCCATGCTCCGATGAATGCCGCTATCGCACCACGTATCGCGACACAGGAACGGGCAACGTATTTGTCTTTACAAGGGTTGTCCGGGCGTCTCGCATTTGCGGGGTTACTATTCATCTTGTCATCGCAAACCTCGCCGGATCAAGCCGTCGATTGGCCTACGTTACAATCCTTGCTAACACAAGCACTGGTTGTCGGTGGTATCGGTATGCTGGTGCTTTGGTTGCTGTCGAAACCAGTGCGGACATAATTAAGACTATGAATAATACAGGTGAAATATGACTCAACTGCTTGAATTGCACGAAACTAAAGTTATCGAACAATGGGTCGATAGCTTTGGTCACATGAACCTTGCTAACTATGTCGCGGTGTGCGACCAATCGACATTTGCATTTTGGGAGCTGGTTAACGTAAACACGAAGCAGGACCAACGTGGTGGTGCGGAATATGCTGTGGTCGAAACTCATGTCAATTATTTGCGTGAAGTGCGGCTGGGCGACACTTTAAAAGTAACGACACAACTGCTAGGTGCCGACGAGAAACGATTTCGTTTGTTTCACAACATGATCAATACTGCTGATGATTCTATCGCGGCGACCAACGAAGTGATGGGCCTGGGTTTTGATTTGAATACGCGTAATTTGTCGACATTCACACCGCAGGTGCAGAAAAGAATGCAGGATTTACTCAAACAGCATTCGCAATTGCCCGTTCCGGGAAACGCTGGACGTTGTATTGCGATGGGAGTTAAAAAGTAACCAAATGAACTACCAAAGCACACTTGATGATGTCCACGAATGCGTCCGTTCGTATATTGGAAAAGGCAAGGTCGCTAACTACATTCCGGCCCTGGCAAACATTTCGCCAGATAAGTTTGGTATGGCGCTGCGCACAGTCGATGGGCAGGGATTTTCAATTGGTGACGCTGAGGAGAAATTCTCTATTCAAAGTATTTCAAAAGTGTTCACCTTAACGCTGGCGATGAATTTTCTGGGTGAACGATTGTGGAAACGGGTAGGCAAGGAGCCGTCCGGCGATCCGTTTAATTCTCTGGTGCAGTTGGAGTATGAGAATGGAATTCCGAGAAACCCATTGATCAATCCGGGCGCAATCGTGGTCGCGGATTGCTTGCTTAGTCAATACGATAACCCTAAAAAAGAAATACTGTCGTTTTTGCGCAAAGTTACTGATAAGAAAGTTAACTTTGATCGCGGTGTCGCTCGCTCCGAGAGAGAAACCGGATTTCGCAACATCGCGTTAGCGAATTTGATGAAGGGTTTTGGAAATCTCGACAACGACGTTGAAAAAGTACTTGATGTTTATTTTCATCAGTGTTCTTTGTCGATGTCATGCGTTGAATTGGCGCATGCTCTTGGATATCTCGCGAACAGTGGTGTTCAGCCTGAGTCAAATCAACGTATTGTGTCAGCGAATCGAGCACGGCGAATCAATGCGCTTATGTTGACATGTGGCACCTATGATCGTGCTGGCGAATTTGCATTCAGCGTAGGTCTGCCTGCTAAAAGTGGTGTCGGCGGTGGTATCGTGGCGATTGTGCCGGATAAGTTAACGGTGTGTGTCTGGTCCCCTGCATTGGGAGCATCGGGTAACTCCGTTGCCGGTATGGAGGCATTGAAACGTTTTGTTAAGCAAACGGCGTTATCAGTATTTTGATGTTTGTTGCATTTGAATTAATGTCCAAACAGCAATGTTGATTTGGTTGGTAGGAGCGAATTCTAGTTTTTACGAACAGTGGTGATCAAGAGATAAACTTCACACTCAAAAATGGTTTGCCTACCAGACCCAACGGTGAATTTCTATAGCTGGCTCTTAGCGTTCTGCTAACGCTGTGTTTCGTTAACGGATTTTCGGTGTGGGCCTATCTTTACCAGAAAATCCCGTTGCAATGGCTGATGGTACTGCCAATTGTTGTTGCGATTATTTTCATGCTGAGTCTGATTGGCGTGTTTGCACACAAGGGGCTGCGTCCTAATTTGATTTGGATCTGGGTGGCAATTTTGTTTGCCGGTATTGGTCTCTATTTACCCGACGCTGCCGTCTCATCAAAACGTACTCACGTTGCCGAGTACATGTTTTTGGCGATTATCGAACGTAGGGCGTTTTCTTTTCATCACACAGGCATCGTATTGATGATCTGGACAGCTTTAATGACCGCTTTGTTAGGTGTGCACGATGAAATACTGCAAGGACTGCATGTGCAACGTTACTACGGTTTGCGCGATATGGTGGTAAATGCATTTGGTGCGCTGAGTGGCACGGCACTCGGACATGCGTTAGGTTTATTTGAACGCGGCGCCAACGAGTCGAGTCATTCAATTGATGGTGTTGCTGAAAAGTACGAGCGTTTCGGTGTGTTGATTCTGTCTGCGGCGGTGGTCTTATGGGTGTTGTCGTTAAAACACTATATCGGCGTAGCGATACCGTGGTGGACGGTATTGCCGTTATTGTTGGTTGTTCTAGGCTGGTTACGGTTTATGAAAATAACAAACTACAAACTCAGGACAGCAAACATCTTCTATGGCTTTGGCGCAGCAACATTACTCGTTCCATTGGCAAGCGAATTGCTATCGCTGGATTTTCGTTAGAATTACCCGCTACCCGCCTGCGGAATCTCCAACACAATATCTTCAGGCAATAAACAAATCTCGTCATTACACGCCTGCACTTGTAATTGTATTGGCAGAATGGAAAAGTCGGTAGACGAAGAATCCGATTTGTTCATTCGCGCTGTGATGTGAATTGTGTTTTCATATACCGCCAATGGCTCGTCTTGAAATCCCAGCGTGACCGTTTGCGCTTCGGGGAAATCCACTGATTCAATTGTCCAATTTTTAGCACTATCGTCCAAGGATACCTGGCCCAAGGATACCTGGGTCGCTTTCAAATAATCCTGCAACGGTTTATGCGAGTTGATATGCCAGTTTGGTTTGATGCCAAGCGTAATGGCAATCTCGTCCGGTGCTTTCATAGTTGCGTGTGCCACGACATTTCCTTTAGCGGCAAATTGCCGTGTGCCGGCCTCGCCGGACAATAACTCGTCCGCGCCTATTAACATATACGTGTATGCCGCTGGTTGCTCGTGGATCATGCCGGAGAATGAAGCCAGTGTGGCTTCGGCTTTCTCCTGGTATTCCGGTGCATCAGAGCGCGCCGCCAACATCGCCAGCGCGCGTAGTGCCACGGAATTGCCCGATGGCATGGCGTTATCGAATGAATTTTTAGGTTGTGTGATCAGCAATGGATCAGCAGAAGACATTGCCATAAAAAATCCGCCGTCTTCTTTATCCCAAAACTCAGTCAACATTTTATCGGTAATATCTTTTGCCTTGACCAGCCAGTTATCCTCGCCGGTTGCGTCATACAAGTTAAGCAATGCCTCCGCAAGATAGGCGTAGTCTTCCTGCGTCGCGCCGATGGAGGCTTCACCATTTAAGCTTGCACGGAATAATTCTCCCGAAGCGGATCGATTGGTGTGCCATAAATAATCCATAGCCCGAATCGCCGCATCCAGATAGCTTCGATCACCCAAAACTTCATAGCTGGTAACAAATGCGGTAATAGTCATCGCATTCCAGGAGGTGACGATTTTGTCATCGCGTAGTGGATGTTCGCGATTCTCGCGCGCTCGGCGCAGAGTTTCTTTGATCTTGTTGACGCGCGTTAATAACGCGTCCAGCGGCGCGTTATTTTTAGTTGCATATTCTTCATAGGACGATTCGAGATTCAGAATATTTTTCCCTTCGAAGTTACCCGTTTCAGACACACCGAAAATGTCCATAGCCAACTGCACGTCTGCTTTATCGAGGACTACGGCAAGCTCGTCCGGTGTCCAGATAAAGAATTTACCTTCGCCACCTTCGCTGTCGGCATCCGTTGCGGAGTAAAACGCACCATCGTTTGATGTCATATCGCGCAAAAGATAATTCAGCGTCTGTCGTGCGACCCGCTTATATTCCGCTTTGCCGGTGAGTTGGTGAGCGATAGCGTACGCGCGAATCAGCAGTGCCTGGGTATAAAGCATTTTCTCGAAGTGCGGCACCAACCAGTCGGCATCGACCGAATAACGATGAAATCCACCGCCAGCATGATCAAAAACTCCACCACGCGCGATGTCATCGAGTTTAGTCATCGCGGCATTCAATGCGTTTTTATCACCAGTGCGCGATGCATGGTTGAGCAATAACAAAACTTCCGCCTCGCGTGGAAACTTCGGCGCTTGTCCCGGATATTCCATTTCCTGATATTCCACCAAAGTATCAATTGCTGTTTGAATGACACCGGTATCCATGGTCTTGGCTTCCTGACGCCTCGCGGCGACCTGTTCTATTGCCGCCGTGACTTGCGTCGCTGTTGCGACGACATCGTCGCGTTTCTCTGACCACACTGAGCGTACACGCTCTAATAACTCAGCGAATTGTTGAGGTGGAAAATACGTCGCGCCAAAAAAGGGTTCGCGTTGCGGGGTCAAAAAGCTGGACATAGGCCAGCCACCGCCACCGGTCATTAACTGAACCGCGGTCATGTAAATCTCGTCCAGGTCAGGGCGTTGTTCGCGGTCTACTTTAATAGCAATGAAGTGTTCGTTTAAGAATTTTGCGATTTCCTCATTGTCGAAACTTTCGCGCTCCATGACGTGGCACCAGTGACAAGTTGAATATCCAATTGATAAAAATACAGGTTTGTCTTCTTTCGTAGCGGTTTCAAATGCTTCCGCGCCCCAGGCGTACCAATTGACCGGGTTGTGCGCGTGCTGAACCAGGTATGGTGAGTCTTCCTGAATCAAACGATTGACATACTTGGGACTACCGTCTTCTTTTAAATGTTCTGTTCGTGGTTCGTAATGTTCACCCTTGTCACTTAACGATTGTGCCAGCGTTTGCTGCAATGTTTCGGGGTATGCCTTTGCGCCCGGCGGCGAGTCGAATTTAGAATTACTTGCAGCAGATACGTTTGCGCTTGAAGTAAAAACACACACCAGAACACATAATATTTTTTTCATCGGATTTCGTAGTCAATCAGGTCTTTATCTGGACATTGAATTACGGTGCGGGTTCCATTTATAAGCACACAACTATCTGAAACATATAGACATAATATTCAAGATCGCGTCTGTGATTTAGTCATTTCAGTGGCGTCAATAAGGCGACACTTTAGTTTTATCACCCATCAGGATTCTAATCAACGTCACTCACGCGCAGGTACACTATGTTGTCTGGGATAATTTGGATGTTCACATGGTCTGGAAAAAGAACAATATCTCGTCATGCCGGACTTCTTCCGGCATCCAGTCATAACAATCCGGCCAAGCCTGCCCCAGCGAAGGCAGGAGGCCGACGACTTATTGATCGAAATGCGATTCATTCTTCCGGTGCGCTCTTCGAGCGCGTTTTTGTGGGCTGGATTCCATCCTTAGGTCCGCCAAACGCGTGGCTCCCCCTGCACTGGCTTCTCCTGCCTTCGCGGGAATGACTTTGATAAGTGTTTTACTGGATTTCAGATTAAGTCTCATTATCACGGTCTGCGGCGAAGCCCAAAGAGCAAAAAGAAAGTAGATTGATGGTTTGCGTTTATTCCAGACAGTAATGTGTCTTCGCAGGTATGACGAAACGGCGCTTTTGCGTAGTGACATAAAGCGGATACACTCCCCGCCACCTACTCTTTGAGAAGTTACTACCGTTTGTTTAGAAGATTCGGTTTGTCCGGCAACGTAAGCGGTATGTTGTTGATGCTGCTTGCAACCGTTCTTTTATCCCTGATGCATGCCTTGGTGCGCCACGTTGGTTCGGATATGCACCCATTCGAGGTCAGTTTCTTTCGCAATCTGTTCGGATTGCTGGCGGTGTTGCCCCTGGTGTTGCGCAATGGTGTCAAAAGTCTGCGCACCCGGCATCCTGGTTTGCAGGCGTTGCGTAGTGTATTGGGTGTGATGGCAATGTTGTCATGGTTTTATGCATTAACGGTTGTACCCATTGCCCAGGCGACGGCCTTGAGTTTTACCAATGTCATTTTTGCGTCTATTGGTGCCGCGTTGATTCTGAGTGAGACCATGCGTGCGCGGCGTTGGACGGCTGTATGTCTTGGTTTTACCGGTGCACTCATAATATTGCGCCCGGGGTTCGAGCAGATATCGTTGGGCATGTTGCTGGTTGTCGGATCATCCGTGGCGTGGGGTATGGCAATGGTGGTGATAAAAAAACTATCCCGTACGGATTCCGTTGTCAGTATCGTCGCCTGGATGGCGATCAACTTGACGATTTTGTCATCTATACCCGCTTTGTTTGTTTGGACCTGGCCGACTTGGCAAGAATTGTTCTGGCTCACTCTGGTTGGTGCACTTGGAACCGGTGGTCATCTGGCCATGACTAATGCATTAAAACTGGCCGATACCTCAACCATAATGCCGCTGGATTTTGCCCGTTTGCTATGGGCCAGTATCATTGGCTATTTCGCATTTAGCGAAATACCCGATGTCGGCACCTGGTTAGGCGGCGCTATCATCATCGCCAGCGCAACTTATCTGATAATCCGTGAGGCGCAGCTTGGACGGGCAACCATAAGAAATTAGCCAGTATTATTTGAACAAGCCAGTCAGGAAAACGTGATCTGCACTAACCAAGTCAATGTATACCAGCTATGACAGAATCAGGTAGTTACCGGACTGACAATATTAAGCTAGCTGCCTTTGCGATTAGTCTATCTGTACGGTCACCATTGTTTGGAGACACAAATTCTCGCTGTTTTGAAACCAACCGAATCGATGATCGCGATTAACCCGTTTCTATTGGGTGATTGGACACCATTGGATACAAAGGAATAGTCAACCATGGGTAGCCTGATCCTTGTGATAATCGTCGGTAGTATTTTTGCTGCGATTGCTTACTAAAACGCTCCATCTTTGATTGTCGCAACCTTCGATTATTCTTATCTTGCTTTCAGTGCATTGTGGGGGCTAATAATATTTGCCGAGGCGCCCGATATGGTGACTGTACTGGGAATGATTATGATTGCCGGGGCAGGGTTAATCGCGATATGGCGATGATGCCCATGTCTACCACTGGGATCGTCTTTATTTTATAACAAATAACGGATTTTTTAGCTCATGCAGCATACCGGTGAGGAACGAACTGCAACCCACCTACCACGGCGTGACTACAGATAGCGATTGAGTTCGATCAGGTTACCGTCCGGGTCCGTGAAGGAGATCACCGTATGCGAATCGGTGTGGTGGACTTCGGTGAATTCAATACCATTGTATTCAAGAAAGGCGCGTGTCTTTAGAATTGACTCGACTTCCAGCGCAACGGCAGGGTTATTTTGATCACCGGGTTTCTGACTCAAGAGACTAATGGCAACACCGCTGCCATGACGCATGGCGACCGCATTGTTCTTACTGAATTCCCGCTTGGACTCTTTGTTAAAGCCGAGCTTTTCATAGAAACTCAATGAACGCTCAAGATCGCTAATAGTAATGCCTACATGATCAATAGATTTAATCGGTATGCCCGATACTTCTTCGAGTTTGGGCGCCACGCCCTCATTGGCCAACTCTGGAGCCACCCGCGAGGCACGCGCCACATGGATTGCCTCGGCAAGATCCAGTTTGCCGTGGTACAAAGCACGACCACTGATAGCGCCTTCAATGTTCGGCAAAAGGGCTAATGTGGATATGTCTTCGAGGGTACTGATCGTACCTGTTGAGATCAACGGAATCGAAAGTTCCGTACCAATTTCAATGGTCGCGGCGAGACCAAATTCCTGGCCGCCTTCGAATCGATCCAGATCCGTATAGATGATGGCGGCGGCCCCGGTGTCTTCGAAAGACTTTGCCAGGGCCAAAGCAGTGAAGGACGTTTTAGTGCTCCAGCCATCGATCATCGCATAGCCATCCTTGCCAGTAATTGAAACGACAATCTTGCCAGGATGTCTGCCACAGGCCTCCATGATGAAGAGTCTGTCCAGTACCGCAACCGTGCCTATAACAACGCGGGCCGCGCCGTGCTCCAACCACCAATCGACATCGGTTTGTGTTCGTATGCCACCACCTACCTGTACAGGGATGTCCACGGCATTAATGATTTCACAGATCAGCTCGGCATTCACGTGTCCATGCTGGTAGCTGCTGTCGAGGTCAATCACGTGCAGCCACTCCGCACCGGCCTCGGCAAAACCCCTGGCGGCATCCAGCGGCGATACATCGTAAACCTCAGGCTCGTTCTCCCGGCCCCGGGTACGATTTACGGATTGTCCATTTTGAATTTCAATATCGGGAAAGACGATCATGGTCTATTGCAATCCCTCACTTTTGGCGGTTGTGTGATTAGCCTTGCGGCGTGCATCGGTTGCGATTCATACGCCACAAATCATACAACAATCATAGCACTGACTGCGCGTTTTCGCCCATACCGTAATCACGCACAACGCTCGCAACACAAATACGGTATTTCGAGAAAATGCTTTGTTTGCCTTGCTCCTGTGCTGATTGATGCTCTACATGGGACTTCCATTGAGAAATAGCTTGTTCGTCGCGCCAAAATGAAAGCGAAACATATTTGCCGGGCGTTACTAAACTCTCGAAACGCTCAACAGAAATAAAGCCATCGAGCTTTTCGAGTTCAGGGCGAAGACTTGCCACCAGATTAAAATACTGATCGCTTTGACCTGATTTCATTTCAACTTCAAATATTACGGCTAACATTTTTTCTTCTTCTCTCCTCAATTTGTTGAATAGTGACAAACGAATAATTACTCCATTATTATCGTCTATTGGTATTGGTGCTTATTAAATAGTCGCAAAGTACAACGGCCTGATTATGCTGTTCGTCTTTCGCGGAGTAGAGCAAAGTAATATCTCTACCTTTAAATTCATTTAGAAACGAACTTACGGCTTCGGTATTTCCGTCCAGTTCCTTTTTATAACGCCGTTTAAAGTCTTGCCATTTGTCTGGTTTATGATTAAACCATTTACGTAGTTCATGGGAGGGTGCGAGTTCTTTCGCCCATGCTTCTATTTTCAGCTTTTCTTTGGATTGGCCACGTGGCCACAAACGGTCAACAAGAATGCGTGCGCCGTCATCGTCTGATGGCGCAGCATAGATGCGTTTGATATGAATCCGCATCGATCACTTGTCAGGTGTGGTTTGTATCAGTGTCAGCAACTCCTCGATTTCACGGTTGTCGATTCGTTCGTCACAAACGTAAATTATTTGCAAAAGTAATTGCGCACCCAGCACACCTTTATTAATCTTGTTGCGCAAATTGTCGGGGGATTGATCGGTGCCGATTTGTCGCAGGCGATAACTGAGGTCTTTGTAGCTGAGGTCTTGTTTGACCATGACGGTTTTTAACAATCGCTTAATTACGCCAGCCCACTCTTTAGAATAAACTGTAGATAAGCTGGTTGTTTTGATAGCATCTGAATCCATCAACTTAACTTTACATTTGTTAACATATAGTGTATATTGTAACAATATATTTACAAAAAAAGCAAAAATATAACTTTGCGCGTGGCGGGCCATGCTAACAATGGGGTATAGATGATGGGGCGCCGTTATTTGCCAGGGGGGGTGAGATGGCGTGGTTTATGGTTTCTTGGTGCGTTCGCGCTCATTGGTCTGACCGAATTTGCGCTCTGGCGCTGGTTTACCGGTCATCTTGGCGTTGTAATAGGTGGGATATTTGGTTTGGCAGGCGTTGCCAGCGCGACATTGTGGTGGTGGATGTACCGGCGATCACCGGAACACGTCACCGCACTGGAAGTCGCGGATCAGGAGTTGCGCCGGACCAGCTCATTAGAGTTACAAGGTAGTTTGCGTCGGCTGGGTGTTGATCAGGCAGCAAACCAGATTGGTCAATTGACCGAAAAACTGCATGCTTATTCCGATGTATTGCAAATGCGCTTTTCCGGTGAGCCTGAAATCATGGATCAATACATGGAATCTGCTTTGCATTTACATCAAAGCGCTTATCGGAATCTTGAATCGGTTGCGGCGATGGCAAAGAGCGTTGAATCCATCGATATGCCCAACATTAAAGAACGACTTGATGAGCTGCAAGAACAGGGCAAGACAGACTCGTCAGAAGTTGATACCTTGCACGAACGTGAAGCGTTGTATTTGCTGCAGCACCAACGTATCGACGAATTGGTGACGAAAAACGAAAAGGCCTTAACGGCATTAAGTGATGCGGCGACGACAATCTCGAATATCGACGCATCACAAATGCGCACTACCGAGTCTATTGCTGTTGTTGAAAACATAAAACAAGTGACCGGACAAGTCGAGTTACAAGATGAGGAATCAAGCAATTAAGAAACAAACAATCAATATATAAATCGGGAGTCGATGATGAGAAGATTTCAATGGCTGGTTTTATTCATTGTGAGTACTGGTTTACTTGCCGGTTGCGATTTTGATTTTTCATCAATTAGCGACAAGAACCTTAGTCCGGAAAAAGCACGCTCGCGTTTGGCTGATCTGGTAGACGATATCAGTTGGACACAGGATTTCGTCCAGCGTCGTGCGAATGTTTTGCTGACTAAAACCAATTTGCTGGATACATTGCCCGATATTGACCAGTACGGTGTTGTCGTCGAACCGCAGGTTTCTGGTGGTGTCGAGGTAGAGATATTTGCGTCAAGCGAAAAAGCGGGCAAAGGTTCCGACGGTTGGTTGGTTGAGGTGGTAAAAGAATTTAACCAGCAGCGTTTCGCGCTTGCCAATGGCAAAGTAGCGCAAGTTCGTTTACGAAAAATAGCATCCGGCACGGGTGCGCAGTTTATCGCCGCGCGTAAACACATTCCCCAAGCGTATACGCCAAGTAATGTGTTGTGGATAAAGATGATCGAGGCGCAGGGTATACCAGTGCACAAAGTGCGTGATCGCCTGGTCGGAAACGTGGGTGGCATCGTGATGAAAAAGAACGTGGCCGCGACCTTGCGCGAACAGTATTCCACGCTTGATGTGTCGTCAATCATCGACGCGGTCGCGCAAGGCAAATTGATTACCGGTTACACCAATCCTTATGCCAGTTCCACTGGCTTGAATTTTCTGGTGTCGGTGCTAAACGCGTTTGCTGATTCCACCGATAGTAATATGCTGCGTCCCGATGTTGTCAGCAGTTTTGAATCTTTTCAGCGCAACGTGCCTTTTGTGGCGATGACCACATTACAAATGCGTGACTCGGTGCAGAATAACGGTGTGCTCGATGCGTTTGTTATGGAGTGGCAGACATTCAGCCAGACGCAACCACCGATGAGCGCCGAGTATGAATTTATTCCGTTCGGTATTCGCCATGACAATCCGTTGTATGCGGTGGGGGACGTGACGGAAGAGCAAAAAGAGGCTCTTGAATTATTGGCGCGACACGCTGAAAGCAACGCATTTACCACCCTTGCGAACAATTACGGTTTTAATGACCTGGATGATTACTCCAGCTCATACGATGTGCCTGACGGCACCATTCTCGCCAATGCGCAAAAAGTATGGAAAGAGAAAAAGGACGCCGGCCGACCCATCACATCAGTATTTTTGGTCGACGTTTCCGGTTCCATGTCGGGTCAGCGTATCAAGGCCGTGCGTCAGGCGCTTATCGGTGGCGCTGATTTTATTGCCACGCATAATTCCATTGGCTTGGTGACATTTCAAACCACAGTCAATGTCGTGTTGCCACCCAAGCCATTCGATCTGCGGCAAAAATCAGCCTTTTGGGCCGCGGTCGAGGACTTGGAAACCGAGGGCAATACCGCTATGTATAACGGTATCGCAGTGTCCTTGCAGTTGCTACTGGAACAGCGTAAGGCAAATCCCGATTCCAGATTGATGTTGTTTGTGTTGACTGATGGTGAAACCAACAAGGGACTTAAATTCGGCAAGCTGGAAGAAGTCATTCGCGGTGTGGGTATTCCCATTTATACCATCGGTTATGCCGAGCAAATCGCGGAACTAAAGCAAATCTCCGCGCTGGTGGAAGCGGCGTCCATGAATGCATCACAAGGCGATGTTGGTTATAAAATTGGTAACCTGCTAAACGCGCAGATGTAGACCCTATTCATGAAAACGTTTTTTGCCTGGGTAGCCTTGCACTGTATTTTATTCGGTCTTTGTGCGGGCGGTGTGCACTGGTATCTCGGCAATCATCCGAAGCAGGTGTTGGTTGCGGTGGACGCATCCTATTCAGTCAAGCCGTTCTGGAGTCGGGTTAAACAAGAAATAAAAAATATTGGTGACAGCAATCGCTACACTGCATTTGCACTGGTTACGGCAAAACACAAAGTACACGGATGGCAGGACGATCTGCAACTCGGTACGACGTTAAGTTATGGTCCGCGACGGCTGGAGGAGTTGTTGTCGAATGATCGCTATGTCGAACTACGCGAAGCGGATGAAAAGGTTCTCATTACTAATGCTTCGTCGTCGGAGTTAAATGAATTCGACGATTGGGTGTTGCGCACGGTTCGCTAACAAGGTTTAACCTGTTAGCCGGCGGGTGTGCTGCTCATCATCTCGGGTAGCAACAACGCGATTTCAGGAAAGATCACCAGCAGCGCGACCGCTACAATCATAATCATAAATAGAGGAAATGCGGCTTTGGCGATGAAGTCGATATCACGCCCGGTCATGCCTTGCAGTACGAATAAATTGAATCCAATAGGCGGTGTGATTTGTGCCATTTCTACCACTATCACTAAAAATATTCCAAACCAGATCATGTCGAACCCGGCCTGACGTACCAGCGGCTCAATGACGGCCATGGTCAAGACGACTGCTGAAATACCGTCGAGAAAACACCCCAAAATAATGTAAAAAAATGTCAGCGCGATGATGAGATGAACAGGTGTTAATTGCAGTTCCGCGATCCACGTTGCAAGAGCGCGGGGCAGACCGGTAAACCCCATTGCTAAAGAAAGAAAGGAAGATCCCGCCAGTATCAACGCAATCATAGCTGATGTCCGGGTCGCACCCATTAACGCGTCGTTAAAAGACTGCCACGACAATGATTTTTGTACCGCAGATATTGCCAGGGCGCCGACGACGCCCAACACCGCCGCTTCCGTTGCGGTGGCGATACCGAAATAAATCGAACCCATGACACCGGCGATTAGCAGAACCACGGGTAGAAGTTGCAGTGTGGACTGTAATCTATTTGATAACGACACCTGATCGTCGGCGAGTATGGGCATCTCGCGACGTTTGTACAGACTCCAACCTGCGACATAACCCATGAATAACAACGCCAACATGATCCCCGGCAGGATACCGGCGATAAATAATTTTGCGATAGATTCGTTTATTGTCACGCCATAAATAATCAAAATGATCGATGGCGGAATGAGCAGGCCTAACGTGCCGGCACCGGCCAATGTGCCGATAATCATGTTTTCGGGGTATTTGCGTGAACGCAACTCTGGAATCGATATTTTCCCCACCGTAGCAACGGTCGCGGCGGATGAACCGGATATCGCGGCGAACAAGGTACAGCCTGCGATGTTGACGTGTAACAATCCGCCGGGTAATCGATGTAACCACGGCGCCAGACCACGAAACAAATTATCCGACAAGCGCGTGCGAAATAATATTTCGCCCATCCATATAAACAGCGGCAGCGCGGTCAGCGTCCAGGACGAACTGGCTCCCCAAATGGTTAAACCCATAGCATCACCGACCGGACGGTTGGTGAATAACATCATGCCCAATACTGCCACGCCGATCAGACTGAGCCCGACCCAAACACCTGTTCCCAGTAAAAAGAACAGCGCAAGAATAAAAAGCAGTGTTAAGGTGATTTCGTCCATGAATTTGGAGTTAATGAACGCCTTCAGCGACTGGTGCGCGTTGATCAACGCGTGTAATGACACGTATCAAGCTGTGCGCGAGACAAATCGCGAAAACAACAGACCCGAACGCTACTAATGTTTGTGGTATCCATAAAAGAATAGCATCGGCCCCTTCGCTGCGCTCTTCCAGCAACCAGGAGACGTAACACAACTTCACTAAATAAAAAGCGAGATAGGTACCGACAATACTGGCCACGCCAAGACACCAGATTTCCGCTACACGTTGTGCGCTTCCGCGCAAGCGATTCAGTAATAAATTGACGCGAATATGACTGCCGTTACGAAACGCATAGGCCAGCGCGAAAAAACTCGATGCTGCCATGGCATAGCCGGAGTATTCGATAACACCAGGTACGTAAACGCTAAGTAAGCGGCTTACAATGCTGGTGCCTACAAGTAATGCCAGTGCGATTAGACATAATGCAGCCGCGATACCACAGGCGGTGTAGATACGGTTCAGACCGCGATCCAGAGCAGAGAGAAAACCCATAAATGTGAATAAATACGTGACGACGTACTCATACGTCGTCACGTTAAGTAGTTACATGCTTTTATAAGACTCAATCACCGCTTTACCTGCAACACCTGCACGGTCCAGCCATTCTTGGGTCATGGTGTCACCGATACTAACGAAATCATTTTTTAGTTGATCACCCGGCGGTCCGACTTCCATACCGTTTTCGGCCAGTTGTTCTTTGTACCAGTCCGACAGTTCCTGCGCCTTAGCCCATCCTGTTTGCTCGGCATTGGCGGCGGCATCGGCGATGATGGTTTGGGTATCCGGGTTCAGATCATCCCACGTTTTCTTGTTTACAATTACCATGTTCTTAGGTAACCAGGCTTGGACGTCGTACCAGTATTTCACGTGCTCCCAGATTTTTCGGTCGTATCCGGTCGAACCGGAGGAAATCATGCTCTCGGCGACACCGGTGGCGAATGCCTGGGACAATTCCGCCGCCTCAATTTTTGTTGGCACCGCGCCCATCAGCTCAGCTAATCGTGATGTCGCTGGGTTATAAGCTCGGAATTTGATACCTTTCATATCGGCGGCACTGTTGACAGGGGTTTTGTTGTATAAACCTTGTGGTGGCCAGGGAACGGCATAAAGAAATTTTAGACCTTTTTCCTCGAGTATTTTTTCCAACGCGGGTTTCGCGGCATCGTGTAGTTTCTTCGCCTCGTCGAAACTGGTAGCTAAAAAGGGCAGCGCATCGAGCTCAAATAACGGATCTTCATTGCCCAGTGCGGAAACTAATCGTTCGCCAATCGGTGCCTGACCCGTGCGCACGGCACGGAAAATCTCATCACCTTTGAATAACGATCCGCCCGGATGAGTGACGATTTCGATCTCTCCACCCGTCGCGGCGGTCACGGCCTCAGCAAATTGCGCGGCATTCTCCGAATGATAATTAGTTGCGGCATAAGCCAGTGGCATATCCCATTTTTCACCGGCATTAACCCATAGGCTGGACAGGGTCAGCGCGGCGGCGAGCAAAGTGGTAATGGTTTTCATTGTGTAAATACTCCTTAGGTTGGTTGAAGTTCGTTATATCTGGCTAATTTCACGCAAGAATACCCGCACAGGCGCTTGCAAACCAGCGGCGGGTGCTTAAAATGGCGTGTCATATACGTGATGATTGAAAATCACGTTTGTGCTATTGGGTTTGGAGAAGACGTGTGCGTATATTGATTTGATAGCGCGCAATAACGCGGTGTTGAAATTTGAACAGAGCATCGCTGACGTAACTAATCTTTGAAAGAGGAGACAACACAATGAAACATGGATATCGACAATCCGCTCTAACGGCTGCCGTTACTGCCGGAATTCTGTTGTCCGGTAGCCAGGCTTATGGCGCCGGTTTTCAGATAAGTGAATCGTCCGTAAGTGGGCTAGGCCGGGCATTCGCGGGCGCGGGTGTCGCGGGCGATGATTTGTCCGATATGTTTTATAACCCGGCGGGACTAATGTTGCTCAGCGATGAGCGTCAGTTTCAAATCGGTGGTACGTTTATCAGTTCGTCAGGTAAAGTGGTTAACAACGGGTCTACACAAAGTTTTGCCACCACGGGTGGAATCCTGACCGTACCCGTTGCAGGCGATGATGCTGACGGCGGTGAAGACTCGCTTGTTCCGAATCTTTACTATGCTTTTCCACGTTACGGTAATTACCGATTTGGTATAAACATCAACGCACCGTTTGGCCTGGCAACGGATTATAAAGACGGTTGGTTTGGTCAGTTTCACGCTTTACGATCAGAATTAACTACTGTTGATTTGAATCCATCCGTAGCCTATTCGGTCACACCAGACTTTACTATCGGTGGTGGCATCAGTCTGCAAAAAGCGGATGCTGAATTGAGCCAGGCACAATTTCTCGGCCCAGGATTGCCTGCGGGTGAAGCCAAGATAGAAGGCGATGATACCAGTGTAGGTTTTAATTTTGGTTTTATGTACGCTCCGACTGCTGACGCACGTATTGGATTTGGCTACCGGTCGAAGATTGAACAGGAAGTGGACGGTGACTTAAAAATATCTATTCCGGGTTTAGCAGTGCCTGACGCAGGTGCGACGGCAACCGTTGAACTACCGGAAACGGCTTATCTGTCCGCGTTTAAGCAGTTGAATAATCAATGGTCGTTCCTAGCGAGTGCGCGTTGGACCAAGTGGAGCCGTTTTGACGAACTTCGCATCGAGTTCGACAATGGCTTGCCGGATGCTGTGACCGATGAAAGCTGGGAAGATGTGTGGACTTTCAGCGTAGGATTGGATTATCAGGCCAACCAAAAATGGAATGTTCGTTTTGGTGTTGCCGCGGATGAGTCACCGGTACCGGATGTCGAGCACCGAACACCACGAATTCCGGACGATGACCGTACCTGGTTGACCGTTGGTGCTAGCTACCACCCAACAACTAATGTCAGTGTGGACTTCGGTTTTGCACATCTGTTTATCGATGACAGTGAGATCGACAATACGATAGAACTGGTTTCCACCGCACCCGGCGCAGCTCGAGATAACCTTCGGGCGGACATTGAAAATCCTGACGCCAACCTGATCGGTATTCAAGTACAAGTAAAACTCTAGTTCAAGTATTTACTAACCGGGTATCGGTTTTCCGGTGCCCGGTTATTTTATGCCAGGAGATTGGCGGTCGGTTATAATCAATCCGCGAGCCATTCGACTTTAAATTTTTTCTTCCATCTGATCGGGCCATTCCTTCGCAACACAAGCAGTCATCGATTTACTCGAACGCGAGGAAAAAACAGAAAACAAAATAAATTCGTCATACCCGCGTAGGCGGGTATCCAGTCAAT
>Ga0224508_10001621_pt1 | contig 20028 bp, 19 predicted proteins | sample SF_Jan12_sed_USG_4_FD_170157 | JGI IMG/M metagenome (GOLD analysis project Ga0224508, IMG submission 170157) | Sediment microbial communities from San Francisco Bay, California, United States - SF_Jan12_sed_USGS_21 | ecosystem: Environmental > Aquatic > Marine > Sediment | place: USA... | reverse complement strand
CCGACCACTCAAAATCCGTTAAATCAAATCGTGCCATTGCCAAACTCCTCTCACGAGGAATTTGAATCACAATTCTGTCCGTTTGGGAATCACGTTAATGAGTATGTGACCTAGGTCAGCGTCAGCGCCATCAGCGCCAGCAAAATAGTGATCGCGATGCAGCTATAAAGGAAGAGCTTGGTCACCCGATCCCAGGTATCCAGGTTTTCCCGCGGCGCTTGCAGATGTTGCATTTCCGGTTCCATATTGAATTTCCTCGACTGCTGAAATCCGCCGAATGAAGCGGTTTCGGGGAGAGTGGGCGATTGCGAATCCGCGCTGGCGGACCGATCCATTGTTCGATCCCTAGGTATATCGCCGCGTCCAAAATCGCAAGAGGGCGCTTATTGGCCGCTCGGATTGATCAAAGCCGACGGGGCGGGCGCGGCGCCCGCCGTGTCGGCGACCGTGCCGGCAATGGTTACGCGTCCTTCGGCGATCAGGCGCAGCGCCAAGGGATAGATGACGTGTTCCATCTCGAGGATCCGGGCCGCTAGGGTGTTCTCGTCGTCGCCGGCCAGCACGGGTACCGCCGCCTGCGCGATGATCGGGCCGCTGTCCATCTCCGGGCGCACGACATGAACGGTGCAGCCGGCGAGTTTGACGCCCGCTTCGATGGCATCCCGCTGCGCATGCATCCCTTTGAAGGCGGGGAGGAGGGATGGGTGCACATTCAGCACACGGTTGTGCCATCCGTCGAGGAATGCGGCGGTCAGCAATCGCATGAACCCGGCGAGACAGACGGTATCGACCCCGGCCGCGCGCAACGATCCGTCGAGCGCGTCATCGAAACTGCGGCGATCCGGATAGTCCCGATGGTCGATCACGGCGGTGGCGATTCCCGCCGCCTCGGCGCGCCCGAGACCGGCGGCGTCCGGGTTATTGGAAATCACGAGGACGATCCGGGCCGGGAAATTCGCTGTCTTACACGCATCAATCAGCGCTTGGAGATTGGAGCCCCGGCCGGAAATTAGCACGCCGACCTTGAGCGACGACGTCATGTCGTCGCTCCGTTTTCGATGAGAACCGCGTCGCCGATGTCGCGCGGGACGATCTGGCCGATGCGGAATACGCTTTCTCCCGCGTTTTCCATGGCGTCCGTTACCTGGCCCAAGGCCTTTGTGGGGACGACGATCGCCATGCCGATTCCGCAATTGAAGGTCCGCCGCATTTCGGCCGGGTCGATACCGCCCGTGCCGGCGATCCAGTCGAAAACGGCGGGGCGCGGCCAAGTGCTTTCGTCGATCTTGGCAGAGAGGTGGTCCGGCAGGACCCGCGGCAGGTTTTCGACGAGACCGCCGCCGGTGATATGCGCAATGGCATGAATTCCGTCGCTTCCGGCCGCGCGAATCGCGGCGAGCACGCTGCGGACATAGATCCGGGTCGGCGCCAGCAAGGCCTCGCCGAGCGTTACGCCGGGGGCGAAAGGCGCGGGATCGTCGTAGGAAAGCCCGCTCGCGGCGACGACCTTGCGGACCAGGGAAAAGCCGTTCGAATGCACGCCGCTGGACCCGAGGCCGAGAATGACGTCGCCGTCCTGCACCGCATCGCCGGTCAATATGCCGTCACGTTCGACCGCGCCGACCGAAAACCCCGCAAGGTCGTAATCGCCCGATTTGTACAATCCCGGCATTTCCGCCGTCTCGCCGCCGATCAAGGCGCAGTCGGCTTGCCGGCAGCCCTCGGCGATGCCGGCGACAACGCCGCTCGCCATCGCGGGATCGAGCGCGGCGGTCGCAAAATAGTCCAGGAAAAACAAGGGTTCGGCGCCCTGAACGATAAGATCGTTAACGCACATGGCAACCAGATCGATGCCGATGGTGTCGTGCCGGTTGGCCAATATTGCGATTTTGAGCTTTGTGCCGACGCCGTCGGTGGCGGCGACCAGGACCGGGTCCTTGAATCCCGCGGCTTTGAGGTCGAACAGCCCTCCGAATCCGCCCAAAACGGTGTCCGCGCCGGGCCGGGTCGTGGAGCGAGCGTGCGGCTTGATCAACTCCACCAACCGGTTCCCGGCGTCGATGTCGACGCCGGCTTCCTTATAGGTGATGCCGCCGGGATTCCGATTGCGGGCTATAGCGTCCTCGCCGCTAAATATGTATATATCGGAGCGCCGAAGATACTCCATCCGTCAGTGAATGCAATGCACCATATGCGTGGACTCGGACGCCTCTTTGCCATAGCCGCGATCTTCCTGCTTTTTGTTGGATCGGGCGAGGCCTGGACGGCGGATATTTACACCGTGGCCGATGTTTCGGTCGACGAGCGGGCGACCGACGAGGTCGCCGCGAAGACCAACGGCCTCGCCAAGGCGCAGGCTGCGGCGCTGCGAACGCTGTTCGAGCGCCTGACGCAGCGAATCGATCACGAGCGGCTGCCACCGGTCACCGAAGAAATGGTCTCCCGCGCCCTTCGCGATTTTTCCGTGTCGAAGGAACGATTTGGCGGCGGTCGATACCTGGCGGAGCTCAGCGTGCGTTTCCGGCCCGAAGGCGTTCGCACCATGTTGCGGGCGGCGGGAATCCCCTATGCGGAGGTGGCGAGCCGGCCAACGCTGGTCCTTCCGGTGTACCGTCGCGGCGGGTCGATATTGCTGTGGGACGAGCCCAATCCCTGGTTCGATGCCTGGGCTCGGCATCCATCGCCATCGGGCCTTCTGCCGATCGTTATTCCCCTGCGCGAGTTGGGGGACGTCTCCACCATCAGCCCGCAGCAGGCGCTCGCCGGGGACGATGCCCGGCTGAAGGCAATCGCCGAGCGATATAAGGCATTCAGCGTCTTTGTCGCGGTGGCTCTGGTCCGGTCCGACCGGGTGAGCGGCCAATCCGGCGCTTCGGTCAACCTGACCTACTACCAGTCCGGCGCATCGCCAAGCCGGGCGCTACGCCAGTTCAGCGTCCCGGAAGGCGTCAGTAGGAAGGCCCTGCTGGATCAGGCGGTTCGGGAAACGATCAGCGACATTGAAGAGGCCTGGAAACGGGAGAACCTTCAGGAGATCGACGCCGAACAGCGAATTCGGGTGATCGTGCCGCTGGTTCGGCTTGGCGATTGGCTGTCGGTCCGGCGAAAGATGTCCTCCGTGCCGTCCGTCAAGAAAATCGACGTGGCGCGACTCTCGGTACGCGAGGCGGCGGTAAACGTCGTCTTCATGGGAAGTCCCGAGCAATTGCGGCGGGCGCTGTCGCTGAAGGATCTGGACATGGTCTATTCGGCCGAAAGCGATAGCTGGTTCGTGCGTCCGAGGGCGCGATAACGGGGGAAGCGGCATGGGGTCCGCCATGAGGGAAACCGCGTGAACGGTCGTTTCCTGCTCTCCAGCCTACCAAATCTGATTACCTTGGCCCGACTGCTCGCTGTGCCAGTGATGGTATGGCTGATCGTTTCGGGCGAGTGGACCGCCGCGTTTTGGCTGTTCGTCGCGGCCGGGGTGTCCGACGGCATCGACGGATATATCGCCAAACGATTCGACGCGGAAAGCGTGCTCGGCAGTTATCTGGACCCGATCGCCGACAAGGTCATGCTCGTTTGCGTATTCGTGACCCTGGGCATCGCGGACGAGATCGGCGCCTGGCTGGTGATCATCATCGTGTCGCGCGACGCCTTGATCGTCGGCGGCACGTTGCTCTCGCAAATCGTCGAACGGCCGATCAAGATGAAGCCGCTGTTCGTCAGCAAGATCAATACGGTGGCGCAGATTGTTCTGGCCGCGGTCGCGCTGGCGAACCTTGGGCTGGGATGGTCCGATATCGGCCAGGTGATGGCATTGGAATACACCGTCGCCGCGACAACGCTTGCTTCCGGCGCGCTTTATCTCGTGCAATGGCTGACCGGTAGCGGTGAGTTTATCGACCGCGAGTCGGATAAACTCGATGGCTTGCCGCGGCGGACGCCGCAGGAGGATGAGAGACCGAAATGACGACACAACAACGCGCATCGGTTTGGATTGGTTTCTTCGTGGTCTTCGTCCTGGCACTGACCCTGTTGCGGGATGTTTTGTTTCCATTCGTCGCAGGATTTGCGATCGCCTATTTTCTCGATCCGGTCTGCGATCGGCTGGAGAAAGCGGGCTTGTCCCGGACCTGGGCCACGGTCGTCGTTACCGCCGTATTTTTCGTGCTGTTCGTTCTGGCGCTGGGACTGTTGGCGCCGTTGCTGTACTCGCAGCTGGTCCGGTTCATCCAGCGGGTTCCCGGTTATATCGATGCGATCGAGCAAAAAGCCGCACCGCTGATCGAATTCGTCAGGATTTATTTCGAGAGCGGCGAGGGCACGCAAAAGGTCACCAAATTCCTTGGGGAGAACCTCGGCGGCGTCGCGAAATTCGTTCTGAATCTGTTCGGCAACATTGCCGGCGGCGTGGAAATCACGCTCAACCTGCTGTCGCTGTTCGTGATCACGCCGATCGTCGCCTTTTATCTGTTGCGCGACTGGGACGAAATCGTCGCACGCGTCGATTCCTGGCTGCCCAGGCAACATGCGGACACGATCCGGACTCAGGCCGGATTGGTCGACGAAACCCTGGCCGGTTTTGTCCGCGGTCAATCCACGGTTTGCCTGTTGCTCGGCCTGTTTTATGGCATCGGCTTGTCGCTGGTCGGCCTCGATTTCGGGCTGATCATCGGCCTGGGCACGGGGATCGTCTCCTTCGTTCCCTATTTTGGCATGCTGATCGGCTTCGTCGTCGGCATGGGGCTGGCGATTGCGCAGTTCAACGCCGTCGCGCCGGTGGCCATGGTCGCGGCGGTCTTTGTCGTAGGCCAGCTCATCGAAGGTAATTTCCTGACACCGAAACTGGTCGGCGACCGGGTTAATCTGCACGCCGTCTGGATTATCTTCGCCTTGATGGCCGGCGGTGCGCTGTTCGGTTTCGTGGGCATCCTGCTGGCGATACCGATAACGGCGGTGATCGGCGTTCTAATACGCTTTACGCTGTCGCACTATTTGCAAAGCGTGATGTATCATGGCGGCGTGCCGGCACAGCCACCACCATCTGATGAAGGATCATGACGACAACTTCCCAGATTACGTTCGAATTCGACCATCGTCCCGCGATGGGATGGGAGGATTTCCTCGTTGCGTCGTGTAACGAAGCGGCGGTGGACATGATCGACCGCTGGCCCGATTGGCCCGCTCCCGCGGTGTGCATGTATGGCCCGCCGGGATGCGGCAAGACCCATCTGGCTCAGGTATTTTGCGCCCGCAGCGGGGGCGCTCTCGTCGCCGCGTCGGCGTTCGGCGCGATGGAGCTCGATGCGCTGCTTGCGAAAGGCGTGACCTGGGCGATCGAAGATGCCGATCGCGGCGTTGACGAAACAAAGCTTTTCCATTTTTACAATTTGATCGCGGAGCGAAACGGCCATCTGTTGCTGACGGCGGAGTCGCCGCCGGCCCGGTGGACGGTGGAATTGGAGGATCTTCGATCTCGGCTGACGGCACTTCCGGCACTGGCCGTGGGGGCGCCGGACGAAGGGTTGATCGGCGCGGTGCTGGTCAAACAATTCGCCGATCGCCAGCTCCGCGTCGAGCAGGACGTAATCACTTATCTTGTCATGCACATGGAGCGCTCATTCGAGGCGGCCCGGCGGGTGGCCGCGGCGCTCGATACCGCGGCGTTGGTCGGGCGCCGGCGCATTACGGTGCCCCTTGCGCGTGACGTATTGCGCGACGAAAATTTGGGCTGACGGGGAGCGGGACCATGGATCTGGGCTTACGGGGAAAAAAAGCGATCGTTTGCGCGTCTTCCAAGGGGTTGGGGAAGGCGTGCGCCGTATCGCTCGCGCGGGAAGGGGTCGATCTTGTCCTCAATGCTCGCACGCAGGAAATCCTGGAGGCTGTGGCCGCGGAAATTAGCGGCGCCACGGGTGTCTCGGTGACCGCCGTAGCAGCCGATATTACCAGCGACACCGGCCGCGCGGCCGTCCTTGAAGCGTGTCCCGATCCGGACATCCTGATCAACAACGCGGGCGGACCGCCGGCGGGCGATTTTCGCGACTGGGAGCGCGAGGATTGGATCAAGGCGGTCGACGGCAACATGCTGACGCCGATCTTCCTGATCAAGGCGATCGTCGATGGGATGATCGAGCGGCGATTCGGGCGGATCGTCAACATCACCTCGGCGGCCGTCAAATCGCCGATCGAAGTGCTCGGACTGTCGAATGGCGCGCGTGCCGGCTTGACCGGCTTCATCGCCGGCCTGTCGCGCAAGACCGTCGCGCACAACGTGACCATCAATAACCTGCTGCCGGGACCGTTCGAAACCGAAAGGCTGTTCGATAATCTGCGCTTTCAGGCGGAGAAATTCGGCGAGCCCTACGAAAAACTGGTGGTGCAGCGCAAGGCGGAGAACCCGTCGGGACGTTTCGGCGCGCCGGCGGAATTCGGCGATGCCTGCGCCTTTCTGTGTGGTGCGAATGCCGGATTTATCACCGGGCAGAACCTGTTGATGGATGGCGGTAGTTTCTCCGGAACGCTGTAGGCTCGACGGCGCGGCTTTCAGCTTCAGCCTTCCTGCATAAGGGCGCGGGGTGTGACGAAACGCCGGAGTATTCCATGACCCCGTTTCATCCCGGTCCAGCGCTTTGCCTGAAATCCGATTTCCGCCAAGGCGGCCGTCGGAAAATTTGCCGCCAGATTGCGATACGCTTCGGACTCCACCGGTTCTGTCAGCACAAGTGCGAGTTCATGCAGACCGGGATTGTGGCCGATCACCATGACTTCGGTGTCGGTGCTCTTGATCCCCCGCAGACGGTCGAAAATTGTATCCGCGCTGGCGAGATAGAGCGCGCATTCGATTTCGACCCGGGAATCGCCGCGTAAGATGGGTGCCGCGCATGCAAGGGATTCGCGCGCCCGCTGGGCGGCGGAACAAAGAATGAGCGAGGGCGATATTCCCGCGGCCACCATCGCGTGGGCCATCGCGCCGGCGGCTGTCTGCCCGCGTTCGGTCAGGGAGCGATCGAAATCCTCCAATCCGTCACCGGCCGGCGCTGCATCAGCGTGGCGAAAGAGGGTTAGCCGCAACATATGGTCCTTTTGGCCGATTGGGCCTAGATCGTAAACATTCCGTTATAATTTTACTGTACCGTTGTACTGTAATTGGGGAAAAAGCGCCTATTTCTGTTGTTGAGTGATTTGAGGAGACAATAGGTGTCGACCGTCAAAGTGGTTGCCGAGCAAGCGCCGAACATGGACCGGAAATCCCGATATCTGAATCGGGAGCTGTCCTGGCTCAGCTTCAACACGCGAGTGTTGGAGGAAGCCTATAACATTGCCCATCCGGTGCTGGAGCGGCTTCGCTTTCTGGCAATTTCAAGCAGCAATCTTGATGAATTCTACATGGTCCGCGTGGCCGGCCTGATGGGACAGGTCGCGGCCGGCGTATCGACGCCAAGCGATGACGGGCTGACGCCCGCGCAACAGCTCAGCGCCATTTCGAACGAGGCGGGCATGTTGCTCGCGGAACAACAGCGTTGCTGGCGCAAGCTGCGGCGGGAAGCGGCCAGCGCCGGTATCACCGTGGTCGAGCCTGACAATTTACGGAAAGCGGAGGAAGCCTGGCTCGAAGGCTGGTTTATGGAACAAATATTCCCGGTGTTGACCCCGTTCGCGGTCGATCCGGCGCATCCGTTCCCCTTCATCCCGAACCAAGGGCTCGTGATGGTGCTGCAGCTTCGCAGGCCGTCGGACGAGCGTGTGCTGACCGGGTTGGTGTCTATCGGGCATATCGAGCGGTTTATCCGGCTGCCGGGGTCAGCGTTACGATCCATTGCGCTGGAACACGTAATCGGGCGCTATCTGCACCGGCTGTTCCCGGGCTTCGATGTGACGGGGCAGGGCGCGTTTCGGGTGATCCGCGACAGCGAAGTCGAAATCGACGAGGAAGCGGAAGATCTGGTTCTGACCTTCGAATCCGCCCTGAAACAGCGGCGGCGCGGTAACGTCATTCGGCTGACGGTCAATGCCGGCATGCCGGAGGGACTGCGGCACTTCGTGACCGAACAACTCGGCGTCAAGGTGGAAGATTGCTTCGAATTGGAGGAATTTCTGGGCCTCAGCGATATCAAGATCCTGATCGCTGAGGAGCGCAAAGACCTTCAATTCGCGTCGTACAGCGCGCGATTTCCGGAGCGCATCCGGGATTTCGGCGGCGATTGCTTTGCCGCGATTCGCACCAAGGACATCATCGTCCATCATCCGTACGAAAGTTTCGATGTAGTGGTGCAATTTTTGCGGCAGGCCGCGCGCGATCCGGCGGTCGTTGCGATCAAGCAGACGCTGTATCGGACCTCCGACGATTCGCCGGTCGTCAAGACATTGGTCGAGGCGGCGGAGGCGGGCAAGGCCGTGACCGCCTTGGTCGAGTTGAAGGCGCGGTTCGACGAGGCGGCGAATATTCGCTGGGCCAGAGACTTGGAGCGCGCCGGCGTGCAGGTGGTTTACGGCTTCGTCGATCTAAAAACCCATGCCAAGGTGTCGCTGGTGGTGCGGCGTGAAGGAAGCGGGCTGCGCACCTATTCGCATTTTGGCACCGGCAATTACCATCCGGTGACCGCGCGCAGCTATACCGACCTCAGCTATTTCACCTGCGATCCGGCGCTGGGGCGCGATGCCGCCAAGCTGTTCAACTATATGACCGGGTACGCGACGCCGGACGCCATGGAAAAGCTCGCGATTTCCCCATTGACGCTGCGTTCTTCGCTGGATGGCTTGATCGATGATGAGATCGAAAACGCGCGTGCCGGCAAGCCGGCGCAAATTTGGGCGAAATTAAATGCCCTGGTCGACCCATTCATAATCGATTCCCTCTACCGGGCCAGTCAGGCGGGGGTTGAAATCGACCTCGTGGTGCGGGGTATTTGTTGTCTCCGGCCCGGCGTCGAGGGCATGTCCGAAAGGATAAGGGTCAAAAGTATTGTTGGCCGATTTCTCGAACACGGCAGAATCGTCTGCTTTGCCGCGGGGCGAAAAATGCCGTCGGCCCAGGCCAAGGTGTTCATATCCTCCGCCGACTGGATGCCGCGCAACCTCGACCGCCGGGTGGAGACGCTGGTCCCGATCAGCAATTCCACGGTCAAGAAGCAGGTCCTCGAACAAATTATGATCGCCAATTTTAACGATGTGGCGCAAAGCTGGCAGATGCATCCGGATGGCACGTTCCATCGGATGGCATCCGACGCCGACTCCTTCAGCGCGCACACTTTTTTCATGACGAATCCGAGCCTGTCGGGCCGGGGCAGCGCACTGGAAGAGTCGAAACCGGTCCGAGCCCTGCAGTTGAAACGGATGTGACCGCGTGCCGGGTGTACTGACGCGCGGAGGCCAGGACGGCCGGCGGCGGGGGCCTGTGCCTGTCGCGGTGGTCGATATCGGGTCGAATTCGATCCGCTTGGTGGTGTATGAAGGCGCCCAGCGCGCGCCAACACCGGTCTTCAATGAAAAGGTATTGTGCGGTCTCGCACGCGGATTGACCAAGAGCGGTCGCATGCTTGAGTCGGGCATGGAATTGGCGTTGTCGAGCCTGGCCCGGTTTCGTGGATTGTTGTCGGCCATGGGTGTCGAACAGGTTGACGTGGTCGCGACGGCGGCGGTACGCGATGCGGAGAACGGCCCGGAATTCGTGGCGGCGGTGCGCGACCAATGTGGTTTCGACGTGCGCATTCTCGCCGGCGAGGATGAGGCGCGGTTGTCGGCGATGGGCGTTTTGTCGGGGATTCCAGAAGCCGAAGGCCTGATGGGCGACCTCGGCGGCGGCAGCGTCGAACTGGTCAGACTGAGTGGCCGCACGTCCGGCGACTACATCACACTGCCGCTCGGCCCCTTGCGGCTTTTGGACGTGGCGGATGGGCGTCCCGCCAAGGGACGCGGCATCATCGACAAGCAATTGGCGTCGGTCGATTGGATCCCCGAGGCAAAAAAACAGCATTTTTATCCGGTCGGCGGCGCGTGGCGCATGTTGGCGCGGGTTCACATGGCGCAAAGCGACTATCCGTTACACGTGATCCATCACTACACGATCGACGCGGAGGAAATCGTCGAGTTCACCAAGCTCCTGGGAAAACTGGGACCTAAATCGCTGCGTAAAATTCCAGGAATATCCCGGCAACGCATCGATACGGTGCCGTATGCCGCCTACCTCCTGCAGCGCATTGTTCAGGTGTCCGGTGTCAGCGACGTCGTCTTTTCCGCCTACGGTCTTCGCGAAGGATGCCTATACGACCGGTTGTCCGCCACCGTACGGCGGCGCGATCCACTACTGTCGATTTGTCAGCGCGAAGCGGAACGGATGGGTCGGGTGACCGCCGATGGCGAAGCGCTGTTCCATTGGATGACGCCGATCTTTCCGGATGAGACCAAGCACCAAATGCGGTTTCGGCTCGCCGCATGCTACCTCGCCGATATCGGCTGGTCGGAACATCCCGACTACCGCGCCGAGATGGTCTTTTCCCGGATCCTGCGGCATCCCGCCGTCGGCACCGACCATGCCGGCCGGGCGTTTATTGCGCTTGCCGTTGCCGCCCGCCATTCGGCATTGCCGAAAGAATTGATTGAGCGCGAGGCCGGGTGGCTCCTTTCGGAAGCCGAAACGGCTCAGGCCCGCGCCATCGGGATGGCCATGCGCCTCGCCTATACCTATTCGGGGGGAGTGATATCGCTGCTCAAACAGGCGGCGTTGAGCCGGCGGGACCGCCGGCTGACCCTGTCGCTTCCCGACCATGCGGACATTCTTGTCGGCGATGTCGTCGATCGGCGTTTTCTCTCGCTTGCCAAAGCATTGTCGTGTGAAGCGGAGATTGAATATTATCTTCCGAACGGCGAAGCCAAGATCAGCGGCGTCGGCGACTGAGCGGGAGGTTTACGAACTCTTCGCGCCCGGCGTCTTGATGACGGTGATGCCGTTGCCGTCGACGGCCAGTGCGAGCTTGCCATGTTTCAGTGCGAGCGCCTGTTTGCCGAACAGATCGCGGCGCCAGCCTCGCAAAGCCGGCACATCCGCCTTATCGTCGCTCGCAATCTGGGTAAGGTCGTCGGCGCTTGCGATCAAGCGCGATGCGACGGCATGTTTCTCGCACTCATGCTTCAGCAGAACTTTTAAGAGATCGGTCAGCGGCCCGATGCCGGGGGTCGGCCGATCGCGGCGCGGCCGCGTCGGAATTTCACTGTCCGGCAGTTTCAGACCCGTTTTCACCGCCGCCAACAGCGGCCGGCCCAACTTGCCTTCGGCAAAGCCTTTCGGCAGCCCACGTGTGCGGGACAGGGCTTCGACCGTGTTGGGCGCATGGGCCGCGATGTCGAGCAGGGAATCGTCGCGGATGATCCGGTTGCGCGGCATGTCGCGCGCCTGCGCTTCCGCCTCGCGCCATGCGGCCACCGTCTTGAGCACGGCGAAGAATTTCTTGTTGCCGCCCCGCGTCTTTAGACGCCGCCAGGCGTCATCCGGCGCCATCTGATATGTCCGCGATGCGGTCAGGGTCGCCATCTCCTCGTCGAGCCAGGCGGCACGCTTCGACTTCGCCAACTCGGCGGCCAGTGATTCATAGACGCCGCGCAAATGAAGCACGTCGTCGAGAGCGTACTGCAATTGCTTCTGGGTCAGCGGCCGGCGCGACCAATCCGCGAAACGGGAGCCCTTGTCGACGCTCTGCCCGAGGATGCGGTTGACGATGGTCTCGTAGCCGACCTGGTCGCCGAAGCCGCAGACCATGGCGGCCACCTGAGTGTCGAAAATGGGCGCCGGAACCTTGCCCATCTTGTTGAAGAATATCTCCAGATCCTGCCGCGCGGCGTGAAATACCTTGAGAATCTTGGTGTTGGCGAGCACCGCGTAGAGCGGTTCCGGGTCGAGTCCCGGCGCCTTCATATCGATGACTGCGGAATCGTCCGGCCCGGCGACCTGCACGAGGCACAGGATCGGCCAATAGGTCTTTTCGCGGACGAATTCGGTGTCCACGGTGACGAACTCGGTATTTGCCAGCCGCCGGCAAAAAGCCTTGAGTTCCGCGCTGTCGGTGATCGGAGTGACTGTCATAGGCGGCAAGCCATACACGGAAAAAAGCGGTAAGGAAAGAATCTGAGCATGGCGGTCGGTTACGGCGAACTTGCCGGGCCGACCGGCCGTTCGCCCGCCATCTGGACCCGATGCATGATCCGTGGCCCGGTATGCACATCGTTGACGGCAATGTGCAGCGCACACCGGTTGTCCCACACCACGACGGAGCCTTTTTCCCAGCGGAAACGGCAGGTGAACTCCGGGCGGTGGGCATGCTCCAGCAAAAAGTCCAGCAGCGGCGCGCTTTCGGCGTCGGTCATGCCGGCGAACCGCAACGTGTAGGAGGCATTGACGAACAGGCTCTTGCGTCCGGTTTCGGGATGCGTGCGCACCACCGGATGGTCGCTGGCGGTTTCGCGCCAGTCGGCGTCCTCGCGCACCTTCGACGTCCGGTCCTTGTTCCGGTCCGCCTGCGGCCCGGCGGCCTTGATATCGCTGTGGACCGCGCGCAGATGGCGCAATTGCTCCTTCATCCCCTCGGACAGGCTTTCATAGGCGAGGTACTGATTGGCGAAGAGCGTATCGCCGCCATAGGGCGGAACGTCGACCGCAAACAGCACCGCGCCCGACGGCGGTTGCGACATGCAGGTGGTGTCCGCGTGCCAATCCTCGCCGACGATCCTTTTGTCACCGGGCCGCCGATGGATGCGCACGATATCCGGATGGATCGGATCGGGTACGAAGTTCGGATGGCGGAACAACGGCGCAAAGCGCCGGCCGAACGCCATCAGCGCATCGTCGTCCAGCTCCTGGCCGCGGAAGCAGATGATGAGATGTTCGAGCCAGGCATGGCGGATTTCCGCGAATGTCGCGTCGTCGATCGGGCCGCTCAGGTCGACGCCATCGATCTCGGCGCCGAGCGCGCCGGCAATCCGCCGGACGGTGATACGGTCATAGGACATAGGAACGGGCTCCTTTCGATACCCGGTACCGGGACAGCCCATGATCCCACCGTTGGTTTACCGAGGGCAAGTGCCCCACGGCATCAATTGGCCGGCGGATCGGCGAGATTGCGGCGCGGCCGGGGCCGCTGGCTTGTCCTCCGCGAAGGCGCACGTCACAGTATCGGTTCGGCGCAGCCCCGCTTGGCGGATCGCGCACGGTTCATCGAACAAATTTCCCGGGGAGAAAAGCGACATGGCGGACAAGATTCGGCTGGGCCTCATCGGCGCCAGCGTCAAAGGCACATGGTCGGCCCGGTCCCACCTGCCGGCGGCGCAGGCCAGCGCGGATGTGGAACTGACGGCCGTCTGCACCACCAAACCCGACAGCGCCGAGGCGGCGCGCCAGGCTTACGGCGCGCGGCTGGCCTTCCACGACTACCACGAGATGGTTGCCTCGCCGGAGATCGACGCGGTCGCCGTCGTCGTCCGCGTGCCGTCGCATTACGGCCCGACCAAGGCCGCGCTGGAAGCGGGCAAACACGTCTACTGCGAATGGCCGCTTGGGCAGACGACCGGCGAGGCCGAGGAACTGTCAGCGCTGGCCAAGGCCAAGGGGCTCGTGACCGCGATTGGCCTGCAGGCCCGCGTCAACCCGGCGTTGATGCACATGAAGGAGCAGGTCGACGCCGGCTATGTCGGCGAGATCATGGCCGTCCATGTCAGCCTGATGCGGGACGGCGTGCTGTCCCGGCCGTCGAACCGCACTTGGCAGCGGGACGCCGAGCTCGGCGCGAACACGCTGACCATCGCCAACGGCCACACCGTCGACGCGATGCGCTTCGCCGCCGGGGACCTCAGCCATTTGTCCACCGTGGTGGCGACCCAGGCGAAACAGTGGCTCGACACGGGAACGGACACGCTGGTGGACGTCACGTCGCCGGACAACGTGCTGCTCAGCAGCTGGCTGGCGAATGGGGCGGTGGCCTCGGTCCATGTTGCCGCCATTCCGTTCGCCGGCAGCGGTTATCGCATGGAAATCTATGGCCGCGAGGGGACGCTGGTCGCAACGGGCGAGGATTCGCCGCAATTGGGCGAAGTCTTCCTGCACGGGGCGAAAGGCAGCAATACGCTCGAGCCGATGACGGTGCCGGACCGCTTCACCCTTGCCACCCCCGGCACACCGAAGGGGGAGGCGGTCAATGTCGGTCAGATGTACACGCTGTTCGCCCGGGCGATTCAGGGCGGCGACAGCCTGCAGCCGACCTTCGAGACCGCGGTCGGCCTGCACCGGCTGATCGACGCGACCAAGCAGGCCGCGGACAGCGGTCGCGCGGCGACCTATCCGTAATTTCGGCATCCCGGTAGACCAAGGAGAGAAAATTCATGAAGGTGCAATTCGGCGTCATGGTATCGAGCGGCCCGGCATTTCCCAACCGGGTGAATCTGGACAAGTTCCGGGAGCTGATCCGGGTGATCGACGGGGCGGGCGTCGACATGATCGGCACCTATGACACCAGCTTCATCGGGGGCGACGCCTATGTGCGGGCGACCCTGATCGCCGAGACCGCACAAAATGCCCAGGTAGGCATTCATCCGACGAACCCGCTGACCCGTGAGCCCCAGATCATGGCGGCGTTCCTGGCGTCGATCGATGCGCTGACCGAGGGGCGCGCCTTCATGGACATGGCGAGCGGCGACAGCGCCATCTACAACATCGGCCTGAAACCGGCGAGCCGCGCCCGCATCGAGGATTACATCACCTGCGTCCGGGATCTGATCGCCAAGGGCGAGGGCAACTATGACGGCCGGCCGCAGCGGGTCCGCTGGCACGGCGAGACCGTGCGGGATCGCGTCCCGATCACGCTCTGTGCCGAGGGGCCGCGGACGCTGCATCTGGGCGGCCGCATCTGCGACGGGGTGATCGCGGGAACCGGCGTCCTGCCGGAGGTCATTTCGGACACGATCGGGCGCGTCGCCGAAGGCGCCAAGGCCGAGGGAAGGGACCCGGTGGATGTCGATGTCTGGTTTACCACCCGGTCGTCGCTCGACGAGGATCGCGACAAGGCCATCGCGGCGATTCACGCCTCGGTCTCGTCGATCCTCAACCATTCGATGCGCTTCGGTCTCGACAACAAGAACGTGCCCAGCCAGTTCCGCGACAAGATCCAGGAATATGTCGATGGCTATGAGCTTTACGACCATGTGTTGGAAACCGGTCTCAACCCGAAACGGATGTCGGAACTGGGCCTGACCGAATACGCGATGGAGCGCTACGCGCTGGCCGGCAATGTCGGCGATTGGATCGAGCGCATCGGATCGCTGGCCGAAGCGGGCGCCACGAAAATCTGGTTCAGCACCGAACGCGGCGACTATGACCGTCAGATCAAATACATGAAAATGTTCGCCGACGAGATTCGTCCGCGATTTTCATGACGGCGTAGGCAGGGAGGCGTAATCGTAACTATGGCGAAAACCGAAAAAACTGCCCTTGTGGTGGGAGCCGGCGATTATTTGGGCGCCGCCATCGCGCGCCGGTTCGCCCGCGAAGGCTACCAGGTCGCGGCCTCGCGCCGGCGCGGAGACCTGACCGCATTGGTCTCCTCCATCGAAGAAAAGGGCGGCCGTGCGGTCGGGTATCATTCCGACGCCCGGGATGAGGACCAGGTGCGCGATCTCGTCTCCACGATTGAGCGCGACACCGGACCGATCGAAGTGGCGGTGTTCAACGTCGGCGGCAATGTGCGGTTTACGATTACCGAGACCACGGCCCGGGTCTACCGCAAGGTCTGGGAGATGTGCGCCTTCGCGGGTTTCTTGGTCGGCCGGGAGGTCGCGGGCCGCATGCTGGAGCGCGGCCGCGGAACCATCCTGTTCACCGGCGCCACGGCGAGCCTGCGCGGCGCCGAGGGGTATGCCGCGTTTGCCGGCGGCAAGCATGCGCTGCGGGCGTTGGCGCAAAGTATGGCGCGGGAATTGGGGCCGAAGGGCATCCACGTCGCCCATGTGGTCATAGATGGCGCGATCGACACCGAATGGACACGGCAAATGTTCCCCGATCGGTTCGCCTCCCGGCCCGCCGACGGCGTGATGAAACCGGACGAATTGGCGGAGATTTACTGGCAGCTTCACACGCAGCCACGCTCCGCATGGACATTCGAGTCCGACGTCCGTCCCTACATGGAGCCTTGGTAGACGGCTCGGCCATTACCGATGCCACTGGCCGCTACGGGACAATTCTACCGACCGGCGGCGATTAACATTTGGAACCGGATGCCAACGTCCCGGCGTTGTCGCCGTCGGATCGTGCGTCGGCATTGTGCTCCGGGTATAATTTCTCGCGGCGGCGCTTGCGTCGCACAATCAATTGGGCGACGGCAATGCCCAACCGGACAATCTCGGCAAACCGATATTGGGGATAGGTTTCTTCAAAGAATTTGGTCGTTTCGGGGGGCTTCCGCATGGCGTATCGCTCCATGATGAGAATGTTTCCCAATCCGAGAAAGCGTCTTACGTGTGTTAACGAGGAGATCATTCGCTCGGGGTTAAATCGCTCGATCCATCCTGGACAAATGACGGGATTCGGCCGAACGGCTGCTTCAGGCTCAGCGGCCGCGTAAGACATCGACTATTTGGCGCGGGGCGTCCGCTGTCGCATACTTGGGATACGGGCGACGCGAACCGCGTGCTTCGCGATCAATGGATCAGTGGAACAGGGGCCAGGAGGATTGCCATGACGAAAGCGCTTACGGGTATCCGTGTAATCGATATGACGCACAATCAGGCGGGGCCGGCGTGCGCGCAGATTCTGGCTTGGCTGGGGGCCGACGTGATCAAGCTGGAAACGCCGGATAAGGGCGATGTCGCGCGCTCGCAGGCGGGTGACGAGTTGTTCTTCCTGATGTTCAACGCCAACAAGCGCAGCCTTGGGCTCAACCTCAAGAGCGACGAGGGCAAGGACTTGTTCCGCAAGTTGCTCGGCCAGTCCGATATCCTGCTGGAGAATTTCTCGCCCGGCGCGCTGGACCGTATGGGCTTCGGCTTCGAGGCGCTTCAGGAGATCAATCCACGCCTGATCTATGCAACGATCAAGGGTTTCGGCACCTACGGCCCCTACAGCGACTTCAAGAGCTTCGAACCGATTGCCCAGGCGATGGGCGGCGCGATGAGCGTTACCGGCCAGCCGGACGGACCGCCGACCTATCACTATCCGGCGATCGGCGATTCCGGGACCGGCATGCATATGGTGATCGGCATCCTGGCGGCGCTGCAGCAGCGCCACGCCACGGGCCGGGGCCAGCAGGTCGAGGTCTCGATGCAGGAATCCGTGGTCAACATCCTGCGCGTCAGCCTGCGCGACCATCAGCGGCGGGGCGGAACCATGCCGCGGCAGGGCAACCAGCTCGGCAAGGTGGTGCCCGGGACGACCTTTCCCTGCAGCCCGGGCGGTCCCAACGACTACGTCTATATCTTCGTGCAGCCGCAAATGTGGGCGTCGTTCGTCGAGGCGACGGGGATGGCCCACCTTGCCGACGATCCGCGCTACGCGAGCCCGGATGCACGCTGGGAGAACCGCGAGGCGCTCAATGCCGAGGTCGAGGGCTGGACGCGCGGGCGCACCAAGCACGAGGTCATGGATGTGCTCGGCGCGTCGGGCGTGCCCTGCGGCGCGTGCCAGGACACCAGTGAAATCCTGGCCGACCCGCATCTCCATGCCCGCAACATGATCGTCGACGTCGAGTACCCCAACTACGGCTCGTACCAGACGGTGGGCTGCCCGGTGAAGCTGTCGGATTCGCCGGCCGACATCACCCGCCCGCCCGAACTCGGCGAACATTCCGAGGAAGTTCTGCGCGATCTGTGCGGCGTGGCGGCGGATGAATTCGCCCGGATGAAGTCGGACGGGGTGGTTTGAGCGGTGGCACGGCGTGGGAGTAGCAGAACCGGCGCTGCGCGTGATGGCGAGGCGGCGCCTCTTCGTCCGTGTACGACTGAGAGGCGGAGGTGGCGCAGCGCTGAACTCTTTCCGTTGCTGACCGAAGCGGAAATTGGCGTAGCCGCATAATGGCGCAATTTTCAGTTTAGGGTTCTGGCAACGCGCAATCCGAGAGTTCTGCCGCGGTCGCCGGTGCCCAGCCCGCTACGAATCGCGGACCGTGCGCCCACCGCATAGTCGACCCACGACCCACCACGGATAATTCGACGGTGGCATTTGCCGGTGGTCCACGCGCTCCCGTCCGTCGGCGCGCCCACGTAGCCATCGTTAACGCAATCCGCATTCCATTCCCACACGTTCCCATGGACGTCATGCAGGCCAAATCGGTTCGGAGGAAAACTCCCGACCGGTCCCGTACGCTTGACGGTGACCTTCATGCCAAAGCCGGTCCGCCGTTTCTTACCGGCGGGACTCGTCCCTTTGTCGGCGATATTTGCCTGCTTAGGGCTGATCGTCAGTCCGGTGTGGTACGGTGTTGTTGTTCCGGCCCTCGCCGCATATTCCCATTCGGCTTCGCTCAGCAACCGGTACTTCTTTCCCGTGCGCCGCGACAGCCAAGCAACGTACGATTGAGCGTCGTGCCACGAAATTCCGGTCTTCGGCCGCCGGTCGTCGCTCGGACTCGTGCTTTGGTCGCCGGCGCACGCGGCGTCGTTGACGCAGACTTGCCACTCGGCAACCGTGACTTCGTATTTCCCCACGGCAAACGGACGCTCGATGTTCACTTGGTGCTGTGGAAGTTCATCGACCGTATGCCCTTTTTCGGTTTTGGGTGATCCCATCAGGAAGCTCCCTCCCGGGATGGTGACCATCTCGGGGCAAAAATCACAATCCTTGAAGGGTTTCGGTGTACCGTTGCCCGGCGTCGGCGCGCTCTGTACAGCCTGCGCTACCGCTGGATCAAGCGGGAATGCCGAACCCACGGCGACCGCACCAATGCCCGCAAGAGCCAGGGTGATAAGCCTGGTCGAAATGCGACGAACGAAGTCGGGCGTGTTAGTCACCACGATTGCCGATCCCTATTGCCTTCCGCCGACCAGTTTTTGACCGTATCAGCAGGTGTTTCGTATTCCAACAGAGGAACATGGCATCGGCAATACGGGAATCCGCCGCTTTGCGTCCGGAACCGGACATTCCCCGGCGCTGCTGTAGCGTCATTCTCGCACAGCGCTGAAAATGCAGCCGCTGGGTCTCTTGTTTAGTCTCGGCATCGGGGCAAAACATCTGTTCCGAGTTTTCGGATCAGCGTCGACCGCTTTTCGATATTCCCGGTAAAGAGGATCTGATCGATCCCCGAGGACTTGATCCGCTCGACCTGCGCGACACATTCATCGGCCGTGCCGAGGACCGCGAAACGGTCGACCAGATACGGCATGAGCACGGGATCCTCCATCAATTTGGCGTTTGAGGTTTCGCCCAGGGTCAGGTGGAGTGTCGGTTGGTATTCTTTCTGTATACGGTTCAGGGCGTCCCGGAGCTCGGGCGGCACGAGCTTGCCTTCCAGCGTGAATTGGAAGGCGTGATGCGCCGTCGAGGCGAGTTCCATGCGAACTTCGCGGATCAGCTCATCGCGGTCCGGCCCCACATTGACCTTCGCGAACGCCCAGATGTCGAGGTCGTCCGCGGTCTTGCCGGCCCGTTTCGCGCCGGCGTCGATATGCTTCAACGTGGTCTCCACGACGTCGGGTGTGAGGCCCATGCCGCAGATAACGCCATCGGCGATTTCGCCTGCCAACTCCAGGGTTTTCGGGCCTTCGGCCGCGATATAGATGGGGACGGGATTGTTCTCTTGCGTCTCGATCCAGCGCGTATGAATGCCGCGCCCGTTGAACTCGGTTTCCGCACCCCGCAGCAATTCTTTCAGCGTCAAGACGTATTCGCGAAGCCCCTTCAGTCCGCGCGGCCGCTCGTTGATGTTGAAGACCGCGCTGTCCCCGGTTCCGATCCCGAGTATGGCCCGGCCACCGGATATCTCATTTACCGTTGCGATGGCGCTTGCCATGACCGCGGGATGGCGGGTCAGCCCGTTCGTGACGGTGGGACCAATGAGCGGCTTTTTCGTTGCG
>Ga0224508_10001620_pt1 | contig 20037 bp, 12 predicted proteins | sample SF_Jan12_sed_USG_4_FD_170157 | JGI IMG/M metagenome (GOLD analysis project Ga0224508, IMG submission 170157) | Sediment microbial communities from San Francisco Bay, California, United States - SF_Jan12_sed_USGS_21 | ecosystem: Environmental > Aquatic > Marine > Sediment | place: USA... | reverse complement strand
AGAATGCGGAATAAGCATTTGAAATGCTTTACGTCTTAGAATTACAATATTTAGCGGGTTATCTATAACAATGATTGGATAATACTGCACACTTTATTTCTTACTAAAATACAATCTGATTCATCCCCACTTTCGATACCATCAGGAAAAACAATACCAATACACCGCTAAATGCCGGTATGCCTATGCCGAGTACGATCCAGGTTTTCATCAACCTGCGATAGTGTTCAATGCTGTTCTCGAATTCCAAAATATTTCGTATGCGTATTTGAATACGTACGACGGGAATCCAACACACACCGACAAAGATAAACAACCCAAGCACGGAAACAAACCAAACAGAGTTGAAAGGAATACCGAGACGATGGGTCAACCATAACCCTGTGATAAACTGAATAATCACGGCAGGTGTGGTGAAAACCCAATCGGCAATACGACGCTGCGCACCGTAACTATTAGTGCGTCTCTGTTACCACTTAAATTGGCTTTGAACATGAAGAATGCAATCCCAATGCCGGTGCCAAAGAGTATGGTGGCGCTGAGAATGTGCAACAGCTTTACCCATAAATACGCCGTCATGCGATTGTCAAATTCACTCGATAATTTCCCAGGTAATATCCAAATCAGCCACCTCCTCATCAAATTCTTTTAGTGTAATCATGCCCAAACAAGCATGAGCACGACGCTGGGAGATTTCGTTTCTCGCTAACTTTCGTACAAGAATAAGCGCGGGCGAACATGGAATTTCCGGCCCATGATTGTTCTTGGCGATCAAAAACCAGTCGGTGGATTTTCGCTTATGATTCTTGTCCACACCTCTTACTCGCACGCGCATTCCACCAGATTGAGATCCAAGATTTATCATGCGATCACTAATCCAGCTAAATACTGGTACAATTTTTTCCCAGCTCTTTATTACTCGTAACCGTATAAGCCACGCCATGACCCAAAGAGACAACTGTTCCCAAACGGCTTCGAGAGCACACGGTCTTAACTCCTGGTACATATTGAGATAGGAGGGTTAGATCCGGAACATCACAAACACCGGATAACCTTCCACCGAGTGATGGGTAATTTTGAACTCGTAAATCCTGCCAACCAAACGATTTTACCCACAAGCCGTCTTTCAATACTTGAAATGGTCTGCCGCAATAACTCAACACAGCAGATATAGTGCTATTGCCACGTGGAGTCTGATGCGCCGGGGCAATAGATATTTCGATCTCATTTATCTCCGCAAACCAGTCAAATACGGCATCCACAACAGAACTGGACAAGCCTGGCAACGTACTTGCGCCCGAAACCAGGAACACATCACGTTGCAAAGCTTGTTCGTTGAGTTCTGTAAATCCACTGACAAAATCACGGCCATCGGCCAAATCAACATAGTGACTTCCGCAATCAATACACGCCTTCGCCACCCGGTAGTTCTGTCCTTGATACGGGCCGGCGGTATGTAAAACTATGTCAGGGTGCAGTTCTTGAAGGTCACGTTCAAAATTACGTGAAAACTGATCAAGCGCGGCAGGATAAATCTTCTCATTAGGAAAATTCCTTTTAAGTTCATCTACAAATACACTAGCCGACGCTTCGCTGCGACTTGTCACAATAAGCTTGGTATCAGGTTCTCCGACCAACCTTCGGCAAATTCTCCCGCCGAAGTGACCCGTCCCGCCGATAACAACTATTGTTTTAGGGTCAGACAAAAGAATTATGTGCTACAGGGCAATATCAACCCAAACTGTCTGTTGCAGTGTGTATTTCACATTCACAAGGTCATTTTGGCCACTCATGATCACGGATATAATTGAATATTAAAAATTCACTTTGTGAATCTAAAAACATCATCTTGGCAACGGATATATAAGACATTTTATTATCGTTTAATCACCAGCAAGAGAAAAGGTAATAGGCAGTGCGCCCTCCCACAATACCTTTTTACCAAATGCCTCAAGATTGTCGTGTCCTTCCACCATCGTCAGAAAATGATTTCCTGCTAATTGACCTACCTTAGCCGCAAAACAAGAACAGCCATACGCGAATAAAAATTCCGTCTCGCTATTACCACCGGGATACAATAAAACATCGCCGCGTGATGGATGACTCGTATGATTCTCAAAAGCTAACCCCATGTCGAAGTCCCCCAACGGTATCCAAACAGCCTCGCCACTCCAACGCGAATGGATAACTTGCTCGGTGTAAGGTAATAGTTCCATGAATCTCTGGCACGTTTTTGGTGCGCGTTCTTGCTCTAACTTACTTTTAAATTCAAAGGGACCAGCCTGAATACGTATCAATGTCATCGAACTATCACCTGTGTTATTGGAAAATCGTAATTCCAGTAAAGATAGCGAGCGCTCTTGCGAGCGCTTATGTGAAACTTCAATCTAACCCTTAACGCACACGACTTGTCTCAGTGTGTGTTCAACACTCACCAGATCATTCTGGTTTTGCATCACGACGTCAATGTCTTTGTATGCACCGGGAATTTCATCTAGCACACCTTTGTCCTTACGGCATTCCACGCCCGCAGTCTGGATTTCGATGTCTTCCTCGCTGAAGTGGTGTTTCGCCTTACCACGACTCATGCGGCGTCCTGCACCGTGAGAACACGAACTGAATGACTCAGGGTTGCCTTTTCCACGCACGATGTATGACTTCGCGCCCATGCTACCTGGAATAATACCAAGCTCATCGACGCCAGCACGAATCGCACCTTTACGAGTGATGTAAACATTCTCCCCAAAGTGATTTTCCACCGACACGTAGTTATGGTGACAGTTGATAGCTTCTTTGGTCACTCCAAACTTAGGCAATGCTTTTTTAAGCGCATCAACAATCAGACGCATCATCTCTCTGCGATTTTCCATCGCATAGTCTTGCCCCCAACTAACCGCATTCACGTAGTCGTCAAAATGCTGCGCGCCTTCAGTGAAGTAAGCCAAATCTTTGTCGGGCAGGTTTGCAATATGCTGTTGCATGTCTTTTTGTGCCAGACGGATAAAGTACTGACCGATGATGTTGCCCACACCGCGACTACCTGAGTGCAGCATGATCCATACGTCATCGTTTTCATCTAAGCAAATTTCGATGAAGTGATTTCCACCACCTAGCGTACCCAGTTGACGCACCCAGGTTTGATAAGGCTTGGTCTGCATCTTAAGCATTTTAGGATGACGTTCCAGTAGACCATCAAGACCCACAGACAGCGCGCGTACAGTAGACGCACGTGCCTTGTCTGTTTTGTGCCGATCAAACCCAACTGGAATTGCATCTTCAATAGCCGAACGTACTTTTCGCAGATTGTCCGGCAGTTCGCCCGCATTGATTGAAAGACGCAAGGCATTCATACCACAACCGATGTCGACACCGACAGCGGACGGAATGATCGCGCCTTTACACGGAATCACTGAACCAACAGTCGCACCTTTTCCAAAATGTACGTCAGGCATGGCCGCAATATGACGATGAATAAAAGGCAGTTGCGATAGATTACACAGTTGTTGATAAGCCTGTGGCTCAATATCATCCGTGTAGATCTTTACTCGAACTTTACCTTTAGTAATTATTTTTTTAATGGGCATACATCACCTATTCTACTCTCTAGTATAACTATTACGATTCGATCCATCGTGTTGCGGGTTTTTCAAGCAATACGCCTTAAAACCTGCGCCCGGAACCACATACACAGAGGTCATTACGACCGAGCTTCTCGGACAATTCTTTGTCTCCATGGACAACTCTGTTACCGCGTTTCACATTGGCTTCGGACGGATATCCCTTTCGTCGCTTGCTCATCGTTTCGAAAGGAATATTTTTCTTGTTTGTTGTTGTTCGTTTTTATAACAATTCTCCTATTTGTGGTTTTCACCAATTTAGCTCAAGGTGACCAGCCCTATTGCCGGTCACCTGTTCATTAAGCCCGGCGCTGTTTAGGACATTGAGTCCGTAAGAACGCCATCTGATCAGCTAAGATTTTTCTATTCGACAAAATCAGGCCTTCCGCGTAACTCGGTGCGTAAGGAATTCCTAGCAATGAAATTCCAATTCGCTCCGCTTCTTTTGGCAACAAGTTACCCTTGCGTGCGTTACATCACCGACATGCGGTCACGACGTTTGTCCAAACATTCTTACCGCCACGTGAGATCGGAACGACATGATCTCGAGTTAAACACCCGCGTTTATATTGTCGAGCGCAGTACATGCACATATAGCCGTCACGTCGCAATAATCGCGCATTAGTTAACACAGGCACTTCCCGGATATGTTCTTCGGAACGCGCCACTCCGTGGGTCGCGACAATACTGTTCAAGTCTAAAAACGACTGGCTACCGCTAACGCAGTTCATACCACCGTGAATACGAAAAAAATGCTCGCCCATCTCATACGCGACTTGCTCACGCGCATAAACCATGGCGGCATATTCCCAATGCATCCACTCAATCGGTCGACCGGTAATGTCTAAACGTAAAATCAGATTTTCCATTGTCTTATCTCACTATTTAAGATATTCACTTACGGATTGGATGATTGGGTAAGGGATGTTTGGTGTCCCTGGAAAGATTCGAACTTTCATCTACGCGATTTTAAGTCGCGTGCGTCTGCCAATTGCGCCACAGGGACATGAAATATTTGGTAGCCACCCTCGGATTCGAACCGAGAGACGCCACGTTCTAAGCGTGGCAGGTATCGCCAATTCCCATCAGGTGGCTTTGGCATCCCTGGCAAGAGTTAAACTTGCATCACCCGGTTTAGAAGACCGGTGCTTTTCCAATTAAGCTACAGAGGCGTGGTACCCCAACCGGGAGTCGAACCCGGATCAACCACTTATCAGATGCGTGTATCACGGGGTATAAACCCGCCGCTTTACCGTTAAGCTATTGGGGCAAATTGATTGTCTTTTGACTGGGAATCCTGGATTCGAACCAGGATTTCATGTCAAAGTCTTGTGTTCTACCGGTTAGACGAATTCCCATTGGCTTGGCTGGAAAGAGTCAAACTTTCATCTTCGACCTTCGTAAAGTCGCGCTCTATTCAGTTATGCTACAGCCACTTTGATCTGGTAGTTACGGTTCGATTCGAACCAACAAAATCAGGGTTATGAGTTCTGAGTGAACGCCCGCTCGCGTAACTGTTATTTGGTGGGCCCAGTAAGAGTCGAACTTACCTCTACAGGTTAAAAGCCTGCCGCACAGCCGATATACCATAGACCCTTGGTACGCCTGGAAGGATTCGAACCTTCACCTCACTGGTCCGAAGCCAGTGGCTCTAGTTCCGTTAAGCTACAGACGTAATGGCGGAGAAGAACAGATTCGAACTGTTGGAGGTCACACTACCTCTCTCCTTTAGCAAAGGAACGCCTTAAGCCACTCAGCCACTTCTCCATTTCAAAACAATATTTTGGGGTGAACTACCGGACTTGAACCGGTATCGACCAGATTCACATTCTGGGGCTTTTGTCATTAAGCTAAGCTCACCATAGTTGGCAATTTGGCGGAGACTGGGAGGATCGAACTCCCACACCCGTTCAGACATCACAGGGTTCAAACCGGCTAAGCACGCCTGCCTTGCGAATCTCCATTTGTTTAGTTGTGGTACCTGAGTGATTGGATTCGAACCAACGACCTCTCGCTTCCAAGGCGAGTACTCCGCCCAGGCTGAGCTACACTCAGTTTAATTTCATTAAATACTTGGTATGTCAGGGTACTAAACCATCCCTTGTGTATCGTCCGACCGGTGAGCCAACGCTCGGGGATGCTGCGCTTCATAGCCCTCACTTCACCGGCGCTCGCCGTCTTTGACGACTCGCCCATCAACGCTATTAATGTGTGGAATTCCCGACCAGAATTGAACTGGCACTTCGAGATTGAAAGTCTCGCGACCTGACCGTTAGTCGACGGGAACTGTGGCGCATCGACCGGACTCTAACCGACATTCCCTCGATCGACAGCCGAGTGCTTTAACCATTAAGTTACGGATGCGTAACAGAACCACTCTCAAAACGGACGAGCAACGCTGAGACGAGGCGAAGGCGACCGATAAAGCGCAGTGTATGTATGAATACATGAGCATTTAGAGGTCGTTCTGTAACGACGTATCAGCAAAGCGCAGTCGTTTTGAAGTGTGTTCTGAATTAAAGGTTGAGACTACACCTTTACCAACCATCCCCTTGTTAAAGTACCCAACACATCGCAGTGCGCTGGTTGCCAACGTGTCCACATTACCCTGGATTCCCAGCGATAATGTCGATGGTCATGACTGCTTCTTTTAAAGTGTAGCGATTCACTTGTTGTGTTGATCTAATCAGCAGCTCACTTACCGGGAACCTTGCAGGCTCTAAACGGAAGCTATCCGACCGTGCAGTGAAAACTACCAAGGCTCCTTGGCTTGCGACCGGGGAATCCTCCATGTTCCTGTCAGACAGGCATGGACTTAAGTCATTTTCAATCAACACCGAGATGCGTCTTTGCATTTCACCTTTTGGTGATCTATGTGGGAGTCGAACCCACGACCTATTGATCTGGAATCAACCGCTCTACCTCTGAGCTATAAGATCCGGTTCTACTAAGACGTGCACACCTCAGTTGCTTGATTATCTTTTGGATAACCAAATACAACACGCCTTGTGTCTTTCCCCTGCCGAGTACTCAACCGAGCGTCTGGATTCTGGCGTAATGCCAAACCCCAACCACTCTGCGCAACCGCACTTGTTTACAAAATTCGTACTGAAGTTGCACTATCTGTTATCTCTCGTAGTACGCAATGTAGTGTCACGGATTGCAGCACCACCTGTTCTTTCTCGCGACCCGTATTCCCGTTTAACCGGTACGTCAATCGTGATACTTCCGTGCATTGCTTGGCTACTACCGCCGATGGGTTTACGACGACATGGAGACCAGGCTTGCTTGGGTTGACCTGCCTCGAAAGGCGGGTGAAATACCGTAGTCGTATTCCTTTGCTATCGTTGCCGACAGTTATCAGCGCCAAGCCGCATTATCTAAATTTTCTCTAATACTATTTGTGAATGATCACGGAATTGAACCGTGCGCCTTCTACTTGCAACACAGATGCTCTGCCAAATGAGCTAATCCCCCATTCGTTTTGGCTGCGACGGTTGGACTCGAACCAACATTTATTCGCTTAACAGGCGAATGCTCTACCATTGAACTACATCGCAAGTACAAATTGGTGCATCAGGATGGACTTGAACCACCACCGCGCCGAGCTTCAACCGACCGCTCTACCGCTTGAGCTACCGATGCATTCAACCTTTGGTGGAGAGAGATGGATTCGAACCACCACGCTGATAAATAGCACTGGGTTACAGCCAGCTTGTTTCACCAGTAACAGTCTCTCCGAACATAAGGGGCAGCCGCATTCGCGCACGGCCAACTAAATCGTTGGGCGCAACTCCGCCTGTGGAACTGCGCACTGCCCCGCCTATATCAAGCATCCAAGTTGTAAAAGAATAAGTCTATAAAAGCTCTGAATAGATCAGAGATTCGGCGGGCATAAAAAAACCCCGGTAGGCGAACCTGTCCGGGGCTTCGTTTGCTTCCGGAAGGCTCGCGAGCGCCTTCCGAAAAAATCGGGAAAGCACCTACGTCATGGGTCTAAATCGACCCCGCTAAAATAATTCGCACCGAGATTGGATATCACGGGCACAACGATGCACCACGATTGGCGCGACGGTTTATGTAGCCGCTGTGCCAGTCGTTCGCTGTGACGAATTTTTTGTATGTATCTAATCATGGTGTGGGAGTTTATGTATATGAAGTCGAATGTCAAGTAGTATTTGACTTAGTCTATTATTAATTGACTATTCTTTATCCGATACTGCGGACAAAAATCCAATCATGGCGCGTCGTTGCCGCGCATCGAGCGAGAGTGATACGGCAATCATTTCCTGAATGTCGGTTAGTTGGCTCTGTAATTCCTTATTGTTTAAATCTTCAGGTGCTTCATCGAGCCAACCGACAGGTTTTGTAGCGACTAATTCAATCCCACGCGCAAACTCATCTCTCATGCTGGGAATAAATGGCGTCATACGATGTTGTTGGAATAATTCCCATTCGATCCCCGCGGATAAGCATTGCTTTTTTGTGAAGCCGCGAGTCTCACCGCGTTTGATCAAAGAGTTGAAGTTTGTGAATCTGACAATTTGCAAAAACGGATCAATATTCTTAACCGGTGACGTACCGAACAACAACCAGTTAGTTGAGTAAGCTGTTATTTTGGAAATTCCCTCAATTACTTTAAGACTGGGTTTTTGCGGCGTGGATGTTTCATAAAGCGAGAGAAGTTGTTTTGACACCTTGAGTTTGTGAGTCTTTAATAAGCGCATCATCTCACCTGGGTCAATACCATTACTCACTCGCGCGTAACGAATGCGCGCGGCGATAGTTGATAGATCGCTTTTGCCCTGAGCCTTGGTGGACGATACTTTCTTTTCTCCGTGTTTAGTTCTTTTCGTGATCATAGACGTGGACAATTACAAACTATTCTTTCGCTAATTTTCTAGTAGTGGAATTCCAGCATTTAGATTCGCAAACGGAAAGACAAGCCAATGTAATCAGGAAGTATTCGATCCTTTCATGGTTAACTTTCCGCTCGCTTTAATATCTATCTTTTTACCCTCAATCTTGATATCGCCATTCTTCCTCATCTCCAACTTAGCAACCCCAACTTTGAATACGATACTGTCCACGGCCTCAAAGACAAGCGCCTTTGCGTTAATTGTGGCCTTGTCCCCGACAGTAGTTTTATAAGCCTTTTCAATTATTTGTGTAAGTCCTTTACCAACGGAATAAGTCTGATTACCACCAATCGTCAACATTTGATCGCCACCAGCCTCTTCGGTCAGTTTGCCACCCACTGACAACAACATATCGGCTCCCACTGTCTCAGTCCGCTGTCCGCCAATCGTTAGATTGGCATCGTGACCAACACTTGTATCGGAATTTCTTGCTACATCCTCGTGATAGTCATTCTGCACGACTAAGTTAAAATCCTTTTGTGACCGCACCAATACCTGCTCACTCCCTGCGGTATCATTGAGTCGCAGCTCATTAAATCCTCGCCCTCCTGACGTTGATCGAGTTCTTAGGGCTGTAATATTTTTATTTTCGGGTAACGAGTAAGGGGGTTGGTTGGCACCGTTGTACAAACTACCTATAACAACAGGTTGATTTGGATCGCCGTTAACAAAGTCAACCAACACCTCACTACCAATTCTGGGAATAGCAACACTCCCCCATCCATTTCCTGCAGTAGCTTGCGCAACACGAATCCACGCTGAACTATTCTCATTGGCTTGACCTGCCCGATCCCAATGAAACTGCACCTTCACCCTGGCGTGATCATCGACAAAGACTTCTTCTCCCGCTGGCCCTACTATCGTCGCCGTTTGTGGCCCCTGCATGACCAGGGAAGGATATTCGTCCGCCAGTCTAAATGGTATCTTCGCACTAATACATACCGCGCTGTTTTGATATCGCACCTGCCTGGCATTGATTGGATCCTGGGTAGCATCGTGAACGATCTCCGCCACTACATAAGTCTGATTTGCTGCTTTATAGGGATACCCGGACAAACTATAAGTAAACCCAGGCGCAAGACGCGGGCTGTTACTCACCGCGTTGGCGGAAAGTGTATTTAAGCGCTCGGCATCAAATCGCCAACCCAACTTGCGCTGGCCCTCCGAGCGAGTTTTATAGCCACCAGGATAGTCATAAATTTCATTGATTGATCCTGCTGTACCGGGCACTCGTTTCGAGACATCCAAATTTGCTGCTGGTGCAGCGAAGTCGTAATCACGCAATCGCACGGAGTCCACCGCAGCAAAACTGGACAGACTAAATTCCGTTACGCTTTCCGAGGCGCCAACATTAGTGTCATACCGTAATGTCTGTGATCGACCAGGGATTGGTTTATAAGCCGATGCATTATCGGCAATAATCAACGTGTGACCATTGCTGCGGTGTTCAAAGTAATAAAATAATCCTTCCGCTTCCAAAATCCGATGGAAAAAATCCGAGTCTGTCTCGCGATATTGCACGATGTAGTCTTTGCCTGCATGTGTGCTGGCTAACGCAAATTCGAAATCCTCGATATCATGCTCTTGTAAAATCGTACTTAGAATATCTTCGACCGTTACTTCCTGGAAAATTCGACAGTCCGCCTTCAGCTCGAGTCGAGCGATGGCGGGAACAAGGGAAACCTTGTACCGCACCTTAGAATCTTCGGCACTAATGACTGAAATTTCATTCAAGATACCGTGGCGAGATGTTGTAACTCGCCCGATTTTCATACGAGAAAGCGCGCTTTGTCCGACATGTCTAGTCAGCGTCAAATCGCTGGTCAATACTTCCAGTTCGAATTTGAAAGGTTCGGATACTCTTTCAACACCATAAACCCCGATCACTTCAAAACTACTCGATACACCTAAAACTTCAAATGTAAACATTCCATCCTCCTCTTTAGTTTATTGCTGCATTGAAATTCACAAATTGGTATACGCAACAATAAGGGCAAAAAGACATTATGTCGATTCTTAAATTACCAGTAAATCAACTGCCTGGATGTATACGAAATTTAACTGCAGAAATGAAGTCATTAATAGAAACCAACGATTTTTAGTTTCTTATTTTTGCTGGTTAAATCGTGTAGGTGTCCAGTTCATAATTTTCTCCCTAAATCAATTTCGAGAGCAACCTTGTCGTCAGCGGAAGCACTGCCAACCTTCCGACAATTTGAATGAGACCTCACTCTTAACTTGTTAACTTGAGAATAGTTGCCTGCGTGATTCTCGGGTTGGGTCGATATTCTGTGATAATCAGATCTAAACCATTCTTTCTATCGCCCACTTCTCGCCTGAGTTGTGCGAAGTAATTTTAGGAAACATTTTCAACACGGTTGGCAGACAGATTAAATCAAGAATCAGGGCCAGGAGGATGGAAAGTGAGATGAATATACCGAAGTGCGCCGTTGGTAGAAATTCTGATGTTGCCATGCAAGAAAACCCGAGGACGAGAATCAGCGTGGTTTGAACAATACTTTTGCCCACTGATTTGATCGCTTCGTCAACGGCGTCCGTATTCGATAAATTCAATTGTCTATTTTGGACTACCCGGGTAATGAAGTGGATGGTGTCATCTACAACTACGCCCAGTGAAATTCCTCCGATTAACGCCGTCGCCATATTGATTTTGATATCAAGCAAAGACATACAGCCCAGCGTTACGGCTAAAGGTATGACATTTATCGCTAACCCAATAAGTCCCAGCTTGATTGATCGAAAAATCAGCGGCAGAAAAATGACCAAAAATAATGTGATTATCGTGAGTGACAAAAACTGGGTTTTGCTAACCTGTGTATCCATGTTTGCCCACAAGGTTGTGGTGCCAGTTATATTGATTTTTATGTCTGCAGGCAAATTGGCTTGCTTAATTTCTATCAATTTACTCTTAAAAGCCTGAAGTTCGTCAGAACTCATGTATTGAGTCATAACAACTAGCTGAATGTCCTCCCCACTTGTTTCGAGTAAATCGGTTAGATCGTCATTGCCACTTAACTCACCCAGCAAGATGAGCTGTTCGACTTGAGACACGTCGTAATCAGACAACGGCTTCGCTTCCGTTTCATTAAATGCCAGATTAATTTCCTGCAATAAATCGCTGGGCGTCAATAACTTGATAACTTCTGGTTGCCTTTTCACCACAGATTCGAAGGCCAGCGTAGCGTTCAATGAATCAGCGTCTGAATAACGAGCGTCTTGCTCGTATCGTAGGTGAATAATGATCGGGTTTTGCGCAAAACCTGCCTCACGAATCGATTCGTAAGCGCGCGAAGTATCATGCGAACTGGAAAAGAATTTCAGGTAATTAGTATCGACCTGTAGCGTTGGCAGACCTAGCAATGGCGGCATAAGTATGAGCAACCAGACGAATGAAATTCCTTTGATCTTTTGCAGTGTGAGAAACTTTAAGAAAATAGTATTGCTGTGGTGCGCGTTAACCGTTGAAAGCCTGGAACGAAATCGCAATAATAAAATAGGTGCGATAGTTAAATTTGCGGCACATGCAAGAGTTAGCCCTAACGCCGCAAATGCGCCGAGCTGAAAGATCGGAAATACTTCGCTGGTGGCGAACGAGCTGAAACCGACAACGGTTGTGACGGTCGTCCAGATTGTGGGCTTGTAGAGTCTTGTCAACGTGCGTCGCATCGCCGATTCATTGTTGACGGAACCACATTCTCGATGAAATTCCGTGATGATATGTATGACGCCCGCTACGGAAAGCGCAATAAGAATAGTCGGCAACATGACAGTCACCATGTTATAGGCAATCCCCATGGCGGCAAGCAACCCCATCGTTGGTAACACGCTGGTAACAACTACGGCAAACATCACAAGCACGTCACGAAGGCTGCGAAGCATAAGATAGGCAACCAGCGTTAATAACACCGTGACCAACAGATAAAACACAAACACATCGCGTTTGGCCGCACGGTTTAATTCGGCGTTCACCACGGTAGTGCCGGCCAACGCATAATCCCTGATGCTTGGATACGAGTTTAGTATTTCTGAAACAGCATCAACCAGCTCGATTCGGTAGGCTGACTGCTCAAATATATAATTTGAATTCTGAATCAGCACCATGGTGTATCTATCATCACTTCGGAGGATCAGATTTTTATCAAATATTGGGTTTCGCTCTAGCTGTTTTCGAAAATTATTTAGTGCGACGGAGTTTTGCAAAACTTCGTCCGAATAAAGTGCCTGGTAGTCCAGCATGCCGTCATCCGAATTGAAATTATCACGCACATTAGCAATAGAGGTGACTTTTAAAACATGCTCAAGGCTACTGATCTTGTCGGTAATACTCCTCAAATCACGAAGAAAATCCGTTGAGTAAACGGAATCTGTCTCCAGCAATAGCAAACTCCATTCTTCTTCGCCAAAAGTCTTATTGTAGGCTTGGTAGTTTTGCAGCGCAGTGTCTTTCTGGTCAAACCAGATGCCAACAGAGTTATCGATTACCGACTTGCCAGACACAAAAAGTTTGTTTGATATAAAAAACAGAGAAACGAGCAACAGCATAGCCCAGACTATTAACACGCCCTTCTGGTGTTTAAGTAAGATTTTTAAATACATTTGATCCCTTTCGTCTAGTACCGTATCAGTTTGGCCCTAGCGAGCACGTTTTAACGCGTTGGCTGTAAACTGCGCTTCGTTTTGAGCTGTTTTAAGTTGAATACCCCTCCACAGCATTGTGGTTTTCTTATTATTGACATGGCTAATCATGGTTGATTTGTTCGCGAGCCAATAGCGGTCGTCGTACAGTTGATAGTCTTCCAGTAACTGTGTTTTTACTTGAGTACCGGATTTGTCAAAATACTCAACTTTTCTATAGCGTCTGTGTTTTATATCCACGTAAACGATAATCTTACTGTACGCCGAGTTTGGAAAATTGGGAGCACGTTCGACAACATCGCATTGCAACTCACCGCACAGGGCACTCTGAAGATAAGTGTTGGTGTACTTAAGTTTTTCTTGAGAGGCCAAATCTTCATAACTGTATTCGCTGCCCACAAAAGGTGAAGATTTGTTCCGGCTTGCGACCCTTTTGACACGTTTGAAAGCCGGGAGATAAATCCACTGATCATCGTCTTTTACGACATTAGAATGAATTAGGACTGCGGTGCCGTCGATGTCGGCTGGCCGATTGAAGACAAAGAGTCGCTTGTCGCCCAAGGGTAGTACCTCAATGGTGTGCACATCGAGATGACGTTCGCGCGTGCGACCGGCGCCGTTTTCAAGAATCATGGTAACGCTGGATCGTAAGTCCTGATATCCATCTTCGTGCGCATCTACTGCCTCAATAATCGCATCGCCACTGGTTGCATTGGCCGTATTGATAAGTAAAGGGACTAGCAGTGCACTCAAGAACAAGAAAAACCCAAAGAATTGTTTCAAAGAACTCATGCCGGCACCTGCACTTCTGCGTTGCCCGCAAGATAATTCACCAACTTATCCAGCGTATGCAATTCTGCTACAAACTGATCGATACTGATGGCGATGTGATAGTGCGTTTCGATCTGATCCTGCAGACAGACGACTCCCATGGAGTCAATGATTCCACTTTCAATCAAGTCGTCGTAATACACATCTTCAACGTTGTCTGATATAAAAATGCCGCTGTCGTGGCAAATTTTGAGCAAAGAAGATTTCAGGCTTTTTATCCGGTCCGAAGTTGTTTTAACTAACATGGTTTGTCTCCCTGAATATACTGAAAATAACTAAAGTTAAATCGAACGCGCGAGGTGTAGTCTTTCACGCTCTACAATGAATTTGATTTTGTGCGTCGGCGTTCGCTCAAGTTTTTTGGGCAAGATAAAAATATGTTGCTTGCTGAGCGGAGCTGTAGTCTTTGCAACCGATTGACAATAGTCGATTGCTTCTTCAATCTTCTGTCGCAGTGCCGCATCCAAACTAACGCCTGTTTCAATTTGTTTTTGCCACTCCGGGTCCTTGCGTAAACGTTTTTCGTCCGGAAATACGTACACGCTGAGAAAGTCGTCATCCGGGTTCACACGCGTCACCATCGCATCTTTAACAAAAATGCTTCTAACCATCAGGTTTGACAGATACTGCGGATCGATGAAGCTACCGTCTTTCCAGCGCGTCAGTTCTTTTTCTCGACCCACTATATGCAGCCAGTCATCGTCAGTCATCCAGCATAAATCGCCAGTAGGGTAGTAGCCGTCTTCTGTTAACGTAACTTGTCCATCAGCGCCAAGATAACCGCTTGAAATAGTTGGGCCTTTAACTTCCAACAAACCAACCGGTTTACTAATACCTGGCACGATTTGTTGATTGGTCAGACGGTGCTTCAACGGCTGAATGATTCGCCCGCATGATCCGGGGTTGATGTCATTCAGTCGATTACGCGAAATTATGCCGCTGCACTCTGTAGCACCGTAAATATCAATTACGGTCACGCCCAGTTTGCCAAAGATCTCAACAATTGCGCCGTCAAGTTTCATTGACGAAGAAATACCGTAACTGAAGTACCCACCCAACTTATTGCGCAGCAGAATTTTCATAGCAGCGAGTTTGGCTTTGTCCAGTGTGCCTATGTCGTACAGTTTTCCGCTTTTCTCAATTGCGATTAGATGTTTATACAAGGCGTTTAATACTGGTTTATTTTTCATCTCTTCCAGTACTTCCTTCATGAGATAAATCCAGAACTTGGGTACCGCCATAAGAGCTTTTATTCGCACACCGTCTGCTTTGAGCTTTTTGATTTCGTCTTCGAGTACGTCGTCTTCATCAGGCTCGCGTGTGAAATAAGTAACGCAAAAGCCGCGAGTTTTCGTCACAAGAAATTCAACCAGCGTCGCAATATGCGTGTAGGGGCCGATGTTGAGCAAATCCTCATTATGCCGTAGGTTGATAACGTCAATGGCCTCGTTCACCTCCGCGACGATGTTCTTATGGGAAATCGTGACGACTTTGGGCAGACTGGTCGTGCCAGAAGTCGGATAGTGTCCCAGTACTGTCTCTGGGCTATCCAGTAAGGGGGACTGTTTGATTCCTTTCTGCGGATCGTATGCTGCATAAATTTGCGCAACACTGAGATCACCGGCCTCGACAGTAACTTGTTCGTGGCCAATGTCTTCAAACACTTCACGCAAATCGGCGACGATAAAAATAGTCCTAAGCTCAAGTTTCTTTATAAGCCCGCGCATTTTCGACAACTGTGCTTTTGAAATCAGCATGTAGTCAGGTGGACTCAATTTCAACAAATGTTCAAGCTCGACCTGATTGGTTTTTGTGTCTAGCGGAAACAAGGTGTTGGCGCGATAAAACGTAGCCATACCCACCATGTCCCATTCAATGCGGTTCTTACAAAATGTAGCGATAACTTTTTGCTCTATGCATCGATTAGAGAAAAACTGAGTCATTGCTCTTAAGTGAGTCAGATATTCATCAAACCGCAGGTTTTCATAGCTATCACCCGTGTCAAATCGAATCGCAGCGCGCTTGCCGTAAGTGGGCAACTGTGAATCGATGATGTCCGCTACGCTGTTAATGGAGCCGTAGGCTTTAAACGTATCCCGTTGTGCTTTCGCCTTAAAATCAAACATACCGATATCCCTTTGATTTGATTGTTCTTGTGATTTATGCGAGTTCGCTTTGTTGTATCGACTGTTTGTCGCCGATTTTCAGACTGCCCAGATCAAACCCATGCTGAGCTGCTTTTTCCAATATGTCGTATACGTGGACCGGTTGCAGCACACCTTTGCTGTAGGAGTGATTCTGACCATCAAAAGCCAACACCAGAGTTTCGGCAAGACATCCATACGACAAACCGTGTTTAGGCATACCGACAAAGTTGATTGCAGAATCTTCCGGCAGTTTTGCCAAGCCACCGTCAAACGCAAACTGGTCGTTTCTTTCGCCAAAGAGTTGACTTAAGTTTGAAGGCACGGATGCGCAACATACGATAGCACCGGGTTTGAGTTGTTTCGGCTGAATCAGATCAGTATCTTCGGAGTTGGTGGCAGCGATAACGATATCGGCATCGCTTAGGTCTTTGGCTGATGTAGTGATCACTGGCGTCAATTCAGTTGTTTCTTCCACCAATATTTCTTCCAGTAGCTTTGCGTGAAGCTGACTCACGCTGGTTGTCACCATTTGTCGTTTAAGTTCTGTGGCGTTGGGCGAAGTGCTTTGTTCAAAATGCTGATAAATTCTGTGACCATTGCCCTGAATCAAAGTATTTGCAAACCCTATACCACCGGCTTGTTCTTTTTGCACAAGCTGCAGCAACTCAAACAAACACTGTTGCCACGCATACCTCAGACGGTATTCGCTGCCGGGTTTTGCACTGCCCATCAACGTCAAGCGATTTACTCGTGGCAGCAAAATCTGGCTCAACACCAGTCCAATGTTTCCAGCCGCCCCCACTACGGCGACTTCGGCCTGTTCAATATTCAATCCTTTGGTCGCGGCAGCCTCAAGAATGCCCTGAACGGTTAAACCAACTGTGTACGCATTGCCAGTTGTAACGGGAACTTCATAGTCGTTAATGGTTTGTGCGTTTTGCGTAATTATGGATGTATAAGCACCCAAACCGACTATAGATACAGGAATGTTGTCATCGCCCAGTTCGCGTGCGACGGTAACGGCATCCTGTACCTTGTCACGCATTTCGCACGAGAGTCGCACATCATCTTTGTGTGCATTAATATAGTGGGGCAGGTAGGGAACAAAAACCAGATTTAACTCGACAGTGAACTCGTTGGACGTCACGTATTCATTTTTAACGTGAACAGGTTCTAGGAATCGGCTAATACTGTTCCACCAGTCAAATACTTTGGTTTCTTCAAATGCGTATGCGCCAAACGAAGGGAAGTAATACTCAATAAGCGTTTTCAGATCGATTGGGTGCACAATAAATCCGGCGCGTGCGTCAATTGGCCTACTTGATTCGGCGACGGGCCAGCGTGCCATAAACTGCTTGCATGACTTTCGATCTTTTAGTTCAAGCGGACGACCGATCAAATGCGCGACCAGACAGAATTCGTTGTTGTGCTGAATTATTTGACAAACTTCCCTGAGTCCCGCGATCAGTCTTTGAATCTCCCAGTCGGTAACCGTGAGTGGCGGCTGTATTCGAATAACGGAAAGTCGATTCTTACCCGGGTTGCCTTTAAGCATCGTGGTTAACGGCGCTAATACTCGAATATTGTGGTACTCCAACAAATAGCTGGCGACGAGCAGAGAAAGCACGCCTTGTTTGCCCGACGCACGAAAAAATGGAGAACGTTCTTCCAATGCGGTGAACTCAAGACCCAACATCAGTCCTTTACCCCGAACTTCTTTGATAACGGCAGGAAACTCCAGGCAAAGCTCATTAAGCCGGTTCAGCAAATACTGACCTTTATTTGCAACATCGCCAAGCACTTCGTTGTTGTTTCGAGACAGGATATCCAAAGTGCTTAATGCAATTTCGCTGGAAAAGTCATCTTCACCAAATGTTGATGTGTGCAAAATGCCAAAATCCTGTTCATAAATATCTTCACGAATCAAAGTGGCCCCGATTTTTGCAATTCCTCCGCCCAGCGCTTTGCTTAAGGCAATGTAATCAGGCGAAACAGTTGCCAGTGGCGTGTCAGCGTAGCCGTAAATACTGCCAAGCCGACCACAACCAGTTTGAATTTCGTCGATGATGTAGGGAAGTCCAAGTTTTTTATGATGACTTGCCAGAAAATCCAACGTGTAATCATTCAGGGGTTTAATGCCACCTTCGCCCATAATGATTTCAAAGATCAGCCCAATCACCTTGGTCATCTTGACCGGCTTTAATTCGATTTTATTTTTTTCAATTGTTGGATATAAAAAAGTACACCCGTTTTCCTCAACAACTTCCGCTATTCGCTCAGGACTGTCTGGATCGAGGAAAACCGGCTGAATCGCAGAGAGTCCTCCAAAAGACTCGCGAAATGATTTGTTAAACGTGACTTTCAGACTGGATATCGTTTTGCCGTGATAGCCACCCTTGAAGCTGATCATGACTGGGTTGTTTTGAAAGCTTTCAAACTGGGCGAGGTTGTATTCGTCTAAATCATCGCGAAAATCAATCAGATCTTTATTCTTGCCGTCCTTGTTTTTGCCCGGTATTTCGGGACATTCGGGCATGCGCTCAATCCGATAATAAAAATCGTTTAGTAGTCGACTTAGACGCTCATATTCCCGTAGCACTTTCTCAAACCTAACTTTGTAAGCGTGTTTGATCGCCGCTTCGATACTTTCGGTACCGGAGTTGCTGAAATTCACGTAGTACGGCGCGCTGCCGGTTGGTAGCAATTCGTTAAGTTTTTGGCCAAGCCGTGCGCTGGCGCCACGTATGGTTCCCTGGGCGCTAACAGGTACATTGTTTTGCAACGCTGTCGTGGCTGCTTGTACAATTTCAGGATGATTGTGACCAAGTACAGCCGCGCCAAATCCGCTGACCAGATCCAGAACGTTTTTACCGTCGTCACACTTTAGATAATTACCTTCGGCACTAACTATATGTGGGTCGAGTTTCAATGCGGATAAAAGCGCCGCCAGTTTGGGTTTGCAAAAATCGCTATACTGCTTCTTGATACTCATACCCGTGATTCTCCCCCTGAATTTGATTTGAACGCTTTTGTTCCAGGATTGTAATTCCAGAATTCAAAAGACGATGTTTAATGACTTTTCTTCGTTTCTTACCGCTAGACGTTTTTTCGATACTGCCTTTATTGCACACGGAAATCTTTCTGATCAACAAATCATGTTTTTCAAGAACGTGTTTGCGCACGTCCACACATCGATACGTTATTTGGCTCTCGGGTAGTTTTCGGTTGCTTTCCAGCAACAAGTGCAACTGCATAGCGCCAGTGTTTTTGTCTTCAATACCCAGCAACACACTGCCGCCATGACGTACGCAATCAAGTGATTCGACTGAGGATTCGATATCGTCGGGGACAATGTTTCGACCACCCGTAATAATTAAATCGTCAGCACGTGAATAGAAATAGAATTCGCCGTTGTAGCGAAAACCAAGATCGGTCGTTCGTAGTACACCGTCTTTTAGCTTTAGTTCTGTGGTTTGCGGGTCATTATAGTAAGCGGGTGAGACGCACGGACTTTCGATACAGATTTCCCCGAGGTGTAACTCGCGTAGAACATCATCGGTCTTGTTGCGAATTGTTATCCTGTGCTCGTCATTTGCGATACCTATAGCAGCCAGCTCGAACGCATGTGGATTGCCTGATTCGGACAACGAAAGACTGTCGTCGCTATTAAGCACGAACCAGTTCAACCGAATACTCCCCGGAGTGTAGGTTGCGCCAAGGGCATTCTCGGCCATACCATAACCTATGTGTATGTGGTTCGTGGGGCAGTCGAATTGAGACAGACTGGCCCAGGTTTGCCGCACGATCACCGGGCTGACTTTTTCTGCCGCGATATAAACATGCAGTTTTGATAAATCGATATCCGGT
>Ga0224508_10001619_pt1 | contig 20041 bp, 9 predicted proteins | sample SF_Jan12_sed_USG_4_FD_170157 | JGI IMG/M metagenome (GOLD analysis project Ga0224508, IMG submission 170157) | Sediment microbial communities from San Francisco Bay, California, United States - SF_Jan12_sed_USGS_21 | ecosystem: Environmental > Aquatic > Marine > Sediment | place: USA: California... | reverse complement strand
CACCACCGCAAGTGACGTGTACTCGCTCGGTGTCCTGCTCTTCAAGCTCCTGACCGGACGATTCCCGTACCGCTTTGGTGAGAGCTCGATCAAGGAGGTAGAACGGGTCGTTTTCGATGTCGAGCCGGACGCCCCGAGCGTCGCCATCGACCGAATCGAAGGGGCGGCTGACGGCAACGACTCGACCCCACCGGAGACCATCGCCGCAAGCCGAAAAACCCCACTCGCTCGGCTCAGGAAGGAGCTCGCCGGGGATCTCGACAACATTCTACTGACCGCGTTGCGCAAGGAGCCGGATCGTCGCTACGCATCCGTTCGGATGTTCTCCGATGACCTGCAGCGGCATCTCGACGGCGAGCCGGTCCTCGCCCGCGGCGATCAGTTCCTGTACCGCGTCTCACGGTTCCTGCGGCGCAACCGTGTTGCCACCGCCGTCGCCGCCGCTTTTCTCGCTCTCTTGATTGGCTTCTCCGTCGTCGTGTCTCTCCAGGCGCGCCAAGCCGCTGCAGAACGAGACCAGGCACAGCTCGAGCGTGACCGCGCCGAGCAGGTCGTCCGCTTTCTTCAGGGAATCTTCCAACTTTCAAACCCCGACCAAGCCGGCGGCGAGACCATCACCGCCCGCGAGATCCTCGACCAGGGGGCCGCCCGTGTCGCTCAGGAGCTCACCGATCAGCCGATCGTCCGCGCGACTCTGATGGAGGCGATCGGCAATGTCTATCGCAACCTCGGGCTCTACGATTCTGCCGAGGTCTTGCTCCGGCGTACCCTGGCCACCCGCGAACAAACAGTCGGAATCGATAGTCTCGCCGCTGCCCAGACTCTCAACAACCTGGGTATCGTCCTGCGCTCCAAAGGGGAATTTGAGGGCGCCGGCCCGCTGTTTCGTAGAGCCCTCGAGCTGCGCATCGGAGCTCTCGGCGACAACCACCCCGACGTGGCCCAGAGCCTCTACAACCTCGGTACCCTGGAACGCGAAGTCGGCAACTTTGACGAGGCGGAGCAACTCTACCGGCTGGCGATAGGCATCCTGCGGCAATCGCGGCGCACGCGTTCCGAGCTCTCGGCTTCGCTTGGCGAGCTTGCGATCCTGCGAGACAAGGTCGGCGATACTGAAGGAGCCGTGCTGCTGTTTCGTGAGGCTCTCGACATCCGACGTGAGATCTTTCCGCCCGAGCACACGCTGGTCGCCGAAGCAGCCAACAATCTGGCCGTGCCGCTCGCGGTGAGTGGCGACTTGGACGCCGCGGCACCCCTGTTTCGCGAGGCCTACAATGTGCGGCGCAAACTCCTCGGCGACGAGCACCCCACCGTCACCGAGAGTCTCAACAACGTGGCGCGGCTCCACCAAGAGCTGGGCGAGTATGAGCGCGCCGAAGAACTCTACCGCCGAGGGATCGAAGCACGTAGCCGAACCGGCGGACGAAACCACCCTACCGTGGCGACCCTCATCAGCAACCTCGCGGTCACCTTGCAGCGCAAGGGCGATCTGGCCGCGGCTGAGTCTGCCCACCGCGAGGCCCTGGAGATCCGCCGCAATGTTCACGGCAGCATCCACCCGGACATTGCTATCTCGCTCAAGAATCTGGGTGCCGTGCTTCTCGAACAGAACGACCCTGAAAGCGCCCAGACGCCTTTACGGCAGGGCCTCCTCGTCTTCGAAACCGCGTTGCCTCCAGGCCACTGGCGCACAGCCGAAGCCAGATCGTTTCTCGGACACTGTCTAGCGAAACTGGGACGCTTCGAGGAAGCCGAGCCGTTGCTCGTCCACGGGCTCGAGGACTTGAGGGCGGGACTCGGCCCCGAACATCGGCGGACGCAAGCTGCGCACGACAGGTTGACGGAGCTTCAACAAGTACCTGGAGAGTAGGAGCAATGCGCTGAGATATCCCAGCCAGCCAGTCGGAAGAGCTAACGGGGCCGAGTTGCCAGAGAGCTCGCCTTATCTAACGGCTGCATTTGCTACTGAGCCCACATCACGGGGCTCCGCCCCCCTGTTCAGAGAGAAGCCGCCTCGCCTTTGAGGCGAGGAGTTCCCAACCCTTGCCGGACGCCTCGGCCTCAAGTGCCTGGAGGATCTGCACACCCTGCTCGATCCCTTCGTTGTTCATCTCGAGCTCTCCCAGAGCCAACCTGGCTTGGCCCTCTATCTGCCAATTACTTCCCTTACGTGTTTCGCGTATTACCTCAACCAGGCGGTCTCTCGCTTGCACTTCGTTTCCAACCAAGCCCTGCACCCGGGAATACGAGACCTTTAGTTCGAGGCTGCCATCAAGCAGCCCCTGGTCGCGGTCCAACGCTCCAGCTAGCACCGTTTCTGCCTCTCCGTACTTGCCGCGTTCCATAAGCGTCTGGCCCAGAAAATGGACGGCAGACGCCACGAAGTACTCAATAGCCATCGCTTCTTTCACCGCCTGCCTTCCCATTGCCTCCGCCTCCTCGAACTCTCTCAGTTCCAACAAGACGGTGGCCAAGAATGCTCTCGCTGGTACTATGCCGCGGGGTCGGTGCCTCTTCATCTCTTCCGCTAGAACTTGCTCGAACGTAGCGCGAGCGCCTTTAAGCTGGGATCGTTCCCTTTCGACGCGGCCTACTCCCATTTTCGCCACAAAAAGAGCGCGATCGTTCCCGGTTTTCCGAGCGAGTTCTAGGCTTCTTGCGAACTCGCGCTCGGCACTCTCGAGACTGCCCATATTAAGAAGCAACTGGCCTTGATCGTTCCAACAAGAGCTAAGGTGTTGTTCTAGACCCAGCTCGGAGAAGACCGCTTCCGCCTTCTTCATTCTCCGCAGTCCGCTCACTGGGCGAGCACCGATCATGTCGAGCTTCCCCAAATGGAACTGCGTTTGGGCCTCGCGTTCTCGGTTCCCGATCTCGGAGTGGATCTTCAACGCGCTCTCGTAGAACGGCACGGCAATGTCAGGCCGCGCTCGCCGGCCGAACAGATTTCCCAGTCCGAACAAGGCACTTGCCTCCCCGGCCCTGTCAGCCGTCTCCCTGAAGATAGCGAGAGATTCCTTATACATTCGCTCCGCGTCGACGACCTGACCGGTCGTGGAAAACAGGTCGGCTCTCGCCGCTAGCGCGGTCGCTTTGCCCGCTTGATCGCCAATGAGTTGAAAGACTTCTTGGGCTCTCCCCAGCGCCGCGCTGGCCGCGTTCAGATCGCCCCCTCTTTCATCCCAACTGGCCGACGTCAAGGAAGCACGAGCTTCACTACGGCTATCTCCGGCAACTACGAAGTCTCTCATCGCTTCGTCGAGCGCCAGCTTGGCGGCGGCCACTTCACCCAGCGAATGCAGCGAAGATGCCTCTGCGTGCCTAGCTTGGGCAACGACTAGGCGTGCCCCTTCGGCCAACGCAGCGCTCGCTGCGCTTCGAGCCGCATCGACGGACCGCCGATGATCTCCTACAAGGGCGTAGGAACGAGACAGGCTCAGGGGTATCCGCGGGTCCGTTAGGCTCGACACAGGTCCTTGCCCAAGCTGGTCCAAGAGAAGAATAGCGTCCGTAGGCTGGCCTGACTGGTTCAGACTATGAGCCAATAGCAAACCGTACTCGGAATCCGCAGGAGAGAAGATCCGAAGAGCCTTGTAGATCTCGATCGCCTCGTCCCACTTCGCGGCAGTTGTCAGGGCGTGTGCCTCGATCCAAAGCCGGTATTCGCGTGGCAACGCGGTACTCAGCTCTCGCGCTTTCACGGCTGCCTCGGTCGCTTTGGCGTCATATCCCATGGCCGACCACGCTTGAGAAATCGCCAGCCAGCCGAACGGTTGGCCCGGATCCACCTCGAGGGATTGCTCGAGCAACTCCCTTGCCTGGACTGCATCGAACTGTCGAAGCTTCCGGTTCCCATCGAAGTAAAGTCGCAGCGCCGTCGGATCGCCCGACAGATGTGGCGCGGCTTCACGCGCATCACCCACCCAGCTCTCTCCTCCAAGTGCCTCCCGTAGACGGGTGCCGGCCAAGGACACCAGCTGGAGAATCTCCTCCGCCGAACCAGTCTGCACCCAGCTCGAGGTCGTTGTACCGCTTGGAACCTTCTGGATCCGCGTATCCACACGCACTTGCCCACCGTCCGCTCGCGGAACACTCACATACGAGCCAAGCACGACATACTCGACACCCAACCTCGCGCCGACCCGTGCCAAAGTCGCAGGCGCCAAGCTGGCCATCTCCGGGATCGAGAGCTCTTGGATCATGCGCAGAACACTCTCGGCCGGCACCACCCTCAAGGCTGACGATTGCGACAATTCACTTGCCAACAGCTCGGGGAGCGCCGCCGCCACCCACGACAGCGCAGGGTCCTTCGAGAGGTCGCGAAAGCCGAGGACGGCCACCGAAGGACCTGCGACCGTCTGCAAGCTCGCCGTAAGGCCACCCCCGCCCGAAGATCGGCCGCGATCGAGCCCCCAGAACGCTACACCTCCAGCGACGACCGCCACTGCAAAGGCACTGGCGCCGGCCGTCATCCACCGACTATTACCAAGAGAACGGTCCGCACTCTTCGACTCGGTCTGGACCGTGGCGATCAGCCGATAGCCGCGAGTCGGCACCGTCTGAATATAGCTGGGCGCTCTCGCATCGTCCCCCAACACAGACCGCAGCTCCGAGATACAACGAGCCAGCGCCCCTTCCTCGACTACCGCGCCGCCCCAAACAGAGTCCAGAAGCTCCCGCTTCGAAACCACCTTCCCCTCCCGCACTGCAAGGTGTACCAAGACCGCCATCTGTTGGGGCGTCAGGTGTGCTCTTCCACCAGCGCTTCGAATGCGGCCGCGCGAGGGCCTTACCGTCCACTCTCCCAACCGGAACCCACGCGTCTTGAGGTCTGGGACAACCTCTCGCAATGGGTCCCGTGATCCCGATCGACCAGAATTCATCAAAACGCCCAGCTTTGTTTTGCGTCGCTAAACCTACCTTAACAGCGGTCGCCGACGTCCTGAACATATGTGCGCCCCAACAAGATCACGTTTCTGTGGTTTTCGCGGCCTTCCGAAGATCCGCGAAGGAAAACGAAGAAGTCCGAAGGCGAAGGTTCTTGTACTGGCAGAAGAATCTGGCGACGCTGAGCGAGGAAGGCAAACAGCCAAGAACTAGTTGGGGATAGGCATCCTCCATCTCCCCCCTACGGATGCGCCACGACCATGACGGTCTCGGCCCGTCTCAACACGCACTCGAGCGCCATTTGCAGGTTCTCCGGGTCGAGGGCGGCAAAGCTCTCGTCGAGCACCACGAGATCGGTCTTCTGGAGCAGCGCCCGGGCGATATAGAGCCGGCTCTTCTCGCCGTGTGAGAGCTGCCACCCGGACTCGCCAACCATCTGCTGGAGCCCCGCCGGCATTCGCTCGATCAGCTTCCCAAGACCGAGCTCGCGGCAGATCTCCTCGGCTTCCGGAACATCGCCGCGCCCGGGCGGCCACTGGCGTCCCATCAGAAGATTGAAGGCAAGGGTGTCGGTCAGCACGTGGTTTTCGTGGAACTGGGGCGCCGCGGAGACTCGTCGCCGCCAGCCGTCGGACCCGAGTGTCTGGCGATCGAGTCCTTCGAGAAGCAGCAGACCGGAGGCGGGCTGCCTCAAACCGGTCAGCAGCGCCGCAAGGGTCGATTTGCCGCTTCCCGAAGGACCCTCGACAAGCAAGCGATCGCCCTTTGAGACCTCGAGCTGGCATCCCCGGAGCACGGGATCGGCACGACCGGTATAACTGAACGAGACCTCGCGAGCTTCGAGAAACGGGCTGCGGCGCGTTCCGGGACCACCGCCGTCCGATGGCTTTGCCGCCGCAACTTCGGGAGCCGCCAGCGTCTCGGCGCGGCCCGCGGCAGCAAACAGCGGCTCGACGTTGCCCCACGCAACCATGGCCGACGCCAGGTCCGCCAACCCGCGCACCAGCTTGGTGAGCGATCGGTAGACAAGCAGAATCCCACCGACGCTGATACCGACCGAAGCAATCGAGGCGCTTCCCGCGACAAAGGCTGGAGCCAGCAACAGGACCGCGAGCAACAACCAGCCGCGTGGCGGCAAGGTCTTGAGAGCGGTCGCCGAACGATCCATCGCACGGGAGAGATCCAGATAGCGCTCCACTCCCTGGTCTTCACCCTCGTGCCAGCGCTCCGGTGGTTGCTGAGCCAGGCGCGTACGATGACCGACCATCTGTTCGACCAGATCGTGGGTCATCCCGAGTCGCTCCGAGGTCCACTCTCGACGGCGCGCGAGATAGCGCCGCCACAACCAAAGAGTCGAGACGATCCATACCGGAAGCAGAACGGCATGGGCCCATCCGGCTGCGCCAACGGCCAGGACTGGCAGCGCGATCAGGAGCTCGGCGACAACGATCACGCCCGTTCGCCCACCCGAGAGCGCTAGCGATTCGAAGGCCTCGGCGTCGATGACGCGGCCCAGAAACTGACCGGCTCCCTGGTGGCGAACCTCGTCCGGTTCGAGCTTGAGACTGCCGGCGAAGAGTCTTCGCCTGAGAAGAGCGCCACCGCGAGTCGTCACCAGAACGACCAACCAGAACTCCCAGACGACGAATGGAATCATGCTCAGAAGCAGAGCCAGCCACGCCAAGAGCCAGCCCGGCTCGAGCCGCCCGGCGAGCACTCCCTTTCCCAATACCCACCAGGAAAGGACGAGCAACACGTATTGAAGAACGTGAGCGAGCACGATGTTCCCGACGAGGACCGGAATGCCGGCGCGCGCGAGCTGACGAGCGAAGCTCGCGCCCGGCTCCGGTTCGAGAAGCCAGGCGGGTCCCAGGGGTGTCTTCTCGAGACGCTGAGCCAGGAGCGCTTCACGGACTCGCGCTCGTCGCCGCGCGGCAACACCGGCTGCCTCGAGAATCGTCTCGACCTCGCGCTCCTTTTCGGCGTCGGAGCCCTGACGCAGGACCTCCGCGATCTGTCTCGCTCCAACCATCACCCGGCGACCATCGGGTGCCGCCAACGCCACGCGGTTCCGGCCGCGCAGTTTTTCGAGAACCAGAAAGCTCGTCTCGCCTCCCCTTCCGAGCCGCAGCAGAGCCGGTGCCGTCCTGCGAACAAATGTCTCGGCATCACCCCAGGTCGTCTCGGTCTCCTCGACGGACAGACCTCGGCGACCCGCGACCGCACGGATCCAACGATCGAGACCCCGATCGTCCTCGCCCAGCGAGAGCGGCGGCGGCGACACCTCACCGACGCCCGCTTCGAATCCTGCGCGTTGTGCAATACGGCCCCCGGCACGCCGTGAGAGCAGTTCGATTGCCTCGCCCAGCCGCTCGAGCGGCCAGATGGCGGAGGCGAGCGCCGTCGCTGTCATCGACCTTCTCCCCTCGCCTCGAGCAACCAGCCGCTGTCGATTCTCAGCCGGCGCCAGACCTCACTCGACCACAGTCCCCGGCGGACCGCCTCCTCAGCCTCGAGCATCGCCGCGTAGCGAGACCCGGGCAAATCGGCAAGCTCTTCCGGCGCTCCGTCCTCGACCACGCGACCGCCGTCGAGGACCAGGACACGCGGGAAGTCCCGGGTCTCGGAAACATCGTGCGTCACAACGAGAAGCGTTGCGTCTTGCCAAAGCTCGCGCGCTCGTTTGAGCAGCTTGCCGCGCTGCTGGCGGTCGAGACCGCGAAAGGGCTCATCCAGAATCGCCAAACGGGTCCGCTCGCGAAGCATCGCTCGCGCGAGCCGCACCCGCTGGCCCTCGCCCCCCGAAACCAACCCGCCCGCTTCGCCAAGACGACTCTGCAGACCGTCGGGAAGCAGCTCGAGCACGCTCAGCAACTCGGCCCGGTCAATCACTTCGGCCAAGTCTGGGTTGGCTTCGGGTCGCAGTCCATAGCGGACGTTTTCGAGCAGCGAGCGATTCCATAGTTGTACCGCCGGATCCACCCAGGCGGTCTCGCGACGCAACCGGACAAGTTCTCGCTCGTCGAGGTCCCGACCGTCGATCCGAACTCGACCCACCGCAGCTCGGTTCCAACCGAGAAGGACACCCACCAGAGTCGACTTGCCGGCGCCGGAGGGTCCGACGATCGCCACGTGGTCACCACCTCGAATCTCGAATCCGACGTCACGGATCAGCGTGTGACCACCAGCCCTCACCGCGACGTTGTCGAATGTCAAGGTGGTACCCGTCGGTCGGACCAGCCGGTCACCGTCGCTCTCGACCTCACTCTCTTCCTGCGGCTGTGCGGACTCTCTTGCTCCCAGAGGTTCGAGAAGCCGCAAGGTGATATTCCGGTAGGAAGGGTATTGCTGCCCCAGCATCAGCGAGACCAATTGACCCAGACCAAAGAGGCTCAGACCCCAGTAGACGAGCAACAGGACGCTACCGGTCAATCCATTTCGCGCCAGGTGGTCGAAAATCAGCCACGCCACCATCCCGAGACCGATCACATGGAGGATCGCATCGGCGACCAACGTCACCCGTTCGCGTAGAAGGTGCGACTCCGCCCACTCCAGAAGGCGTGCTTCGTGCTCTCTTTCTACCGGGCGCTCCGCGGCGTGCGTGCGGATCGGCGCAAGACCGAGAAACGCATCGAGGTAGAAGCGGCTCAGTGCCCCGGTATGGCTCCGGACCCGAAGGTCCAGCTCCTGGATCATCGGCAAACTGAGGAACGGCACCAGCACCACAAGGGCCAGCGTCGCCAGCGCCAGGGGCGCACTGCCGGGGTCGAGCCACACGATTCCCGCGGTGGTCAAAACGAGCTCGAACACCGAACGCAGGAGCCACTCGCCCAGTTCGGGTATTCGGCGCAACTTGTACACCGAGTGGCTGCGCTCGGCCATGTCGGATGTCAACCGGCTCGAGAAGTACCGATCTCGAAGACGCGGGATCTTGCGCAAGAACGCCATTCGCAGCCGCGTTTCGAGCTGGCGGCCGAGACGAAGCGCCCCCTGGGTGGCGGGCAACTCCACCAGCAGGCTGAGCACGAGAAACAAAACCAGGATGCCGACACCTGCGAGCCGTTGATGGGAGACGGTCAGATCCCGGCCGACATCGATCAGGCCCCGAAAAAGAAGCGCTTCGAAGACCACACCCGCCGCCGCAACCGCCAGCAGACCCACGAGAGCCGCCGGCACCCAGGTCCCGGCGCGACGCAAAAAGGCAAAAAGCGTCCTTCCTGGGCGTGGCTCGGGCTCCGTCAAGGCGGCAGCCAACTCCGGCGAGAGCTTCCCGGCCTCGGCGGCGAGCGCTGCGACCGAAGCCTCCTTGCTCTGCACCTCCCGAACGTGACTCACACTGACTTGTCCCTTGACGCGCTCCTCGAGCCGCGCTCTCACTCGCACCAGCACCACACCGCGAAAGTCCAGATCCTGCTCCCACTCCTCACGCTCTGTCTCGGCCGGTCGTACCGACCAGTACTCCTCCGGACAGACCGCGTCGAGGTCTCTTCGCCGATCCCTCTCGAAGAGCGAGGACAACAACCGAGTGGCTTCCCGACCCTGCTTCACCCCACCCGATGCCAGTAGCGCCGCCGTCATTCGGGCGCACGCGTCGAGCGCGCCAAGGGATCTCCAAGACGGATCATCGATTGCCTGCTCCAGCAACTCCTTGCGCGCCCCGGTTTTGGCCCCGAGTCTTTCGAGGCGCACACCCAGCGGGGTCAGGAAGTCGTCGGAGCCTGCCCAGTGGCGCCAATCCACACCCGCGACACGATGCGTGTGGATGTAGAGCTGTGATCGAAACCGATCGGCCGAGGGCCAACGGCGCCCGGTCGCCGGATCCATCACCTGTACAAAACCACCGTGGCGGCGCCACACCACCACAAAATGAGTCAACCGATTCGGGAGCTCGACGACCACCACCGCCGGCAGGGTTCTAGCACCGCCGAGTAACAAGTGATCCGCGGGGACCATGACCTGTTCGGCCTCCAGTCCCAGCTCGTTGGCTACCTCTTCGAGGGTATCGATCGAAGTGCCGTCGAGATCAATCTGACAGGCCTCGCGAAGACGGCCATAGCTCGCCCGCACGCCAAAGCCCTCGAGGAGGCACTTGAGTGCGGCCGGTCCACAGTCCATGGCCGAGGTCTGGACGACCTCGGGCACAATCAGACGGCGGCGGTAGATTCCTCGCCGAGTGATTTTCAGCTTTGTTCCTCTGCCGGTGGCATCGCGCTCGCCGCCGGTCTGCCGATGATCTTGCCGGCGGCCCGCAGCATCATGGCCGCGGGTGAGATGCGCTCGACCTGGACCTCCGCGGTGCCCGGAAGACCGTGTTGAATCGGCAAACCCGTCGGTGTGTCGCCGGCGATGTCGAGCTCTACCCGGATGCGGCCATCGCGCAGTTCGCTGGAGACCCGGCTCACCACCGCCGTCAAGGCCCCATACTGGATCGATGGAAAGCCGTCGAGCCGGATCTTTGCGGTCTGGCCTCGCGAGATACGGCCAACCGCGCTCGCCGGCGAGAAATCGGCAACGACCTTGACATCGCCCTCGGGAACGATGACACCCAGCCGATCGCCCTCGTCCACGAAGGAGCCGACCTCGACCCTCGCCAATTCCCCGATCCGTCCCGCGGTTGGGGCTCGCACTCGGCGCAGTTCCAGCTGGTGCTCAAGCTGCGCCACCTCACCCCGGACTTCAAACAGATCACCCTCGAGCTCGGCCGTCTCGCGTCGCAGCTCTCCCACGTCGCTGCGACGGTCAGACTGCGAGAGCTCGCGCGCCGCCCGTAGGCGCCTCAAGGTCCCGGCACGCGCCTGGGTTTCGAGCTCGCTTTGTTCCGCTTCGGAGCTCGCCGTCTCCGCCTCGCTGTCCGAAAGGAGTCCCTGGGCTGCGAGCGCCTCTGAGCGTTCGGCTTTCTGTCTGGCGAGATCTAGCGCGGTTTGGGCCTCTTGATAGCGGGCAAGGGCCTCATCGATCTCGGCCTGGCCCACACGGCTCGACTGCGTGACCGCTCCTGTCTCGATCTGAATCTTGTCCCCCAGGACTCGAATCTCGGTCTCGATCGCATTCTCTTGGTCGCGTTTGGCCGCGAGCAAACGCGCCTGCTCCTCCGCTCCAAGCTCGAAGAGAACATCTCCCCGCTCGACCCACTCTTCGAGGGTGGCATCCACAAGCGTTACCCGGCCCGCCACCGGTGCCTGTAGTGGATGCGCTGCCTCCTCGGCCTCTATGCGCGCCTGCGGAGTGACCGCATAGACCGACACCCGCGCCAGAAAAAACCAAGCGGCCCATCCCGCCAGAAACAGCGTCACCAGCATCACCTGAAGGGTCCAGGCACGCGTGCCGTCTGCCTCGAGCGAGCGCAGGGTGCGACGAAACGGACTCGGCATCTACGCTGCGGATTCTAATCGAATCCGGGCCTCCCTTTTTCGAGCTCGCGGGAGCTGGCGAACCGAAGACGCTCGGGCGATTCCAGAGGCGCCTGCTTGGTTTCCCGAAACAGACTTGGGAGACAGGTCGAGCGAACCGTAGCTCCTCGGAGGCCATGAGAGCATCTCCTCGATCGCTGGATGAAACACCGAATTTTCGGTGATTCGGCCACTTATCGACCCTTCCCCGCCCTCATTTCGCCACCGGATTTTCTCGAGAGTTCACCAGAACGTCTTCCGCGCCACCGCACCGAAGTCTGCATGCCGCCTTGTAAACTATTGAAACCACTCAGCTTATGGGTCGGAAGCTCTCCGACAACCCGACTCTCTTCCGATCTCTTCCTGATCCACTTCATAGACGTCTGACGATGGTACGGACGTTGCGCTAGATATGGACACGCGCCTGAAGGTGCGGGTGAGAAAGAACCACTAGAAGGGCACGACCATGGACAAACAGAAGCGCTCCATAAAACTTGGCCTCATCGCAACGGCCATCCTGGCTTTGGCGGTCCTGACCTTGAGCCCACAACAAACAGACACCGCGGCACAGTCCAGCCGGAGCTTCATCGTCAAGGCGTCGAGCATCGAAGATGCACGGGAGGCGGTACATGAGGTTGGTGGCACCGTCACTCACGAGCTCCCCATCATCAACGCCGTCGGTGCCTCTCTGACTTCATCCCAGATCGATACACTCCTCGCGAGCCAGGTGGTCCGTCTCTATGCCAATAGCAAGACCAAGCTGACCGGCAAACCGAACAAGCCCTCAGGCGGCGGTTCCGCCGGCAACACCTACTACCCGGCGCTGATCGGCGCTGATGACCTCCATACCGAGGGCATCACGGGTCGCGGTGTCACCGTGGCGGTGCTCGATTCGGGTCTCTGGCCCGATAACGATGTGCTCCTCGACAGCAACGGAAGCTTGCGTTTCCTCGGCAGCTACGATGTCTTCACCGGAGTCACCGACGGCGCCCGGGACGGCTATGGCCACGGCACCCACGTGAGCGGCGTCGCCGTCAGTAGCAGACAGTCGAGCTCGACCGGTAGGTTCGACGGCATCGCGCCGGACGCCGATCTGGTCTTTGTACGCGCGTTTGATGAGAACGGCCAGGGCAACTACTTAGATGTCATCAGCGGGCTGCAGTGGATCCTCGATCACCAGGCCGCCTACGGCATCCGTGTCGCCAACCTCTCCTTCAGCGCCCTTCCGCAGTCCTATTACTGGGACGACCCGCTCGCCCAGGCGGTGATGGCGCTCTGGCGCTCCGGGATCGTCGTGGTGGCCTCGGCCGGCAACCGCGGGCCCAGCGCCATGACGATCGGTGTACCTGGAAACGTTCCCTACATCATCACGGTCGGAGCGATGACCGACAACTTCACACCTGAAGATCCGGCCGATGACGTACTCGCCTCCTTCTCTTCCGCCGGACCGACGGTCGAAGGCTTTGTCAAGCCCGAACTGGTGGCACCCGGTGGCCATGTTCGCGCTCTGATGGACGGTCGCGACACCCTGGCGGTTGAGCACAAGCAGTTCCACGACGGCTCCTATTACTTCCAGATGTCGGGCACCTCTCAAGCGGCGGCGACAGTGACCGCAACCGTGGCCCTCATGCTCCAACAGTCACCCGAGCTGACACCGGACGAGGTCAAGTACCGGCTGCTCGAGTCGGCTCAACCGGCTCAGTTCTCTGGGGGCAGCCCCGTTTACTCGATCTTTCAGCAAGGCGCTGGCCTGGTAGACGCTTACGGCGCCACCCATTCCACAACCACCGGTTCAGCCAATGGCACCATGGACATCGATCTCGATCTCGCGGGGACCCAGCACTACGCCGGCCCGGCGGACGCCTATGAGCAAAGCGGCAAAGGCGGCAGCACCTCATACGTGTTCTTCCTCCGCGACGCCGCCGGCAACCCCATCGAGGACGACGGTTATCTCTGGTCGGATCGGTACGTCTTCGAAGACGGCTTCTTGTGGTCCGACGGCTTTCTCTGGTCGGACGGCTATCTCTGGTCGGACGGCTTCCTCTGGTCGGACGGCTTCCTCTGGTCCGACGCCTATCTCTGGTCCGACGGCTATCTCTGGTCCGATCTCCAGACCGAGGCCCTCTTCACCGAGAGCTGGGTCCGGCAAGAATAGGTGCGGGCTCGACGAGCCCGAGGCACGGCTCGGCCCCCCTGTCCAAGCCATCCTCTCGCGTTGACCGTTAACGCCCGTTCTTGCTAGCCTTTGCGCCGCTTGGGACGTCGTTCAATGGTAGGACACACGGCTCTGGACCGTGGAATCGGGGTTCGAATCCCTGCGTCCCAGCCAACCTCCCTCCTCCAAACACCACGGCCGGGAGCAGCCCGGCGAACGCCCGACTGGAAACGGCGCTCGCTACACTGACTGCGGCTTTTTGGCTCGCGCCTCGTTGTTCGCCCGCGCGGACCACAAGAGGCCTTCGGTGGGTCTCCTACGGCCGCGGGCTCTCAGCGTTCCTGCCGCGCATTCGCCGGGCTGCTAGAAACTCGGCTGAACTCACTGCCCGAAGCGGACGGCCGGGCAGGAAGCTCCATCAGGGCCGTTTGACCGAGTGCACGGCAGCGCCCGGGGCAGTCTGGGTCTGATCCGGCGCGAGGGAAACCGAGGCGCGTGCCCACGAATCGAAGGCAGAACTGCACGCGCCGTGCCCTGCGGAGATTCCAGCCCGGCCGTCCGCGATTCGCCGCGTTTTTCGCATACAATGACCACCCTTTTTCGACCCCCGCGGAGAGGTGCCGGAGTGGTCGAACGGACCTGCTTGCTAAGCAGGCGACCGGGGTAACCTGGTCCGGGGGTTCGAATCCCCCCCTCTCCGCCATTCTGCGTCCCCACGACAACATGATCCGCACGCGCTTTGCCCCGAGCCCGACCGGCTATCTGCACATCGGCGGAGTCCGCACGGCACTCTTCAACTGGCTCTTCGCCCGCCGGCATGCCGGCAGCTTCGTTCTACGGATAGACGACACCGATCAAGAGAGAAACATCGACGCGGCCTTGCAACCGATTCTCGACGGCTTCCGCTGGCTGGGGATCGACTGGGACGAAGGCCCCGAGGTCGGTGGCGACCATGGTCCCTACTTTCAATCGCAGCGCGGTGAGATCCACCGGGCCGCGGTGGACGCCCTGCTCGAGAGCGGTGCCGCCTATCGCGATTACTCGACCACCGAGGAGATTCGTGTGGAGCGCGAGGAGGCACAGACCAAAGGCAGGCCCTTTGTCTACAGCCGCCGCTTTATGGCCGAGACCGAGACCGACTGCAAGCGCTTCGAAGCCGAAGGCCGACGTGGCCTGGTACGGCTCAAGATGCCACGCGAGGGCGTCTGCCGCTTCGTGGATCTCGTCCGCGGCCCGGTCGAGTTCGACTGGGCGCGAGAGCAGGACCATGTCATCCAGCGCCCCGACGGTACCTGTCTCTACCACCTGGCGAGTGCGGTCGATGATCACGAGTTCGCGATCTCGCACGTCATCCGTGCCGAGGAGCATCTCTCCAACACCCCGCGGCACGTCTTCATCACGGAAAGCCTCGGCTATGAGCTGCCCGAGTACGCTCACTTGCCTTATGTCGCGGAGCCCGGATCGAAGAACAAGCTCTCCAAGCGCAAGCTCGGCAAGTACCTGAAGAACCCGGACTTCGCGCGGCTCAACGAGCACGGCGATCGGATCGCTGCCGCCGTGGGCCTACAGGTGGCAGCAGACAGTTTTAACCCCGTGATCGTGGATTTCTACCGCGAGATCGGGTTCCTTCCCGAAGCATTGCTCAACTATCTACTGCTGCTGGGCTGGTCGCTGGATGACAAAACCGAGTTCTTCTCACGGCAGGAGATGATCGACCACTTTTCTCTCGAGCGCGTTCAGCGGTCGCCGGCAAGCTTCGATCCCACGAAGCTCTGGACCTTCCAGGAGCATCACATGGAGGAGCTCGAACCCGACGCAAAGCTCGGGCTGGTACTTCCGTATCTGGAGAGGGCGGGTCTGGTTGGCTCACCGGTCGACCCCGAGATTCGCGACCAAGTCGCACAGATCATTGTCGCCGCGGGGGATCGCATCAAGGCGGCGGGAGACATCCTCGACTACGACGAGTTCTTCTGCGTCGACGATGCGCTCGACTACGACGAGAAGGCTTTCGACAAGAGGATTCGCAAACCGCCGGAAGCCCGTGGTCTTCTGCTTGGAGTGCGTGAGCGTCTCGCGGCGACGCCGGACTTCACCACCGCGGCGCTGGAAGAAGCCGTCAGGAACTGGGTGGATGAAACCGACATCAAGCTCGGGCAGATCATCCACGCCCTTCGTGTCTCAGTAACCGGGAAACCGGTGGGGTTCGGTATGTTCGAGATCCTCGAGATTCTCGGCCGTGGCCGTTGTCTCGCTCGTATCGACCGAGCTCTCGCTAGATTGGATGACACATCAGAATGAGTAAAGACGAGACAACCCAAAGCCACTTCATTCGCGACATCGTCGTGGAAGATCTCAAAAGCGGCAGGCACAAGGAGATCCGTACCCGGTTCCCTCCGGAGCCCAACGGCTACCTCCACATCGGCCACGCCAAGGCCATCTGTCTGGTTTTCGGTCTTGCCGACGAGTTCGGCGGCCGGTGCAACCTCCGCTTTGACGACACCAATCCTCTCCGCGAGGACCTCGAGTATGTCGCGTCGATCAAAGAGGACGTCCGCTGGCTCGGTTTCGATTGGGAGGATCGCGAGTACTACGCCTCGGACTATTTCGAGCAGCTCTACGACTTCGCAGTCACGTTAATCAAGAAGGGCAAGGCCTACGTCGATGATCTATCGGCCGAAGAGATCCGCACCCACCGCGGGTCGCTCACCGAACCCGGGCAAGAGAGCCCTTTTCGCGACCGCTCGGTCGAGGAGAACCTCGGCTTGTTCGAGCGCATGCGCTCGGGCGAGTTCGAAGACGGCGCCAAGGTTCTGCGCGCAAAGATCGACATGGCTGCCGGTAACGTCAACCTCCGCGACCCCGTCCTCTACCGGATCGTTCACGCCTCGCATTACCGGCGCGGCGACGAGTGGTCCATCTACCCGACCTACGATTTCACACACGGGCAGTCCGACTCGATTGAAAAGATCACCCACTCTCTGTGCACGCTGGAGTTCGAGGACCATCGCCCGCTCTATGACTGGTTCATTCGCGAGCTCGAGATCTACCCTTCACGACAGATCGAGTTTGCTCGCCTGAACGTGAGCCATACGGTTCTCTCCAAACGAAAACTTCGGCGTCTGGTCGAAGAGAGCCACGTTGAGGGCTGGGATGATCCCAGAATGCCGACCCTCTCCGGCTTTCGCCGGCGAGGCTACACACCGGCTGCGATTCGCGACTTCTGCAGCCGCATCGGAGTTGCCAAGGCCAACAGCATCGTCGAACTGGCGCTTCTCGAGCATTGTCTGCGGGACGACCTCAATCGGCATGCCCTCCGAGTCATGGCCGTCTTGAACCCCCTGAAGGTCGTGATCGAGAACTATCCCGAGGATGACGAGCCCGACGAGCTAGAAGCGATCAACAACCCCGAGGATGAGACCGCCGGCAGCCGGCGTGTGCCCTTCTCCCGAGAGCTCTGGATCGAGCGCACGGACTTCATGGAAGACCCTCCCAAGAAGTTCTTTCGTCTCGCGCCGGGTCGCGAGGTCAGGCTCCGGTACGGCTATTTCATCACCTGTACCGAAGTCGTCAAAGACGAGAACGGCGAAGTGGTGGAGCTTCGTTGCACCTACGATCCTGAGACTCGCGGCGGCCAGGCACCGGACGGGCGGAAGGTTCGTGGCACGATCCACTGGGTCTCCGCGCGGCACGCCTTGCCGGCCGACGTTCGACTCTACGATCATCTGTTTTCGGTAGAGAACCCCAACGTCACACCCGAGGGCGGAGACTTTACCAATCACTTGAACGCCGACTCCCTTGAAGTTCTGACCGACTGCAAGGTCGAGCCGAGCCTGGCCGACGCTGAGCCCGGGGATCGGTTTCAGTTCGAGCGTCTGGGCTATTTCTGCGTCGATCGGAACTCGAGCGCCGAACGACTGGTGTTCAACCGCACGGTGACCCTGCGCGATACCTGGGGAAAGATCCAGCGCCGGCGCTCGACGCCATAAGGCCGAAATTTCGGCGCATCGCCGGTTTCGTCTCCAACAAAAGCCGCGCAGTGAACGCTCCTCGAGGAGTCGGTCTTCTCGAGGCCCTTGGTGCCAGAGCGGATCGCCCGCCAAGAAACCTTGTTTTGTCTGGTCCCTTCGGGTTCCCGAACGTAGATAGTGCACCACAACACCAGTCGTTGCATCAGAACATGTCGATGATGCGTTGGCTCGACCTTTGCTGTATCTGTACGCGGCTGCGCGCAGCAAGCGCGCAACCGGCTCACAGGAACGCGACATGCGACGACCTTTCCGAACCATCACAACCGTTCTCGCGGTCACCCTGTTGGGGGTCCTTTGCCTCCGGCAAACGGGCGGATCCGCTCTCCACACCCTCGATCACGTCGGCGAATCAGTCAACGCGGTCATCGTCCGTGCCGGTACCTCCACTCTCGCCGCGGAACTGGTCGAAAGAGTGGGTGGTGAAATCACCCACACGCTCTCGATCATCGATTCGGTGGCCGCCGAACTGAGCGAGAGCCAAATCGCGCGGCTCTCAGATCCCCGAATCAGGAGCCTTTTCGTCGATCGGGGTGTCACGGTCACAGCTGCCAGCAGCAACGGCGGCGGCGGCGGCAGTGGAGGCAAGCGTGGCGCCACAAGGAGCAACTCGGTACCATCGACGGCCTATCCAGGGCTCATCGGCGCGCATCACCTACACAAGGAAGGGATCACTGGCGATGGCGTGATCGTTGCCGTCCTCGACACCGGGCTCTGGTGGTACAGCGGCATGGTCAACGGAGGAGTCGTCACCCGCGTCTATGACGCGATCCTCGACATCGAAGACGATCTCGTGTTCGAAACTTCCGGAATGGTCCAGATCGAAGGACCGGACGGAAGCGGCCACGGAACGCACGTCGCCGGGATAGTGGTCAATCGCGAAACTTCCAAGAAGACCGCTCCCGCCAACGGCGTCGCCCCCGGCGCTCGGCTCATCGTCGTCAAGGCCTTCGATGACCAGGGAGAGGCAACATATGCCGATGTCATCCGCGGTTTAGATTGGTTGGTCACCAACCGCGATCGACTGGGCGTCGACGTCCTCAACCTTTCCTTCAGCGCCACCCCACAAAGCCACTACTGGGACGATCCGATGAACCAGGCGGTGATGGCCGCTTGGGAAGCGGGTATCGTCGTCGTGGCCTCGGCCGGCAATGGCGGCCCGGATCCGATGACGATCGGCGTGCCGGGAAACCTCCCCTATGTCATCACCGTAGGAGCGATGTCCGACTCCGTCACACCCGACAACGGCGGCGATGACTTTCTGACTTCGTTCTCGGCTTCCGGTCCCACCGTCGAGGGTTTTGTAAAGCCTGAATTGGTGGCTCCGGGCGGGCACGTGGTCGCGCCAATGAACCCAAACGCTCAGATTGCTGAGCTCCACTGGGAGTTTCACGACACCGCCTCCTACTTCACCATGTCGGGCACCTCACAAGCAGCAGCCGTGGTGACCGGCGCGGCGGCCCTTCTTCTACAATCCGATCCCACTCTGAGCCCCGATGCCGTCAAGTGTCGGTTGATGGCCGCGGCCCGACCGGCGATTCGGGCCGATGGTTCGCTGGCCTATTCGGTCTTTCAACAGGGGGCCGGAATGGTGGACGCTTACCGGGCGGTGCATTCGACCCAGGCTTCGTGCGCCAACCGTGGTCTCGACATTCAACTCGATCTGGCCGGAGTCGAGCATTATGGCGGTCGCGCCAACCGACTCGCCGATGGCACCTACTACCTGCGCGGGCTCGAAGGAGACGGCTACCTCTGGTCGGACGGCTATCTTTGGTCCGACGGCTTCTTGTGGAGTGATGGCTACCTTTGGAGCGACGGCTTTGCCTGGAACGACGGCTACCTTTGGAGCGACGGCTTCGCCTGGAACGATGCTCAATCGTCTGGTTACCTCTGGTCGGACGCCTTTACCTGGGCAGATGGCTACCTTTGGAGTGACGGTTTTCTGGCAGCGAACCTCGAAAGCGCTTCGACGTCGATCAACAGCTGGGTCGAGCAGGAATAATCTCCCTCTCCTATTGGCAGATCCACTGCCGACGGCTACACTCGCCGCGACCCGGATTTGTGAACCGGGCCCCGCGCAATGATTGAGCCGTCCCTCGCGCCCGACCTCGATCGCATCGCCATCAACACGATCCGCTTCTTGGCGGTCGATATGGTGGAGAAAGCCAACTCCGGTCATCCCGGAGCCCCCATGGGGCAAGCGGCCCTGGCCTACGCCCTATGGACCCGCCACCTGCGGCACAATCCGGTTAACCCCGCGTGGCCTAATCGCGACCGCTTTGTCCTCTCCTGCGGCCATGCCTCGGCGTTGATCTACTCTCTGCTTCATCTCTCGGGGTACGAGTTGTCCATGGAGGAGCTCGAAAACTTCCGTCAACTGGGCTCGAAAACCCCCGGGCATCCCGAATACCACCTGACCCCGGGTGTCGAGACCACCACCGGTCCGCTTGGCCAGGGAATCTCGAATGCGGTCGGCATGGCCATCGCCCAACGGCAACTCGCCGCGACCTTCAACCGGCCGGGTTTCGATGTCTTCGATTATTCGACCTGGGTGATTGCCAGCGATGGCGATCTCATGGAAGGCG
>Ga0224508_10001618_pt1 | contig 20041 bp, 23 predicted proteins | sample SF_Jan12_sed_USG_4_FD_170157 | JGI IMG/M metagenome (GOLD analysis project Ga0224508, IMG submission 170157) | Sediment microbial communities from San Francisco Bay, California, United States - SF_Jan12_sed_USGS_21 | ecosystem: Environmental > Aquatic > Marine > Sediment | place: USA... | reverse complement strand
CGTTGTCGATGAGCGCTTCGGCAATCCGGTGATGCTCGACCGCCTGATGCGCAAGACAACGATGATGCTGAACCGGGTGGACCCGTCGTTCGATGCGAATATGGTCGACCGCGTAAATCTCGTGTGGCGAGGTGATTTTCTGGCCGGTGGATATGCCATGTTTGACGAGCAAACCAGCGACAGTGTAAGGCTGGCGAAAGACGATCTCGGCCTGAGTCTAGAAACCACGTACACAGGCAAGGCCATGGCCGCGATGCTCCACGACCTGGAATCACCGGACTACGGTGGCGAACACTACCTGTTCTGGAACACTCACAACTCGCGCGAGTTACCGGTAGGCGCCGACAAGCCACGCACACTCGACAATATCCCTGAAGATTTCCTGCGCTACTACGAAGAGGCCTGAAGGACGACCTGCGATGCCTTCTTTTTCTCCGATAGCCGGCATCTACCTGGTTGGCATGATCAGCGCTTCACTCACGTTTATCGTCTTGTGGTTCAGAACTTTCCGGGAGACCCGTCGGTTCTTTCGCATCGGCATAACGGAAGCGATCGTTCGCGGTTGGCCAGATATACGTACGTGATGCGACACTCTTAGAAAGACTGATGACAACTACGAATCGGACAAGACAATGGGGGATGTCGTGGGTATTTCTCGCGCTGGCCTTTAGCCGCCGTCCTGGTGATAGACTGCTGAACTACTGCTACTGACCTGATGCGGTCGTTCCGAAAACCACTCTCAAGCTTGCTGGTTCACTGGAATAAAGAAGAACTGAGCGCCATTTCGGGCCTCCAGACGGGCCGGGCTCAGCCGGATATTCTGCAAAATGGATAAATTCAATGAACAGATACTTGCTACTGGTTATTTCGCTCGCGTCCCTGATTTTGGCTTCGTGCGCGAAGGAAGAACCGTCCGGAGCGCCAGCTGCTCTGCCTTTCGATTTAGTGAATACGCCAGTAGGCGATGTGAGTTTTCCGGTCGGGTGCAATGCTGATGCTGCTCCGTTAGTTGAGCGTGGCGTCGCGCTTCTGCATCACATGATGTACGACGAGGCGAGTTTCGTGTTCGGTATGGCGGATGACCGTGACCCCGATTGCGCGCTGGCCTATTGGGGCAGCGCGATGACCTTGATACATCCACTTTGGACAGACGTCCTTTCACCGTCGCAATTTGAGCGCGGAACCGAACTGGTCGAAAAATCACTTTTGCTTGGAGGACATTCGGACAGAGAGGACGCCTACCTGGAGACAACTCGCGCGTATTTCGAAGCAGGCGAGTCGGCAAGTGAAAGGGAACGCCTGCAGCTTTTCAAGGATGCCTGGAAGACCCTGAGCGAAGAGTATCCAGAGGATCTCGAGGCTCGGGCATTCTATTCACTCGCTCTTCGTGCAACAGCCAATAGCGCCGACAAGGAATTTGTCACACAGAAAGCCGCAGGCTTGATCGCTGAGGGTGTGCTCGCCGAAAACCCGAATCATCCCGGCGCACATCACTACATCATTCATGCGTATGACATTCCCGGGCTAGCCGAAAAGGCACTGGCAACCGCGGACAACTACGGCAAGATCACGCCACGCGTGCCGCACGCCACCCACATGATGACGCATATCTATACAAGGCTGGGGCAGTGGGAGAAGGCCATCGAGTGGAACACGCAATCAGCTGACACAGCCTGGGCCATGTGTCTTGAAAACGGCGAAGTTAATTCTCACTACACGCACGCGATGGATTACCTCGCATACGCATATCTCCAGACCGGCAACGACAGCGCCGCGCTGGGAATTATGCGGGACGCCGAGGAACTGCAACCTCCTTATAGCGAAACGAGCAGGGGCGCCACGGCATATTCATTTTCTGCACTGCCTGCACGCCTTGCACTGGAGCGCCGAGACTGGGAGGCAGCGGCCAAACTGAGGCCGCGAGTGCCAACGACGTTTCCTTGGGAGAAAGCGCACGATCCCTTTGTCGCTATCACTCACTTTGCCAGGGCATTGGCCGCATCCCATCTTGGACGGCCTGATGATGCGACTGCAGATATTGAAGCACTTAGATCACTTCGCGCCGGCGTCGGGAACCCGTACTGGGCGCAACAAGTCGAGATCCAGGAAATAGCGGCACGAGCGTGGCAAGCGTATGCCCGTGGCGACACTGAACAAGCGCTTGAGACAATGCGGCGAGCCGCAGCACTTGAAGCGTCGACGGAGAAGCATGCTATTACACCAGGAGAAGTCTTGCCGGCTGCCGAGCTACTGGGTGACCTGCTATTTGAAGCGGGGCGATTTGAGGAGGCGCTGGAGGCTTATCGTTCCGCACTGCAACGAGCACCAGGCCGATACAACGGCCTGTATGGTGCGGGGCAATCGGCCAGGGCTGCTGGGGACGATTCCGTCGCTGTTGAGTATTTTACCGAGCTTCTCTTGATCGCCGACAATGCTGAAAACCATCGCAGAGACATCGACGATGTTCGATCGTTTGTGAACGGCAAGTAGTGACCCTTTCTTGTCGCCCAGGCTGAGCGACTGCTTCTCCTGAAACCTGCCGCTCGAGCGTCTGCTTTTGGGGAAGTGGTGAGGGTCTGCAAACGGCCAAGAGTAGACCTTCACCGCATAAGAAAACCCCGCCACGAGGGCGGGGCATAAATTCTCAATCGGGGTACTAGCTTCAGTGCAACTCTTCGAGGGCATCATCAACGCATTCTCTGAAGTCCTCAACAGATTCCGTATCCTTGAGATGCTCCTCACATTTCAGCAATCGGTTGAAGTCCTGGTTCGGATCGAGTGACTCGACCAGGTCGCCATACTCATCTACAGCAACATCGTCCGAATTGTCGGATGCAAAGAGACCTTCGGGGCTGTAGCTGAACCAGGCCGCAGTATCGGCATCAGTGTCGTTGAGAAGGAATTGATTCGAATGCCCTCGATAAAATCTCGTGCCGTAATACAGTGCACCCGGTTCAACGCCGGTAATGACGTTGTCCGAGAATATGGTATTGGTTGTGCCCCGAATATATACGCCCACGCCCGAACGCCCCGCGACTGATGTTAACTCGTTGCCGACAATCAGATTGCCGTCGAACGTGCCGCCAAAGTTCAGCATCAACAAGCCGTGTCCGCCACTTCCGTCCAAATTATTGTTGACGAAAACGCTGTCGACGATGTCACCTCCATACGAACGAACATCCGCAAGCCCAGCAATCCCCTGCATATCGTAGAACTCATTGTTTCGGAATATGTTGTTTCTGAGTAGTCCACCCGCATCACCAATAACTTCAAAGCCGTCTGTGACCCCACCATTAACGATGTTGAACTCGAGCAGGTTGTGCTCGGTGACGAATGCGCCTCCTTCGTCATAAAAGGGACCTCCGGCAGCCAGCACTCCGGAATGATGCGTAAAATCGATGGGTATTTTGTCGGGGTCGGGCGAAGCGAGATAATTGTAGCTTACGTGGTACCTCCCACCGGATAAGTCGTACGGAAAGGTGCTATTGATGAACGCGTTCCCTCGAATGGCGGTGACCTTGTCAGATTCCACGTGAGCATTGACCCCATACACAGTTTCAATGAACTCGCAGTCCTCAACAACGTATCCACCTGTCTCGAAGAAGTCGCCGTAACCAATGAGTATCGCAGTGCGAAATCCCTCGAACCGGATGTTACTGATTCTCTGCTCATCAGCGGTCAGGTAGAACCCCCGTGGCGGAGACTGAAGTAACGAGTTGTTTCCTATTAACCACGGAGAGCCGGGTTCACCGAGTATCGGCATGACCTCGCCGCCGACAATGGTTGTACCAAGCGGGTGACCCACCAGCCGTATTTCCGGAACTTCCACAACGATGAAATCCGAGTCAACACCGAATACATACGCACCCGGCCCGAATTGAACCGTATCTCCATCAATCGCCGAGTCCACAGCCGCCTGCACGTTCTCCCAATCAGTAGCCGGGTCTCCCACCGGCATTGGTACAAAGACGGTGCCCGCGTTAACCACACCGCTGAGACACACCGCGAGAGCAGTCATGCAAAATAGAGACAAGACACGCATGGTGCCCCGCCTTGTCGAGCCGAATTGATTCAGCTGTGGTTGCTTCATGCCCTGCCTCCCTCGTTGTCTTTACACGAATCGGCGGCCCGGCGATCTTGGGGTCCTTCGGGGAGTCATTGATGGCTTCTCGGAGGAAGCGAGGACCCGCGGCTTTGCGTCTCTGACTTTGGTCAGGTTTGCCTTTGTCGAACCATATATTGTGACGGACAAGGAGTTTCCGTCAATTCTGGGATGTACCTAAGTAGGCTTAGACGGCGTCTAAAGGGGCGATTCGTGACCGTCCGCTTTGGGTCAGTGGCAGAAATTATAGCTCAAGCCAGCCGACCGTCGCCTTCCGGCCAGAAGCGGTCATAGTCAGTGGCGGAAGGAGTCGCTCTGTAATGGGGTGGTTCTTTGTTCTCAACCTGATCGCATATCTCCGGCGGTCCATTCGTAAGCAACAATACCGAAAAATATTCCCACTGATCCCATCAATCCGGTGAGCAGAGTTGTAGCAAAGACACCGGAAAACTCGATGACAAAAAAGAGGTTGAATAGTATCCAGCTATGCCCGAACACGCCAAACGCAAAGAACGCTGAGCGAACCATGGTGTTTCTCAACGGGAGCGTGTGGCGCAGCATCACGAACATCTGCCCCGCCCAAGCGCCAAGTCCTAGAAGTAAACCGTACTGGAGCGATGAACCGGGCCGCAGCAGCAAGTCCACTGTCTCAGCGAGCAGATCGGAAAGGAAGGCGGTTCCGAGACTATGGGCCGCTACGAATCCCAATGCTACGAGGACAACGGCCAACCGAGGTTTCGGAATCTCACGCGGAGCCTGTGGGAGGTCCTGACCGACCATCATTCCAACGAGATATCCGCCGGCCGACAATCCAACAAAATCAATCAGGACATTCAGAGTCTCGGCGCGAAGGGTCGTTCCAAGAAAAGCCCAGCCGGTGAGAAACCCGAACGCCCAAATGATGCCGAGCGACATCCCAAATAGCAGTCCCTTCGTCCCGGCGTGAAGCGCCCAGCGGCGCTGAAAAAGCGCAAAAAACAACGTCATCATGCCGAGCGCAACAACGATGTACATGAAGAAGGCGACATCTCGTACATCAGCAATGACAATCCAGCTGCGCTCGAGGGAGTTCACCAAACTGTCAGGAGGGAAGTAATCCCAGGTGGGGTGGAAAAGCCGTGCGTAAACGACGATTATCGCGATGATCGCGGCGACGAGCATTCCTACATATCGTTTTTCGAGCACGTCGTCCCTCTTCAAACCTGATTGCCGAACCTGTATCGGGCCAGAGTCTGCGGCCCCCACAGAAGCGTTACGACAATCACCGCCAATAATACAAGACCACAAGAAATAGCAGCTCCCAATGCCCCTGTTGTACTCGTGCCAGGCAGAGTGATCATCAAGGCATTGCCGGCAGCGTGAAACAGAGTGGCTGCAAATACGCTCCTCCGCGAGTTGTTATATACCCAGGCTATAAGCACCCGGGTACCCACTAGCGTGACAACCTGAGCGGTGAAGATGATCGCCTCGGGCATCATGAAGACGAAAAACGGAACGTGCCAAATTGCCCATGCCACTCCCAATCCGAGTGCCGCCCGTAAGGCGCCGTATCGTGCCTGCATGGGATCAAATGCGTACCCCATCCAACCCACCTCTTCTCCCGCCGCCAGAACGAAGAAGAACGACAACACCAAGGGTAATGCTGCCAACGGCACCGCACCGGATGGCAGATCTACGCCGGACAGGATGGACCCTCCCAGTGACAGCAGAGAGATGAGGAGTGGCAGGAGCAAGATAGCCCCGTACCATCGATAATTTCCGATTCTCTTGAAGTCGAATATTCGCCATAGCAGCTGCTTCAGGCCATCTTTTCCTCGCCTGTGGAACGTCAGCAGCGAAGCCGATGCGATCGGTGTGACGGTAAACAGAGCAATGTAAATCGGAGCGATGCCTGGCTCGCCCAGGATTTCGAGATACGCGAGCGTGTTGAGGATGTAAAACGGCGTCGCCAGCACAAAGGTCGTCGCGAAGAACGCGGCAGGTGTACGTTTCAAGGATCGTGATTGGCTTTCTTGGGACACTGACTTACGAGGTTTGGGCAAATTGGCGACTGGCCGCTTTGGGTCAGCAGCAGTCATTCATGATTCTAACACCCGATCTTCTGCTTACGGCCAGGACCGGTCATTCAACAGCACAAGTCAAGTGTCGAAGCTAGTGCGCGGTAAGCCGAAATCCGCAAAAGACCTCATAGACGATCTCGGGGTCAATTTGAGCGTGATAATTAAAGTGAATTCGCAATCCGTTCTGTTGCCGGTCTAGTTCCTCGCTCCTTTCGACAATCAAAGGTAGTAGACGAGGCTCAGTCCACTGTTGAGCTACGACAGCCAATGGAATGTTCGACACGACCGACCAAGTTGCCCGGCCGCCGGCTATTTTAGGCAAGTATCCGGATTCGAGAATCTCACTCAAGACCTCGTCTACCTGCCTTTCATCTGGGAGAGAAATTGTTCGGCCATGCGGCGCGTCAATGTCGTCTCCAACGGCGACGCTGTCACGGGAGACATAGACGTTCACGCGACATCCCTGAGTCGAGACAGACAATCTTGTTGCCGAAAAAGTGTCATCCGGTGATTTCTCGCGAGCGGCTGGAATGGGTCAGTAGCCGCCATTTTACATCAGACCAAGCCACCGGCGGCTCTCGGCCAGAAGCGGTCATTGGCGACGGTACGAGCCAAAGCTATTCAATACGAAATGATCGATCATCATCGCTCAGGAATGCCTGCCACGTGCTTGGAAAGCCCCCAACGTCGTCGAAGAGAAACACCGTTTGGCCCTTCACTTTCGGCGGATAGGTTGGCCCGGGCTCAGAGTCGACGACAAAACTGCGAAGCTTTTTGGATCGAGTTCCTACCTTGAATGGGATCTCGGCAGCGATGCTAAACGAAATTCGTTGGAAAAAAAGGCGTAGAGTATGGGACAGAATCAAGATCGTCCGTTCTGCCAAATCAACTAATAGCACCGGTGAGGATTCTATTTCTGGAGTAACCCAGACGGCCAGATGCCGATGACCAAAGTCACTTCCAATAAAGAGTAACTTCTTTAACAAAGGCGGAAAGAGCTCGTCGCGGTCAACCAGGTCGCGCCCCATTGCTTTGAACTTTCCAATACTCTCGACTCCGTAGATCTGAACCTCGAGAATCGGCCTGGTTGCCGTCGAGTTTACTAGCCCATCAGACCAGCTTAGCAACGCTCTCAACTCCTCCGGAATAGGACCAACTCCTTCAAGTGCATCTAGTTCCGCCGCTGGATTGGTCGATCTATGAAATACAACGGCAGGCTCATTCAGCAGGTCCTGCTTGTGCCTCAGATATTGGCCGCGTGGCAGACCGTTAATCTCCGACAAACGCTCCTCATATCGGCACCGGCCGAGCTCAGCGTATTCGTTCAGATTTTTAAGCCATTCGATTGCCATTCAAGTGTTAGCGATTAAGTGGTCTCTGAGGTATGTGCGAATACAAAATCTGACAGTCCGCTTTGGGTCAGTAGCGGAAATTATAGCTCGAACCGGGCGAATGTCGCCTTACGGCCAAAAGCGGTCGCTCGTTATGCCTCGCCTTCTCCGCAAACAGAGTCGCGAAGGAAGTCGAATAGCTCGTCGACACTACGGGCGGTCATTACACCTTTCACAATGTCTTCGTGCTCGACGAACTGCCACATTACGTCACCCGGATCGTTCTCGGACTGCCTTATCAACCGACTCTTTAGATCTTCCAGACTAAGCTCGTCGATTTTCGAGTAGTCATACTCAACGCGAGTATGAACCAAGTGACCCGCCAATGCCTTTAACCGCTTTCCTAACGAGACCTTCTCTTTCTTGGATACAGAAATCGACCACTCAATGCTATCCGAGCAGACGACGCTGCCCCAGTCGAAAGTAAGTGCTCCCCAAAACATCAGGTCAGTCGTGAAAAAGGCATCTTGATCCTGAAAATGCATCAGTCCGCATTTGTCGCCGAGCCAAATCACAGGATACTTGGGGTTCAAATTCGCATCCATTGCACAAGAAAGTATGTCATCGCGACCGGTCGCTTCGGGTCATTACCAGCCGTTGAGTGTATCAAACAGCCAGGGGCCGCTTACGGCCAGAAGCAGCCATTCGAATGTATGCCAGATTGGGCTACTCCAGCCAGTGAATCTCTCGACCCTTTGTTGCCTCGCCATCCTCGACCTTAAACGCATAACCGCAATTCGTGTCGAACAGATGGAACTCGTCTTCGCCCTCGTCGTAGGCTAAATCCGGCTTCGACCTGTAGCCATCCCAGTAGCGAATCTGGCAGCTTTCGTTCGCAACAACGAAGACCGACTTCGCGGCGTCGATGTCCTCGGTGCCGAGGAGCCTCATCGATCGAGCCAATTCACCATCGTGAACGTATAGCGTGTCGGTACCCTGATCGCAGGTCCACTTGTGCCTTGCGGTCCTTTCGCATCTTACAGTCCAAATTCGAAACTGGCTGTCCGTGACTGAATGTGGCCCCCATTCGACCTCCGCAAACGGTGGTTTTCCTTTAAAAGCCCGTGCCTCGGGATTGGCTAGGCCAAGTGGGTTCGACTGCGCCGCCGCAGCGAGAAGTGCCGTCTCATCTTTGTCACTTAATCGAAGCGGCGTAACAACGATGATTTCGGAGATTGCCGTAGTCGATAGGGTAAAAAGAAGGAATGCTGAAAGAAATTTCACGGCGTCTCGACACAAATGCGAACGGCTGGGTTGGGTCATTACCAGCCTCTGAGTATACAACCTGGTGAGGGGCTGCTTACGGCCAAAAGCAGCCACTCGTCCCAGCGCTATTCGACTAAAATCATCGAGATATGCTGATCACCAACGTAGCGCTGATAGCACCCTAACAGCTCGAAGGCCCGCGGAGATGAGTCTTTACCGATCTTCACGAATATTGTAGTCCGAAGTTCTTCAGTCGGAGTCTCCCCCTTATAAAACTCGAGCACTATGTGCGAAACGTAGTTCCTTATCTTTTGCTCCAGGCGACTAAGCGACCTATCATCGCCGCCTAATGGTCCAGCGACGACAAGCCCTACATCCGAGTTTCCTGCCTCGCGCACAATCTCAACATCTAGTTTGGATAAATCTGGAATCGGGTGAGTTTCGTCAAACGCGTAAGCGTCCGCCGCGAGGGGGGTGACGAATTGCCTCTCGGTTAGTCCACAGTTGTCAGCGTCATCACTCGCCATGGATGAAGTGCTCTGAAACGCAAGAACCAGCAACATCGCTGTTCGTGCAGTTCTAGCATGTCCGAAAATAGCTTTAATTTGTGACCACTCCAGCGAGTGAATTATGACCGCTTTGGGTCATAAGCAGACCCTCATGATACCCCGAAAGCGGCCATTCGAGCGGCTTGTATCGGGGGTATAGCGGACCTCGCCATACACCGAAGAGCAGCCGATCGTGAGCGGCAAGTTTCAGGGAGCGGCAGGGGGTCGAGCGGCAAGTATTGGCCGACTCTAGCCGCTCAGCACAGGCGTGAACTTCCACTGTTGCGCGACAGAAGCGGGAGTTCTGGTGACGCTCAGCACACCTGCCGACGGTCTTCTCGCCACCTCAAGGCTGTGTACGGAAACTAATCGAGCCACAAGAGTCGCAGCGTAGTCCGCTGAGAACCGCTTGCGCGCCTGTGCCTGTCTTGCTGACCGCACCCAGGTCAATCTGCGTTAAATCGGATCTCGAAAACCAGGATACATCTGGCCTGGAGGAAAAATGCAGCGCACCGAAAACCCCACGGACATACAGGTAAGCCTCTTCGAGGGGCGCTGAGCAAAACGGACAAGTGCTGTTAGACATGTATCGGACTCCACTGATGAGGATCGTTACTGTCGCTACTCCAGGTGACCCGAAGCTTTCAATGCTCCCAGGTGCAACAGGTCCTTGCTACTCGAACGAATCGTCTTGTACGTGACGACATGGTTCAAACGAACAAATGGCAGTGAATCAATGGTCTCGGCAGTATCGATTAACTCATCGACATCAAAACTGCCGATACCCCACTCCCTGCCAAACGTAATTCCACCGCTGAAGAACTCCACGACTTCGACATCGTATTCCGGTAGAAATCTCAGTGTTCCGCGCTGCTTGACGATTTCCCAAACCTTGCCCCGGCAAAGAACGTCCAGGTCGTTGCAGGTCGGGATGATATGCCTGACGGCCAACGGACCGCTGCCAAATATCGCGTAGTCCTGCTGAGGCAATTCCAGTTGTCGCAGTTTCTCGAATAGCTCCATGCCCAGGAATTTACGGTCGTGCAGCTTTACGAAACGCCAAGGCTGACAATAGCCACAGCGCGGTGAAGAAACCGGAGAAGACCAAGACGTCCTTTGGCCAGATTGGCCCCGAGGACCCGAGACCAGCGGTCACTGCGATAACTGCGACAGATACCTGGGCGATCGCCGTGGCGTACATCGCGCGCATCATTCCTGTTAACTGAAAGCGCGCGAAGACGGCCCCGAGAAAACCGACAGCCAGCACCCCGAAGAACATCAGGTTGGCGTCATTGTCTTCACTGCCGATGATGCCGACGGCACCGTTTACCCAGATAAGGAGAAATGCCGCTAGCAGCGCGATGCCAACGCCAGCTCGGTAGGCAACATTGTCGGACATGCGGCGTGCCATCCAGTACGCCACGCCAACGCCAGCCAGGAGCGCGCCCAACACCACGAAATCAAGCGCATCCCATGACACCTGTTTCTCCTATGGCTTATCGTTCGATCAAGCTATCATCCTTTGGCAATGAGCGCCTATTCCAGAATCGCCGAGATGCTCTCCAACGCCGGAGAAAAGGACGGCCGTTTCCCGCCGACCGATCTCTACAACGAAGGATGGATGCTGCGCCTGTGCCTGGACTGGTTTTCGACAAACAAGGGCTCACAGTCCGCACTTCGATTCCTGGGCGAGTCGAGCTGGTACTCCGAGGCCCTCCTCCCATCGGTATTTCTTGCGCGATCAAGAGGTGACTCGCTGGCGGAATCCTGGACGCACGCCGATGGCGTCATCGGCGACTTCGACATAGGAAAGAAGAACGTCGGCGGCTTGACGCTCCGCGCCGACGCCAGGCAACTGGTCGTCACCGAAGCGAAGATGTTCAGCAAACTGTCGAGCGGTGTAACGAATGCGCGTTACTACGACCAGGCTGCCCGCAATGTCGCATGCATTGCCGAAGTCCTGAGCCGGGCAGAACAATCGCCCGACAGCCTTGAGCGCATCGGCTTCTTCGTGGTTGCGCCGGAGTCCCGAATAGCCGAGGGAATTTTCGACGAGCAATTGCGGGTTCCGAATATCAGGAAGGTCGTAGAGCGGCGGATCGAAGAATACGACGAACCCGCGAAACGCGAGTGGTTTGAAGCTCGCTTCCTTCCTCTTCTGGACGTCGCCGATATCGGGGCTGTGTCCTGGGAAACGCTGCTAGACGACATCCGTCGTGAAGACAAGGCCGCCTTCGACTACCTGGGCTCGTTCTACGAGAAGTGCATCCTGTACAACGAGTGGGTGGGCCGACGCTACAGTTAGAGCGCGTCCCCGGCCTCGGCAGCAATCTCGGCCTCAACCTCTTCCATCATCTCGCGAACTTCGCTGAGTGTCGGCGCGTTCGGATCATCCTGCACGATGTTGTGGACGACGCGAGCTCTGGCCATGAACTCCGACGAGTCGTACGCGACGACAGCCACGGGCACGCCGTTTGGCTCAACCGTGAGATCGCCGACATGATTCCTAAGGTGTTCGTTTAGCGGTTGCCCCGCCGCGTCGACCTGCATGTCAGTCAACTGTGTCAGTCGCTCGTCGGCCGGGACTACATCGTCTTCGAGCGGCGCATGCGCCTCGAAATACAGCAAGCCGTCGCGCTGCCCGAACTGGTAGGGCTCATTAATGATGGTAACGACTTCGCCGACATCGACGAGTGAGTACAGAACTTCAATATTTTCCGGATACAGCCGCACGCATCCGTGACTCACCCGCATGCCGACACCGTAGGGCGCATTGGTCCCGTGAATCAGGTAGCCCGGCATTTCGAGCTTGAGCACCCGGTGTCCGAGCGGGTTGTCGGGGCCAGGTGGGACCACAGACGGTAACGGGTCACCCATCTCGGCGTGCTCACGTCGCACCGATGCCGGCACCCACCAGTGCGGATCCTTCGCTTTCGATACAACCGTCGTGTCGCCCAGTGGCGTTTCCCAGCCGACTCGACCAATGCCGATCGGGTAGGTCATGACCTGTTGCATTTCACCTTCGACAACGGCGGGAAAATAGAACAGGCGCTTGGTCGCTATATTTAGAATCACACCTTGCCGTTCGACGTTCGGCAATACGTATTGCGTCGGCAGGACGACGGGGTTCCTTCACCGGGCAGCCATGGGTCGACGCCCGGGTTTGCCGCGATGACCTCGTCGTAGCCGAGCCCATAGGTACGAGCCAGGTCGGAGAGCGTGTCTTCGTCACGCGCGAACACGACCTGCGGCTCACCAACCACAGACTGTTCCGCTGACTCTACATAAAAATTATTGGCATCCAGTGGATCCTGGAGCGGGCGCTCCTCGAGTGGCACCGCGTCCGGGGGTCCTCCCTTGCCTATCGACGACCACAGGTCGTCAAGCGTCGCGCAACCGCCGAGCACCAGTGCTGGCAACAGCAGTAATGCGCGTCTCGCAATCAAGATTCGTCGATCGGCGCAACGCGTGGGCTGACGCCGCCGCAATCGGTTACGCGCCCTTCTTCGATAGCCTGGTTATAGAGCGGCAGCGTTTCCTGCCACTCGCTAATCAGGTTCTCGATACGCGTTTCACTCGAGGGGTGCGTCGACAGAAACTCCGCAGGACGATTTCCGGCGCCCGCATTCATGCGCTGCCAGAGGGGCACAGACTCACGCGGATCAAACCCGGCGCGTGCCATGTACTCGAGGCCGATAACATCTGCTTCGGTTTCCTGGCCACGTTTGTACGGCAGGCTGATACCGAAAGCGGCACCGGCCGCCAGTGCCTGTTGAGCCGTGTAGGTTGCGCCCGAATAGCCGCCGCCGAGGATAATGGCAGCAGCATTGATGCCGATTCTCGTCATGTCGGAGTTCATCGCACGATCGGCCGAGTGGTTCGCCGTAACGTGTGCGATTTCGTGACCGATGACGGCCGCGAGCTGGTGCTCATTCTCGGTGACCTTGAGGATCCCGCTCAGAACACCGATCTTGCCACCCGGCATTGCGAACGCGTTGACCGACTCACTCTCAAAAATCGCCAGTTCCCATTCTATGTCGTTGTACGGCGGCTCAAGTACGGCGACGACCGCCTGCGCAACACACGCAACGAAGTCGATCGTTTCCCTGTCCGTGACCAGCGGCATGCTCGCGCGCATCTGGTTGAATGCCCGTGTTGCCTCGGCTTCCATTTCCGCTCGCGTCTGCTGGGTTGGCGCAGAGGCACAGGACGACAGCAGCATCGCTGCGGAAACCAGCGTGGCCAACGTTCTGAATCGATACATGCTCATGGGAACTCCTTCGGATCTGGCAGGATTATAGCGCCTCGGCAGGTTCCGGACCTGCTCAAAGTTTGACCAGCTGCCCCGGGGGCAGTTCCGTCCCTAGCGTGGCAGGCGGGACTCGAGTTTACGGCGCCAGCCGGCATCAATCGCGTTCTCGATCGCCCCGTCGACGTTCCCCATCAGGCGCTTCTGCAGGGTCTGCTTGATTTTGTACTCGACGAGATAGAGGTCGCGGTCCATGGCCTTTTCCCCGAGAAGCTCATCGCTGGTCTGAAGCTCGTCCGCAAGACCCAGTTCCAGGGCTCGGGTGCCATACCAGTGCTCCCCGGTCGCGACCTTGTCGAGATCGAGTTCGGTCCGGTATTTCGCGATCGCATCCTTGAACAATACGTGCACGTCCTCGAGTTCTTCCTTGAGCTTGGCCCGGTCTTCATCCGTGTTCTTGCCGAACATCGTGACCGTGCGCTTGTGCTTGCCGGCCGTGATCTGCTCGAAATCCACGCCGTGGCTGTCGAGCAGCCGATTGAAGTTCGGCAGCTGCGCCAACACGCCGATGGAGCCGATGATTGCGAACGGAGCAGCGTAGATCTTCGTCGCAACGCAGGCCATCAGGTAACCGCCGCTGGCGGCTACCTTGTCGACGCATACGACGAGCGGAATGCCCCGGTCGCGAATGCGTGAGAGCTGCGACGCGGCGAGACCGTGCTCGTGGACCATGCCGCCGTGGTTCTCGAGGCGCACGATGACTTCGTCGTCCTCGCTCGCCACATCAAGAATCGCGCTCACCTCTTCGCGCAGCGAAGCCACGGCGCTCGCTTTCAGGTCGCCTTTGAAATCAATGACGAAACTGCGAGGCCGTGTGGACGACTCTTTGCTTTCAGCCTTGTCCCGTTTCTTCTGTTCCTTGGCCGCTTTCTTGCGCTCGTCCTTGCTCAGGACCGCGTTGCGCAGGGTGTCGGCGATCTTCCGATACTTCTTGTTCAGGTTCTCGACTTCGAGGCCCTCGTGGACGGCCTTCCGCCCCGCGGTTGCGGCGATAATGATGATGACGGCGATCGCGACGACGATCGTAATCGCCTTCAACAGGAAGAGCCCGTACTCGGCAAAGAATGCAGCCATGATGTCCTCGTAGAAATGCGGCGGTCGCTAGACAGCGATACCGACGTTATTTTTTTGCAGAACCTGCTCGGCCCTGTAGCTGGAGCGGACCATCGGCCCTGCAACGACCTCGATGAAACCCTTCTCCAGGCCTTCCTGGCGGTAGGCCTCGAATTCCTCCGGCGAAACGTAGCGTTCCACCGGCAGGTGATTGGGTGTCGGCCGCAGGTACTGGCCCAGCGTCAGGATGTCGACGTTGGCATCACGCAGGTCGTCCATCGTCTTGAGTATTTCATTGTCGCGCTCACCGAGCCCGAGCATCAGGCTCGTCTTGGTCAGAACGTCTGGCCGGTGCGCCTTGGCGTGCTTCAGCACGGCGATAGTCTGTTCATAGCTCGCGCGCGGATCGCGCACCGGATGCGTCAGGCGCCGCACAGTCTCGACGTTCTGCGCGAATACCTCGAGACCCGAATCGACGACGAGTTCGACGTGTTCCATTACGCCATTGAAATCGGGCGTCAACGCCTCGACAGCCGTGTTCGGATTCAGTTTCTTGATTTCGCGAACGCACTCCGCGTAATGCGATGCGCCGCCATCGGCCAGGTCGTCGCGATCGACCGAGGTGATGACCACGTACTCGAGACCCATCAGCTTGACGGCCTGCGCCGAGTTCCTGGGCTCCTCGGTATCGAGCCAACCCTTCGGGTTACCCGTGTCGACGGCACAGAATCGGCAGGCACGCGTGCATACCGAACCGAGCACCATGATTGTGGCCGTGCCCGCATTCCAGCACTCGCCGATATTCGGGCACATTGACTCTTCACAGACTGTGCTCAGGCGATGCTCGTGCACGATTTGCCGGGTGCCGGAATACCCCTTGCCCGACGGCATCTGCGCGCGCAGCCACTTCGGCTTGTCGCCACGCGCCATCGGCGCGGCCTCGCGGCCCTGCTTCTGCCCGTTCTTGATCGCCGAGAAACCGGCATCCGTCTGGTACTTGCTGCCGCTCTGGACAACGGGAATACCGCGAAGTTTTTCGTCTGCTTTGCTCATGAGGGTGCGCATTGTCGCACAATTGGAATTTGTTGAGAGAGCTTCACAACAAAAAAAATCCCGGCCGGAGCCGGGAGAGTCAGGGGGAAATCTTAAGACGCGCCAGAAGTGTCAGTGCGAAGTGTTCAATGCAGTCGCGACCAGCTCACCAGCTTCACCGCACTCTGTTGCAGGTCGAAGTTCTGAGCGAGGATCGCTTCAATGTCTTGCCGGTCGGAATCCTGTGCCATCGGGCAGTTCAGCTCAACGACGCCACAAAACTCGTTACCGCCGCGATACTCTGTGTCGGTAAGGATAAATTGCGTGTAGTACTTGGCAGACATGGGTTCAGATTACGCCTGCGAACCTGAACCGACTGTGAGCCAGAGCACAAAATCCCGGGTAAGGGGACAAATAGCGCGAAAATTTGAATTGCGTCACTAAATTGCTGCCAAATTGGGTCCCTGGAGCTTAAAATCAGGGACTTAACGGACACGGCGCACAGAATTGGCCCGCCCGCATATGTAATATCGGCCTCATCTGCCTTCGCTTGGGCGGATTTCGGACCGGAAAAACCGTGAGGAATCCATGACATGGTTGCGAAAACCAATTTCCTAAAACTCGTCTTCATGGGACTGGCGCTGTTCGCAGCGGGCCAGGCCCATGCGCAGAACGAGTTGCGAAACACTTTTTTTAGAGACGCCGACGCGGCCAAAGCCGCCGCTGAAGCTGCTGATTCAAAACTGCTGGCGCCCCGGACCTGGGAGCGTGGCCTCAATGAGTACAACGACGCGGAGCTCGCCCTCGAGCGTGGTCGCAATATCGAGACCGTGCGCGCGAATGCGTCCGATGCGACCCGGTACTTCAAGGAGGCGGCCGAAAAGGCACGTCTCGCCAGGACGGCCCTCGCACAGGTGATGAAGAGTCGCCAGGACGCCGCCAACGCGCACGCGCCCGACCTGTCGCCTGACCTGTGGCAACAGGCGCAGCGGAAGTTTGCCGAGGCGATCCGGCTCATGGAGCGCGGCGACCTCAAGAACGCGAAACGCCGGGACATCGAGGCAACGAGCCTGTATCGCGATGCGGAACTGGTCGCCATCAAGGCACAGTACCTGTCGGAGACGCGCCGCCTGCTTGCCGATGCCGATCGCGCGCGGGTCGGTCGCTATGCACCGACCACGCTGGGCAAGGCGAAACAGTTGCTGGCCGACGCCGAGCGCGAGCTCAGCGAGAATCGCTACGACACCGACCTGCCGCGCAGTCTCGCCCAGCAGGCCAATTACGAGGCGAAGCACGCCATTTACCTGTCTGAAATTGTCCGCCGCGTGCGTGACAAGGACCTGACGACCGAACATCTGGTCCTGCAGTGGGAAGGCCCGCTGCGGCAGATCGCGGGCGTCGCCGATGTCATCCCGGCCATGGAAAACGGCCCCGACAAGCTGACGACCGAACTCGTGAACTACTTCGACAAGCAGGCCAGGGAATTGCAGGCCCTCGAGCAGGAGAATGCGGACAACGAGATCCGTATTGCGGACCTCGGAGAAGAGCTGCGCGCGCTCGACGAGCGCCTCGGTGGTGCCACCGCTGAACGCGCCGCACTCGTGCAGCGCCTCGAAGCGCAAGCGCGCGTCAAACAGCAGTTCGAGCAGGTCGAGAAGATGTTCCCGTCCGAGGAAGCGCACGTCTTTCGCCAGGGCGACAGCATCATCCTGCGCCTGGTTGGCCTGAGCTTCGACAGTGGCGCCTCCAAGATCAAGCCGGAAAACTTCGACCTGCTCGCGAAAGTCGAGAAGGCTATCGACGTGTTCCCGCGCAGCGAGCTGATCATCGAAGGCCACACAGATTCACACGGCGGTGACGACCTGAACCAGACTTTGTCCCAGGAACGTGCCGAGTCGGTTCAGCAGTACATGATCAATGCGATGCGCATTCCGACCTATCGCCTGATCGCGACGGGCTACGGCGAAACGCGCCCGGTCGCAAGCAACGAGACCTCCGCCGGCCGCTCGCGCAATCGTCGTATCGATATCGTGATCAAGCCGGCCAAAGAACCTAGCTAGACTTTTCCTGCAGCACATCCAGGCCGCGCCACCATTCGACAATGGTGTGCGCGGTCTTTTCGTTTACGAGGTAGCCGTATTCGGCGTGAACGTTCAGCTCACCGTCGAGGCGGTAGTGCGTCGTGACTGCCTCGTCATCGAGATATTCGACCAGGCCGAGTTCCAGCATTTCCGCAAAGTCATTGACGAGCTGGCGATCCAGCGATGTCAGATCACCAACGGCCGCCAGGTTCTTCCAGCGACGAATGTTGTTCGGGTAGCGCCCGTATCCTGACTTTGTGGCGCCTTTCAGGCGCTTTTGCATGTAGCGCTGCCCGAGCGGGCTGCCCATAGTGAGCAGCAGGTCGACCTGCGCATGATCATGACCGTCGTGACTCAACTCCCAGAGACTGTCGTACGCGATGACGGAGCCCATGCTATGCGCGATCAACAACACCGGTCTGTGCGCCAGGGTTGCCGCTTGCAGCGGCACCTTCAGCATTCTCCGGGCGTGCGCCGCAATACCATTGTCATCGTGAACGTAGCGCCGCAGGTCGCGCAGGTGCACTTCCATGCGCTCGCTCGCAACGTGCGGAATCAGGAAGGGCATCAGGTCACCCAGCGTGTAGATCCATCGCGTCAGGCGCCGTTTCCACGACGTCGCCTCGGCGATGTCCTTCGCGCTGGCTGAGCGTTGCTCTATCACCGCATCGATCGCGGCCAGGTCGATCGAGATGTCACGGTGCTCACGGTAGAAATCGTACGTCCACGATACGACTTCGAAGAGACTGTCGTGGGACTCAATCGCCGCGGCAACCTCTTCATCCACGCGCCGCACACCCGCGAGAAGGCAACGCAACAACGCCTCGCGATGTGCTTCGGGCTCGGGCTTGGGCAACAAGCCAGGGATGTAGACGATCAGTGGCAGTGCTTGCTCATTCACCGGACAGCAAAGCCTCCAGTTCGCCGACATGCGTGACTTCTGCGTCGGGTGCCGCAAATTCCTCCGGCCAGTCGTTGCCGTCGCGATTGACCCAGACCGTGCGCAGGCCGGCCTCGCGTGCGCCGTGCACATCGTAAACAGGGTGATCGCCAACATGCAGCGTCTCGTTCGCGCTCGCGCCGCCGGCCTCGACAGCCGCATCGAATATCGTCCGGTCGGGTTTGGCGGCGCCGACCATCGCAGCGTTGATGTGCGCATGGAACAGGTCATCAATGCCGACTTTTTCGAGGTTGGCGTTGCCGTTCGTTACGGCGATCAACGTGAAGCGTTCGCCCAGGGCGACCAGTGCAGGCCGCGCTTCCGGAAACATGTCCACATCATTGCGTACCTCGTCGAAAACTGCGAAGGCCTCGTCGACGAGGAACTCGGTGTAGCCGGCAGCCGTCGCGGCTTGCGTCAGCACCGTGTAACGCAGAAACGTCAGGTCGTGAACCTTGTCCGCGTGTTCTTCCAGGACCTGGTCGCGCAGGATGCGCATATCCTCGATCGCGTACATCTGCGTGATCCGCGGGTAGTTTTCTCCCAGCCAGGCATACAGGCGCTTCTCGGCACGCTTGATCACCGGCTGTATTGCCCAGAGCGTGTCGTCGAGATCGAGCGTTATGGTGCGAATGCCGTTCACGGAATCAGGTTGCCCGCCGGGTCTGGATGAACGAACATTGTGAGGTTAAGCCGAACCCGGAGCAAGGCAATGAAATACCTTCACACGATGGTGCGAGTCACCGATATCGACGCCTCAGTCGATTTCTACTGCAATCTGCTCGGGCTCGTAGAGCAAAGGCGCATGGAAAGTGAGAAAGGCCGCTTCACCCTCGTATTCCTTGCAGCACCCGGCGATGAGGACGCCCAGGTCGAACTGACGCATAACTGGGATCCTGAAGAATACGGCGAGGGGCGGAACTTCGGTCACCTGGCCTACGAGGTCGACGACATCTATGCGCTGTGCCAGACGCTCACGGACGCTGGCGTGACGATCAACCGCCCACCCCGGGACGGCCACATGGCGTTCGTGCGCTCGCCCGACAATATTTCGATCGAGTTACTGCAGAAAGGGGAGAGCCTGCCAGAGCAGGAGCCCTGGGCATCGATGGAAAGCGTCGGGCACTGGTAGTCAGACGGCCGGCGGCATCAGTGGCGGCAAGGGATCATCCGCCGCCGCCGCGTCTTTGGCTGACACCACGGCAACCGAGCGCAGCGCATTGGCCAGTGCAGCGCTATCCCAGCTGCCGTCGCCCTTACCGTAGCTGGCCGCCGAGAGCTTGCGTAGCTCATCCGAGAGCGGTGCGGCAACCCGGTCT
>Ga0224508_10001617_pt1 | contig 20044 bp, 15 predicted proteins | sample SF_Jan12_sed_USG_4_FD_170157 | JGI IMG/M metagenome (GOLD analysis project Ga0224508, IMG submission 170157) | Sediment microbial communities from San Francisco Bay, California, United States - SF_Jan12_sed_USGS_21 | ecosystem: Environmental > Aquatic > Marine > Sediment | place: USA... | reverse complement strand
CGCCGGCGACGACCACACCTGCGCGCTCCTCACCACCGGCACCGTGAGATGTTGGGGTCTGAATGCAGACGGGCAGACCGGCACCGGCAACGTCGTCACACCACAGCTCGCACCGGTCACCGTGCCTCTCGGCGGAACCGCGAGCGCCGTGGCCGCCGGCGACGACCACACCTGCGCGCTCCTCACCACCGGCACCGTCAAGTGCTGGGGTAGGAATCTCGACGGGCAGACCGGCACCGGCAACGTCGTCACACCACAGCTGGCACCCGTCACCGTGCCCCTCGGCGGAACCGCAATCACGATCGCCGCCGGCGACACCCACACCTGCGCGATCCTCACCGGCGGCGCCGCGACATGTTGGGGCCTGAACACCAACAGTGAGACCGGCACCGGCAACGTCGTCACACCACAGCTGACCCCATTCACCGTCCCACTGGGCGGCCCCGCCACCGCCATCAGCGGGGGCCGCGGCTCCACCTGTGCGCTCCTCGCCGATGGCACGGCGAAATGTCTCGGCGCCAACTCCGCGGGCCAGACCGGAAACGGCAACACCGCGACCCCCCAGCTCGCTCCCATCACGGTCCCACTCACCGACCTCGTGAGCATCACAACCGGTGAGAACACGGTCTGTGCAACCAAGATGGACGGCACCGTGTGGTGCTGGGGCAACAACGCGAACGGCGTGACGGGCAGCGGCAATCTCGTCAGTCCCCAGCTCACCCCCGTCATGGTCCCGCTCGGCCGTCCCGCCACCACCGTCACGCTGGGCGAGGATCATGCTTGCGCGGCCCTCGACGACGGCACGGTGTGGTGCTGGGGCGAGAACATCGACGGGCAGCTGGGAACCGGGCCCAACACCGCCGACCAACTCATCCCGATGACGCTGCCGATCACGGGTGTGGTGGCATTGCCGCCCGCGGAACCCTCGGCGCTCAGCGTCGCTGCGACCGCTGCCGATGCCGGTACCACCGTCACCGTCTCCTGGGAGGAGCCGGTCGTCACGGTGTACGACAGCCCGCTCGTGTCCTACACGGTCAGCGCAGGAGGGGCCTCGACGGTCGTAACCGCCGACGGCAACGACATCGATGCGGCTGCTCGACGCGAGGTGACACTCACCGGCATCGACCGGACCATTGCGCAGACCGTCACCGTCTCGGTCACGAACACAGCCGGGCTGACGACATCGGCCACCGTCGTCGCCAAGATCCTGCGGTCGCGCATATTCGTCGCGAATCGGATTGCGTCGGGCCCGGCGGACTACGACTTCTTGTTCGGCGCCCCGGGCCGGCAGATCATCACCGGAGACTGGGATGGAGATGGCTCGGCCGGATTCGGGTCTCGCTCGGGCAACCTGTACACGCTCGTCGACGAGCGCGGGAATCCGTTCGGAACCGTCGGCTACGGCAAGCCCGACGACACGACGCTCGTCGGCGACTGGAATGCGAACGGGACCGACACGCTCGCCGTGCGACGGGGCAACGTCTACTACCTCAAGAACACCATCGCCCCCGGAAACGCCGACATCGTCCTGGGCTACGGCCGCGCCGCCGACGAGGTATTCGTCGGCGACTGGAACGGCAATGGCCAGGACACGTTCGCCGTTCGTCGTGGCAACGTCTTCTTCGTGCGCAACTCGACCACCACCGGCATCGCCGACGTGGTGTTCGGTTTCGGCCAGGCCGGCGACGAGGTACTCGTCGGCGACTGGGACCAGGACGGCATCGACACCTTCGCCGTGCGGCGGGGCAAGATGATCTTCCTGCGAAACGACTTCCAGACCGGCGTCGCCGAGCAGGTCATCTCCTACGGGATCCCGACCGACGAGCTCGTCGTCGGCGATTTCGACGGCGACGGCGTCGACACATTCGCAGTGCGCCGACTCGAAGAGGTCGGCTGACAGCATCGCACGCGCCGATGCGCATCGAGGGTCCTACGGCGCGGGACGGTCCTCGAGCGCCTGCACGAACGCTGCCAGCTCGGATTCGTCAGCGCGGAGCACATGGTCCGACGCCGGATAGGTACCGCTGTCGACGTCGGCCTTGAACTCGCCGAACGCGGCGATGGCGTCTCGGTGGAGCCGCTCGTACTCGCTCTTGTGGTCGCGATAGACCTTGGCGTGCCGGGGGATGTGGCCCGTGTTGTCCCCCAGGATGTCGGTGGCGAAGAGATACTGGGCGTCGCAGCCCGGCCCCGCCCCCATGCCGAGGGTGAGGATGTCGAGGCGCCTGGTGATCTCGGCTGCGACCTCCTGGGGGACGATCTCCACCTCGACGCCGATGGCGCCGACGTCTTGGTGCGCGAGGGCCAGGTCGTACACCTTCAGCGCCTCGGGCGCGGTCTTGCCGACCGCCTTGAAGCCGCCGAACCAGGTGCTCTTGTAGGGCACGAAGCCGACATGGCCGGTGACGGGAACGGCTTCGGCGGCCATCGAGCGGACATACTCGAGGCTCAGCGGACAGTAGATGCAGTCGGCACCGATACTCATCGCTCCGTAGGCACCTCTCATGGCATCGACCACACTCGGGTAGCGGCCATAGAGCAGGCCCACCGTGAAGAACGTCTCGGGGGCCGCGGCACGAATCGCAGCCACATCGCTCCCCTCCTCGGTGACGATCAGATCGATCCCGGCCGCTTCGCACGCGGCGGCCTCGCCCGGGTTTCGGACATAGACCTGCGTCAGCTGCCGTTGGCCCTTGAGCGCCAGGAGGTCCTTCACCGTGAGTTTGCTCATCGTGAGCCGCTCCCCGTCGTCGATGGATGCGAGGTGATCATTGCCCCTCAGTAGCATCGCCGCCATGGCAGCGATCACAACTCGAACCGTCGGCCCCGTCCTGGTCGTCACGATCAACCGTCCCGATGTCCGCAACGCGGTCGATGGACCCACCGCGGCGATCCTCTACGAGACGTTCGTCGACTTCGACCGCGACGACGACCTCTCGGTGGCCGTGCTCACCGGCGCCGACGGAACGTTCTGCTCCGGTGCAGATCTCGGAGGCATCATCGACGGCCGGGCGAACCCGGTGACCGACGAGCCGCCCGATCAGATCGTGGGGACGCCCGGCCCGATGGGACCGACCCGACTGACACTCACGAAGCCGTCGATCGCCGCGGTCGAGGGCCACGCGGTCGCCGGCGGCCTCGAGCTCGCGGTCTGGTGCGACCTGCGCGTCGCGGCGACCGACGCCGTCTTCGGCGTCTACTGCCGGCGGTGGGGCGTGCCGCTCGTCGACGGTGGCACCATCCGTCTTCCCCGGCTCATCGGACACTCGAACGCCATGGATCTGATACTGACCGGTCGCGGCGTGCGGGGCGACGAGGCGAAGCAGATGGGCCTGGTGAACCGGCTCGTCGAGCCCGGTCGTGCCGTCACCGCCGCCATCGAGCTGGCCACCGAGATCGCCGCGTTCCCCCAGCTCTGTACGCGAAACGACCGGACGAGCGCCATACAGCAGTGGGGTGACGATCTGGGTACGGCGCTCGCCCGCGAGGTGAGCCTCGGTCGATCCACCCTCGAGTCCGGCGAGGCTCTTGATGGAGCCCGCCGGTTCGCGTCCGGGGAGGGCCGCCACGGCTCATTCCGCGGCGACTGACCACCGCCAACGACGGGTGCCGTGCACGCGGTATCGGTCGAGCGTGGCGGGATCAGTCGATCCGGTCGAGATGGGCGGTCTCGTTGAACGACAACAGCATCGGCACGCCGTTGCGCATGATGATCCGCGAGATCGATGCCTGCCCGAGATGGGTTCGCCAGCCGACGTCGTCGCCGGCGCCGAGCGCCCACGCGGCGCCGGCCTTGATGGGAGAGACGTGACTGATCACGACGATGTCGGTGCCGGCAGCGTCTTCGACCAGCTCCGAGAGCGCCTCGCGAACCCGAACGCCGAGCTCGCGAATCGTCTCGCCGCCCGGCGGGCGGTAGTCGATCGATGACTGCCACTCCGACCAGATCTCCGGCGCAACCTCGCTGATCGCCACCGACTCGAGCTCACCGAAATCGAGCTCGGCGAATCGATCGTCGACGTCGGTGTCGGTGCCGAAGGCGGCTGCAGTTTCGAGCGCCCGCTTCAGGGGGCTCGAGATCAGACGGTCGACGTGTCCGATCGCCCCGGCAATGGCCTCGGCCTGGAGCAGCCCGATCCGGTCGAGGGGATTGTCGGTACGTCCTTGGAGGAGCCCGGCCGCGTTCGCGGCGGTTCGACCATGCCGCACGAGAATCAGCACGGTACGAGCCTCAACACGAGGGCTCCGATCCGTACATCAGGTCGCGGCTGAGCCGGCCATCGTGGATCAGCAGTGACCGGCGCTGGGGCTCGTCGAGCCGGAAGCGGCGCACGGCCCAGACGATGGCGACGAGGCCACACACTTCGAGCAACACGATGACAGCCAGGCTCTTCAGTTCGGGGCGGGCGTCCTCGGGAACCGTGAGGCCGAATGCCGGCCACCAGAACAGCTCGGTCCGGCGCCACGCGCCTTCGAGCACCAGGTACAAGAACGCTCCGATCGGGAACCCGAGCCACCGACGACGAGCAAGACGTCGGTGGCGGGTGAGCCCCATGACGATCGCCATGAGGGCAACGGGGAACAGGAGCGTGTGCATCACCCAGGGCCCGCCGAAGAGGAGCTCGACGCCGGGAACGATCGACCCGAGCGCAACGAGGCGATAGTCGAGGCCCGGACTGTCGAAGACGAGCACGACGATCACGAAGCTCATTCCGCCGAACCACAGCAGCATCGCCGGCCAACCGTTCAGCGCACGAGGATTCGGCCGCACTCGTCGTGATAGACGAGAGCGTCGGGCGGCTCGTGCTTCACGCGGTCGAGCTCGACCGCGGACAGCCCCAGGTGGCAACCATCGCACGTCCCGTTGACGAGCCGGCTGACGGCGACACCGCCCTGATCGGCCCGCACCTTCTCGTAGGTCTGGAGGAGATCCGCGCCGAGGCTCGACGCCAGCTGCTCGCGTTCTGCGAGGACCGTGGCGCTCTTCGCGTCGATCTCGGCTTCGGTCTCGGCGAGCCGTTTCTCGGCGTCTGCTCTCCGGTTGGCGAGCGATGTCGCGCGATCGGCGAGCACCTCGAGCTCGGCATCGACCGGCTCGATGAGCTCCATGAGCGCGATGGCCTCGTCCTCGAGGTCACCCTGGCGCCGCTTCAGCGAGGCGATCTCGGCCTGTAGTGCCTGGAGCTCCTTCATGGCGTTGACCTCGCCCGAGTACAGCTTCGCCTGTTCGGACGTGGCCTTGTCCTCGATGAGGGTGGCTTCGTCCTCGAACCGGCGTTCCTGGCGTTCGAGATCGTGGCGACGCGTGCGTGCGTCGGCGAGCTCGGCGTCGAGCGCCTTCTCCTCTGCCGCGATGGTCACCAGCTCGTCCCGCTCGGGGAGCGACGCACGACGGTGCTGGAGCTGGTCGGTGGCCGTGTCGTGGGTCTGGATGTCGAGGAGTGCAGAGAGGTCGGTCATTCGGTCTGAGGGAGACAGGTGTCGGCGACGCCGTCGCCGGTTGTGTCGACGGGTACTTCCCCTTCGGCACACGTGATCGTAGTCGGCGCCGGTGGCGGCGGCGGCGGCGGATTCGGATTCACGCACCGGTCAGCGACGCCATCGGCGTTGTCGTCGATCGGCGTCTCACCGGGCGCGCAGCCGGTCAGAGCCGGTGGCGGCGGCGGATTCGGATTCACGCACCGGTCAGCGACGCCATCGGCGTTGTCGTCGATCGGCGTCTCACCGGGCGCGCAGCCGGTCAGGGCCGGTGGCGGCGGCGGTCCGCAGGTGTCGCGGACCCCATCACCGTCCGTATCGACACCGACGCTTCCCGCGCCGCACTCCACATGATTGACGTTGCAGAACAACGGGATCTGGTTGCCCTGCTCGTCGACGGTCGGCGCAGTGCCGCACTCGAGGACGCCTTCGGTGCCGTCGTCGATACAGCCGTCGGCGTTGCCGTCCTGATCGTCGTCGACGGACAGCTGACCGGGGCACGGGTTGAAGATCTGCGCGTCGTTCTCGGTGCGGAGGAAGCGTGGTGAGCGAGAGGGGCCATCGCAGCCCGGGAATGAAACCGGTTCGAGATTCTCGTGATACGCCGTGTTGAACGCACCCCAGGCGCGCGCCGGGAACGAACCGCCGGTGACCGACCCGACGCCGCCGACGCCTCGCATCGGCACCCGTTCCTCGGGGTTGCCCATCCACACGGCGGTGGCGAGATATGGCGTGAAGCCGACGAACCACGCGTCGACGAAGTCCTCGGTCGTACCCGTCTTTCCGGCCGCGACCTGGTTCGGCAGCCCCGCGGCGGTGCCCGTGCCGCCCCGCACGTTCGCCGCCAGGATCTCGGTGGCCCAACACGCGCTCGTTTGGGAGATGACCTGTTGCGGGATGACTTCGTGGGAGAACAGCAGTTCGGCGTCGGGACCGTCGCCGACCTCGACCCGCTCGATGTAGTACGGCTCGTTCCGGAGGCCGTTGTTGGCGACGACGGAGTAGGCGCTGGCCATCTCGAGCGGGATGACCTCCTTCGCGCCGAGCGGCAGGGACAGCACCGGTTCGAGGTCGGTCGAGAGCCCCATCGCCCGTGCCGTCTGGATGACGTTCTCGAGTCCGACGATCTGACCGAGTCGGAGGTAGGCACAGTTCGACGATCGGGTGGTCTGGCCACGGATCGTGTCGATGCTGCCGCCGCTCCTGCCGAAGTTGTTGGCCACGTAGTCGGGCGCACCGGCGATCTCGAACGTGCACGGGCCGGTGCCGCTGACGCGGTCGCTCGCCTGGTACCCGTTCTCGAACGCAGTGACCAAGACGAACGTCTTGAACGACGAGCCGGGCTGTCGTTCACCCTGGGTCGCGAGGTCGAACTTGACCTCCTCGAATCCCGGGCCGCCCACGACGGCCTTCACCGCACCGGTGGCCGGCTCGAGCGCGGCGATTGCCATCGTGAATCTCGGATCGTCGGGGAGCACCTGATCGCGAGCGGCCTCGGCCATGGCCTGGACCGCCGGGTCGAACGTGGTGAAGACCCGCAGCCCGCCGCGCTCGACCGCGTCGCGGCGCTCGGCCTCGGTCGCGCCGAGCCGGAAGTCGTTCAGGAGCTCGAGGCGGACTCGTTCGAGGAAGTAGTCCTGGGGTGACACCTCGAGCTCGTTGCGCGCGACCGGCAGTGGCGCACGGTTGTACTCGGCAGCCTCTTCCAGGGTGATGTACTCGAGCTCGGCGAGCCGGTCGAGGACGATCTCACGCTGGCGCTCGGCCTCTTCGGGGTACAGCGTCGGGTCGTAGGCGGTGGGGCTCGAGATGAGGCTTGCGAGCATCGCGGCCTCGACCCAGCCGAGGTCCTGGGGCTCTTTGTCCCAGTACACCTCGGCCGCAGCTTTCACGCCGTAGGCCGTCGCACCCAAGTACACGGTGTTCAGGTACTGCTCGAGGATCTCGTCCTTGTCCGTGGTGCGTTCGAGGCGCCAGGCGTACGCGGCCTCGTTCATCTTCCGTTCGAGCGTCTGATCGTCGCCGACCAGCAGGTTCTTGATGAGCTGTTGGGTGATGGTCGATCCACCCTGGCTGATACCGCCGGCGCCGACGTTCTCGCGCAACGCACGGATCGTGGAGCGGATGTTGATGCCCTTGTGGAGGTAGAAGTCCTCGTCCTCCACCACCAGCACCGCCGTGATGACCTCGTCGGGTATCTCCTCGAGGTCGATCAGCTCGCGATTTTCTGCATACAGAGCCGAGATCAGCGTGCCGTTCACGTCGAACACCAGCGTGCGGGTACCGAGCTCGTCGAGCTGATCGAGCGAGACCTCGTCGGCGTCGGCCTCGATGGCCGTGATGGCCTCACCGACGTAGGGCGCGGCGGCCATGACGGTCAGTCCGGTGGCGATGCCGCACAGCGGAACGATGAGCAAGAAGCGCAGGCTGCGCAGCAGGATTGTCACGGCGTCCAAAACGGTACTGCCGCAGGCCTCACAGAACACGTCACCTGACTCACATTCCGAAATTATCTACCGACAGGAGCGGTCCATGGTGACGAGGAAGAGGATCGCGCAGTGACTGATCGAGCGGGGCCGGGCGGCTCGGCAGACCCATATCGACAGATTCTCCCGATACCTCGGGGCATCTCCAGAGTCGTGAGCACCGTCGCGTTGTTGTGGGGCAGTGCCTATCTCGGCTGGCGCCTCACCGACAGCCTGTTCGGTGCGCCGCCATGGCTGGCGGTGCCGTTGGTGCTCGCCGAGCTCGTCAGCTGGGCGCTCTTCGCCGCGTTCGTGCACCGTGCCTGGCGCGAGCCTCGCCCGATCGAGACACCGGTCGACACCACGGATGCGACCCGCACCGACGTGTTGTTGACGACGCTGAACGATCCCGCAGAATCGATCCAGGCAACCCTCATCGGCTGTCACGCTCTCGACCGGCCCCACAAGGTGTGGGTGCTCGATGACGGTGACCGTCCCGAGATCGCTGCGCTGGCAGCCGACCACGGCGCGGAGTACCTGGTCCGACTCGACGCCGACGGCGCCCGGGCCGGCAACGTGAACCATGCCCTCCGTCTCACCGACGCTCCGATGGTGTTGTTGCTTCGGGCCGGTGAGGTGCCATTCCCCGACCTGTTGTCGTACTCGATCGCCGCGATTGCGAACCCGCGTGTCGGCGCAGTCAGCGCCGGCGCGCTCCACCGCGACATCGACTCCAAGGGTCCATTCGCGCCCGACCACGCCGAACGCACGACCATCGAGGCGAGCATCGACGCTGTCGACGCAGCCGAATGGACCGGCGGCCCGGTGCTGTTCCGACGGGCCGCGCTCAACGAGATCGGCGGCATCGCCCGTGCCAGCGTCAACCTGGGCCACATGACCACGATGCGCCTCTGGCAGCACGGATGGACGGTTCGCTCCATTCCGCTCGCGCTGGCCGAGGTGCCCGCTCCGGCGAACCTCACGGCATGCCAGTCACTACGCGACCGCTGGGTCAGAGGGCGCCTCGAGGTGCTGCGAAGCGCCGATTCGCCCGTGAGCAGTCGCGGGCTGACCCTGCACCAGCGAGCCGCCGCACTCGGCGCGCTGTCCCCGGTCATCGGTTCGATCACCCGCATCGTCATGGTCGCCGTCGCGGCGGCGGCCCTCAGCTTGGGTGAGCTGCCGCTAACCGCAACCGCCGGCGCGCTGCTGGCGCTGTGGCTGCCGGCCTTCGTGCTCCGGGCCTCGTCTCGCTGGTTGCTGAGCGATGCTCGCCTCGTGCCGCTCGCCACCGTCCGCGGTGAGCTGTTGCACCTCGGTGTGCACATTCGGTCGCTCGGCACTCTCTTCGACCGGCGCCCGGCCTCCTATGTCTTCGCACCCCGCACCGGTGCCGACCCGAGCTCGTGGCATCTGTTACGGCGCGTGTGGCTGCTGGTCGGCGCTTCGGCCCTGCTGGGCTCGGCCATGCTCTTCCGGTTCGTGCGATGGGCGGCAGGGGACCGAGGGCTCGACGGTTTCGGTTTGTTCGCGATGATGGCGACCACCGCCATGTTCCTCGCGCTCGTCGTCGGTGAGGCAACCGATTGGGCCCGAAACGGACAGCGCCGTGCCTACTACCGGCGGCCGGTGGCGGTCGCGGCCCGCATCGACGGCCGCGTGGTTCGCGTGCTCGACCTCGTTGCCGACGGCATCGGCGTCGAATCGGGTGTGCCGTTGATGGCCGGCGAACGATTCACGGTGACGTTGCGACTGCCCGAACCGACCGGCGGCGTCCACGATCTCTCCCTGACAGGGCGAGTGAAGTGGGCCAAGGAGTCGAGAGCATCGGTGTGGAGAGCGGGCATCGAGTTCCTCGAACTGCGTCCGATCGAGCGAGACCGACTCATCGAGTTCAGCGCGGTGACCACGCCGTACCAGCGGGTCGGTCGCTCGGCCGACCTCACGGCAAGCGGTTTCTGAACCAGCGGCCGCTCCGGTCGGTCAGTAGGTACCACCGAGCTTGCGGTGGTCCCACGAGACGACGTTGTCGGCTTTCACCACGACCGCGGTTCTCTTCGCCGCCATCGCCAGTGCAGCGTCGTCGAGCAGCTCGGCCGGGACCTCGGGGTTGTTGCGCTTCATCACCTGCGCGGCGTATCCGTGCACGATGTCGGGGTCGGTGTGGAGCTCGACCGTTCCGTTGAGCTGAACACCGCGGAGCTGCTCGTACTTTTCGCCGTCCTCGACGAGGCAGGCGATGCGAGGGTCTCGTTCGAGGTTCTTGATCTTCTGCGACTTCGTGAAGGTCTCGAAGACGATGTCGCCCTCGACCACTGCGAACCAGAGCGTGGTGAGGTGCGGGGTGCCGTCGGCATTGATCGTCGCGACCTGAAGGCTCTTCTGGGAGTCGATGAACGCGACCCGCTCCTCGTGGGTCATCTTGATCAGGTCGCGGCGGTTGGAAGCCATGTCGTCTCCTCGATGCTCGGCGCAGCAAACGCTACTCGGCCTGCCCGACCCGTCGCCCCGGTGACCAGGGTGCGCGCCCGTAGGGTGGGGCGATGCCCGACGATCCCCGACGTTCGATCGTCATCCCGATGTTCAACGAGGCGAACCGAATCGCCGCATCGCTGGCGCGCATCGCCTCCGACGCCGCGCTGACGCCCGGGCTCGAGCTCGTCCTCGTCGACGATGGCAGCACCGACGCCACGGTCGCCGTCGCCCGCCAGGCGCTCGAAACCTCCGGGCTCTCCGGCGTCGTCGTCAAACGGGATCACGAGGGGAAGGGCGCCGCAGTTGCCGCCGGCACAGCCCTCGCCCGCGGCGGCGTCGTCGGGTTCGTCGATGCCGACCTCTCCACCGACGTCGACGCGATCAGCGCCGTGTTCGACGCTGTAGAGCACGCCGGTGTCGATATCGCCATCGCCAGCCGCCGGCTCCCCGACTCGACGATCGCCAGACCCCAGCCCCGGCACCGCGAGCTCGCCGGCCGCTCCTTCAACCTGGTGCTACGCGCCCTCGGTCTGACGACGCGAAGCGATACCCAGTGCGGATGCAAGGCCTTCACGGCCGAGGCCGTCGAGATCACCGTCAGCGGCGTCACCGCAACCGGGTTCTGTTTCGATGTCGAGGTTCTGCTCCGCGCCGACAGGGCCGACCTCACCGTCGTCGAGGTCCCCGTCGCCTGGCGCCACGCCGACGAGTCGTCGGTGCGACTCCTCGGCGATGCGCCGTCGGTGGTCCGTGAGCTGTACCGCCTCCGCCGGCGCTACCGGTGAGGCCGGTGGCTCAGCGCCGAACGGCGAACGTCTGGACGCCGTCGGCGTCCCAGTCACCCACGAACACCTGGTCGGCGGCCTTGCCGTAGCCGAACTCGGTCTCGGCGGTCGTCGTGATCAGCTGGTTCGACACATAGAAGATGTTCTGGCGCCGCACTGCGAACGAATCGGCGCCGTTGTCGTCCCAGTCGCCGACGAGCACCTCGTCGCCCGCCCTTCCGTAGCCGAACACGACGTCGGCGACGCCGGTCGCGAGCGTGTTGGTGGCGAAGAAGACGTTGCCGCGTCGGTTGGCGAACGAGTCGATTCCGTCACCGTTCCAGTCACCGACGAACACATCGTCGCCGGCCTTGCCGTACCCGATGACGAGCTCGTCGCTCTCGACACCGAGCGTGTTCGACAACCGGAACACATTCTGACGCCGGGTCGCCAGCGTGTCCTTGCCGTCGCCGTTCCAGTCTCCGACGAAGATGTCGTCGGTCGGCTTGCCGAACGTGAACGAGATCTCCGTCGTGTTCGCGCTCAGCGAGTTCGAGCCCCTGAACGCGTTCCCGGCGCGTAGCAGGAACGTGTCGACACCATCGCCGTTCCAGTCACCCACCAGTACGTGGTCGCCGGGCTTGCCGAACTCGAACTGACTCTGGGCCACCGAGGTCGTCAAGGTGTTCGAGATGAAGATCGTGCTGACAGCAGGAGAGGGAGGCGGTGCGGCGGGGTCGAACGAGAACCAGTCGCTCTTGAGCCCGAAGACGGCCTGGAATCCCGTACCGCTTATCTCGGCGGTGGCCGATCCGAACGAGACACGTACCTTCGTCACCCGCCCACCGTCGGGGCCGAGCCCGTTGCGTTCGACCACACCGATACCGGTGAACGGGCTCAGCCCGAAGTAGGACTCGATAGCGGCGACCGTCACGCTGTCGCTCCACTGGTTGTTCGGGTTGAGGCTGACATCGTCGCCGGCATCGACGACGGCCGGGAACACACCGCCGGCGGTGTAGCCGCCCGTCGACGACGAGAACTCCGTACGGGCGACCTGGCTGCCGTTCTTGCGAACGACGTTGGCGGTGGCCGTGATCGCGGCGTCGCTGCGAGAGTCCTCACCGGGGAAGATTGTGCCGCCGGCGCGTATCTGACGACCGCTGTACACCTGGCACGAGATCGTGTCGCACGTCTTGGCGTACTGGTAGCGGTTCTCGGCGAGGCTGTAGCTGCGGGCCGCAACCGCCTGGACCTGCAACGCGCGAGCCCCCGTCCCGCCCCCGAGATCGGCCCAACTGGCGGGTGACTCGCGCGGGACGACGGAGCGGAGGTACTGCTCGGTCGACAGGGCACTGACCGTTCGCTGCTCGAGTTGGAAGCGCGACGCCCGGATCTCACCCCGGTACCAGGTGACGTCACTGCCGCCCTCGCAGAGCTGCAACGTGTGGTTGAGCGGGAGGTTGGGGTTGTTGGCGTCGATGAGGGTGAGCCCGTTGGCTGCGCCCGACGACAGCCCGAGGTCGAGCTTCCAGGCACCGTTCAGGAATGTTCCGACGAGGTCGAGGCCACCACCGTTCCATGCGCCGACCACCGGCGTGGCTCCGGCGGGCCCGAAGGCCTGATCGACGTCGGCATCGCCGTTGTTGTTCTCGTCTCGCAACAAGAACGTGGCGGCGCTGATGTCGTAGCCATTGCGATCGTCGCCGTCGCCGAGCCCGTCGGTGTCACCGCCGAGGGGAATGTCGGCTGCAGGATCGAAGCCCAACGTGTTGTCTGCGGTGGTGTCGAGGCTGTTGTTGATGTGCCATGTCGTGCCTCGGACGACGGTGATCGTGTCGTCGCCGTCGCCATCCCAGTCACCGACCACTGCCTGATCCGTGCTCTTGCCGTAGGGGAAGGAGATGTCGACGGGACCGGGGCTGTTCGAATTGCGCAACAGGTAGGTGTTGCCCTGGCGGACACCGATGGTGTCGATTCCGTCGCCGTCCCAGTCACCGACCACCGGCTGATCGGCACCGGCCCCGAAGGCGAACGGCGTGACGTCGGCCGCCCCGGCACTGTTCGAGTTGCGCAGATACCAGACGTTGCCGTTGCGGTAGCCGACGGTGTCGATTCCGTCGCCGTTCCAGTCACCGACCACGGGCTTCGCCGTGGCCGGACCGTACGAGAAGCTGGCCTGTGACGGATCGCCGCCCGGCCCCGACCCACCGGTGAGAACCGGCTGAACCGCGACATAGCTGCTCGACGTGGCCGTCTCGACCACCGTCCACGGGCCGGAGCATCCCGGTCCGCTGGCGATCTGGTACGTGTTGGCACCGGTGAGCGTGATCTTCACGGCCTGCCCGTTGACGAGCTTGGCGGTGGCGCCGTCGCCGGCGCGGGTGGCGAGCTGGGCGCCGGCCACGGTGACGATGGTCGGCTTGTTGTCGTTCGAGAGGAGCCGAACGGTCATCAGACCCGGTGAGACCGTGCCGGCCGTTGTGCCCCCGTAGAAATGGTTGAGTATCTGGGCCGACGACCAGCCCTCGTCGAGGGCATAGCCGAGCGTGCCGTACTGGCCCATCCCGCGTCCGTGGCCCCAACCCCGACCGAAGACCGGGATGACGGCGGCCGAGGAGATGTCTTCGTCGTCCTCCTGAGCCGTGGCCGGTACGGCGGCAAAGGTGACGGCAGTGATGGCGATCATGACGATCGCGACGAGGCGACGGAGCAGGGTCATCGGTCGGTGAACGCTGTCGGTATGCGGGAGGTATGTGGGCACAGCTCTACCTTCGTGGGGGCCGCCCGCCCGCAGGCGCACAGAATAGCGGACCGCGGCGATCGAACCGCGCCATCACCGCGACTTCCCGCCACCACCGCACCGTCGAACAGACGACGCGGAACGATCGAGGTTGGGAGCCGTCGACACGGCCGGGCACGATGGCGACCATGCCGACCCACCGAGTGCGCCGTGGATGACGCCCTGGCGCGCCGCCTTCCGCGCCCATCGGCGAAGCGCATGGCCGTGCGGGTCACGCCGGACGCCGAGCGCCAGATTCGAGGGGGGCACCCGTGGTTGTTCGATTCCTCGATCACGTCGTCGAGCCACCACGGCGACCCGGGTGACCTCGCGGTCGTCTTCGATCGTCGGCGGGCGTTCGTGGCGATCGGGTTGTTCGACCCCACGTCGCCGCTCCGGGTGCGAATCCTGCATCAGGGTCGGCCGACGCCGATCGACACGGCCTGGTGGCGGTCACGGCTCACAACGGCGCTCTCGCTGCGGACACCCCTGGTCGAGTCGGCCGGCACGACCGGACTGCGGCTCGTCAATGGCGAGAACGACGGCTTCCCCGGTCTCGTCGTCGACCGCTACGACAACGTTCTCGTGCTCGCGCTCTACACGACCGCGTGGATCCCTCACCTGGCGACGGTCATACCGTTGCTCGTCGAGCTCGTGGGGCCTCGATCGATCGTCGTGCGGCTGAGTCGCCTCGTCCGGGCCCAGGAGTGCCACGGACTCACCGACGGCATGACGATCCACGGCGACGTCGTCGCCGAACCGATCCGGTTCCTCGAGAACGGACTGAGATTCGAGGCCGATGTCGTTCGCGGCCAGAAGACCGGCCACTTCCTCGACCAACGAGACAACCGTGCCATCGTCCGGTCACTTGCCGCCGGAGTGACCGTGCTCGACGTGTTCAGCTGCACCGGTGGCTTCTCCGTGCACGCCGCGGCCGGCGGGGCCACCGCCGTTCGCGCCGTCGATGTGAGCCCTCACGCCCTCGCGGCGGTCGCGAAGAACTTCGAGCTCAACTCCGACCTGCCTGCTGTTGCCGCCCTCCAACCCGACACGGTCCAGGGTGATGCGTTCGAGGTGATGGCGACGCTTGCCGACCGTGGTGACCGCTACGGGATGGTGATCATCGATCCACCGTCGTTCGCCAAGCGGCAGTCCGATGTCGCAGATGCGCTCCGGGCCTACCGCCGGTTGACCGGAGCTGCGCTCGAGCTCGTGTCACCCGGAGGCGTCCTGGTCCAAGCGTCGTGTTCGAGCCGCGTGACCACGGATCAGTTCTTCGACGCCGTCCATGCCGGCTCGATCGACGCCCGTGTCGAGCTGTACGACGTGGAGACCACCGGACACGCGCTCGATCACCCGATCAGCTTTCCCGAGGGTGCCTATCTCGATGCGGTCATCGCCCGGGTTCGGCCTGTGCCCGGCCCGGCGCCTCAGCGCGTTCGCCGCTCCAGGTAGGCGTTCGCCGCGGCCCGTGCATCCGGGTCGGTCTGCGCCATGCCGATCAGGGCGGCATCGGACCAGCTGCCTTCGGTCGACGCGACCGCTTCGGCGGCCGTCTGGACCTGCCGTTTCGTTGCCCGCAACAACGACGGGGCCTTGGTCGACAGTGTGGCGGCGAGCTCGGTGACCGTCTCGTCGAGCCGGTCGCGGGCCACGACTCGATTGACGAAGCCGATCGCCTTGGCCTCCTGGGCATCGAACGGGCGACACGACATCACGAGCTCGCGGGTCATCGCCGGGCCGATCTCGCGTACGAGCCGCGGGATGCCACCCCATCCGAGCGGGATTCCCAGGTCCACCTCGGGGATGGCGAACACGGTGTTGTCGGCAGCAATGCGAATGTCACATGCCGCAGCGAGCACGACCCCTCCGCCGATGCAGTGGCCGTGAATCGCCGCGATCGCCACGGCGTCCATGTCCGCGATGGCATCGGCCATACGTCGGCCGAGCTCGGCTGCGCCGGGGCCGTCGGACGCCGGCGCGGCGAGCTCGCGCAGGTCGAAACCCGACGAGAAGGAACGCGAACCGGCTCCGGTCACGATGACGACCGGGACCCGTTGCGCATCGAACCACGACGCCGCCTGCGCCAGTTCGGCGAGCACCGCCGAACCGAGAGGATTCAGCGCATCGGGCTGATCGAGGGTGAGCCGGCCGATGCCCTCGTCGAGGCCGATCGAGAGCGTGTCGAACGAGACCATGGCGGCATCTTCCCGAGCGACAGGCCCGGTTGAGTCGGATCAGCCGCCGGGCGGACGGTACGACGGGCTCAGCTTGGATGCCGCGTCGACGGTCTCGGGGCTGATGAGGGGCGTCAGGCTGAGGCTCACCGCGCCGCTGGCGTTGATCAGCAACGACAACGCGATCGCGCTGGCCTCGTCGGGGACGTCGAGGATGGCGATCACATCGGTGTCGCCGAAGGCGAAGTAGAAGCTCTCGACCGTGCCACCCAACGACTCGATCGCTGCGGTCGCAGCGTCACGGCGGGCGGTCCCGCCATCCTGCAGCAGCCCGGCGATTCCGTTGCCGACGTAGTTGCCCTTCACGAGGTACTTGGCCATTGGAGGCTCCTGATCTGTGGTCTCTGGCGTCGTGTGTGCACGCCGAGCCCTGTCCGTCCCTGCTCGATTCTCGTGCTGCCACGCGTCCGCCCACATCGGGCGGCGGGTCAAGTATCGACAACCGAGAGCGTGGGAGCAAGCGGCGTGAACGCCGACGCGTGCCGACCGGGTCTGCTATCCGATCGCGGCGTCCACCGTCTGACCCGCGAGCGCGACGAGGTCGGGATCATGGGCGTTGGCAGCGAGGTTCAGACAGATGCCGTCGATGCCGACGGCCGTCATCTCCTGGATCGCCTCACCGATGGCGTCGGGGTCGCCGATGGTCAGGCGAGGAAGCATCAACTCGACGACCTCGGCCGGCCATCCGTGATTCTCGATGAACGTGTCGATCGACGCGACCGCGTCCTCGTGGCTCCTCCCGATCACCATCATCACCAGCTTGGTGACCTTGATCTCGGACCGATCGCGTCCGAGCCGATCGCAGTGCGCGGCGAGGGCGTCGAGCTTGCGCGGCACCTCGTCGAGATCGCATGTGAGGTTCGACTCGTCGGCGTACTGCGCGACCATGCGCAGCGTCTTCTTCTCGCCCGAACCGCCGATCATCACAGGAATCCGCGAGATCGGCGCGGGCGAGTTGATCGCGTCGGTGACCCGGTAGTGCTTCCCATGAACGGTCGGCCGCTCGTCGCGCAGCATCGGCAGGATGATGTTGAGCGCCTCCTCGAGCTTCTCGAACCGTTCCGTGAAGGTGTTGAACGCGACGCCGAACGACTCGTGTTCCAGCTCGAACCAACCGGCGCCGATGCCCAGCGTCGCCCGCCCGGCAGAGACGTGATCCAGCGCGGTCACGATCTTCGCCAGGATGGCCGGGTTGCGATAGGTGTTGCCGGTGACCAGCGACGCGAGCCGGACCGTGGTCGTGTGCTGGGCCAGCGCTGCGAGCGTCGTGTAGCACTCGAGCATGGAGTCGTCGGGGTCACCGATGCCGGGCAGCTGGTAGAAGTGATCCATCAACAGGACGCGGTCGAATCCGCTCGCCTCCGCGGCCTTCACCTGCGAGACGAGCGAGTCGAAGATTCCCTCGGAGGCGACGCCGGGATAGGTGAAATTGGGGATCTGGTAACCGAGTCGAGTCATGGATGCCATCGTGACGTCTTTGCCGAACGGCTTCAACTCACGGGGCGCGATGAGCCACCGGGCGGTCCTCAGTCGGTGCTGCGGAGCAGCCGACCGGCGAGCTCGCCCGTGTGCTCACCATGGTCCAGGAACGGCTTGCCGTTCACGATGGTGTGCTCGATTCCCTCGGCCCGTTGTACGAATCGGGCCGACCCTCCCGGGAAATCGTGCACGATCTCGGGCACCGGGAGCGCGAGTGCCTCGACGTCGATCACGTTCAGGTCGGCGTACGCACCAGGGCGCACGACCCCACGGTCGGTGAACCCGACGAAGCTCGCCGTATCGGACGTGATCCGGCGCACTCCTTCCTGGAGCGACATCGCCTGGCGGTCACGCACCCAATGCGCGAGGAAGAAGGTGGGCTGACTCGCATCCATGATCTGGGTTGCGTGGGCTCCGGCATCGGCCAGCCCCATGATCGTCACCGGCGAGGCGAGCAGCTCGGCGATGGCGTCGAAGTCCTCGTTCAACACCGGCCAGTTCGCGACCGCCCTGCCATCGGTCGCGTCGAGTGCATCGACGTAGAGCTGGATCGGCGAGACGCCCAGGCGTCGGGCCTCGGCTGTGATGCTGTCCTCGGACGAGTACTCGTAGCGCGCACCCTGCTCGGGCCGCAGCAGGAACATCCGTTCGAACGGTTCGCTGAGCCTGCTCTCGCCCTCGGCGATCAACGCGGCCCGTACCGATGCGTCGCGTATGCCGGCCACCCGGCCGGCCAGGTCCTCGTCGCGAAACGGCGCAAACGCATCGAAATCGTCGATGAGGCTGTTCGCCGCCAGGCTGAACAGCACGCCGATGCTGCGCGGCGTGGTCTGGGGCCGCAGGCTCGCGCCGGTTGCGTTCGCTTCCTCGGCCAGCTCGATCACACGACGGTAGTGGTGGCCGAGCGAGCGCATCTGCGCCAGGTTGAAGGTGAACGGCCGCTTCAGGCTCCGGCTCAGCTCGGCGATCCAGGCCATCACCTCCTCGACACGAGAGGTCGCTCCATCGGTCTCGTTGTAGCGAGGAGCGCACTCGAGCACGCCCCTTCCGAGGCGCCCGAGCGGGGCTGCGGTGGCGAAGAACTCCTCGGGCCGGGCCCAGGTTCCCGGTACCCACCGGCCGTCGGGGACCCGGTGCGTGAGGCTGCGCGACATCGAGTAGCCGAGTGCCCCCGCCTCCATCGCCTCCTCGACGAGCGCTGCCATCTCGGTCAGCTGTCCTGGCGTCGCCTCGAAATCGGGCTCGCACGCGTCATCACCGGCCACATAGGTGCGCACGGCGACATCGCCGACGTAGCCCCCCGCGTTGATGCCCATGGGGAGTCGGTCGATCTCCGTCAGGTAATCGCCGTAGGTCTCCCAGTTCCACGAGAGCCCTTCGAGGATCGCCGACGCCGGTATGTCCTCGACCGACTCCATCATCTTCGCGAGCACGTCGGCCTGGCCAGGGCGCAGCGGCGCGAACGTCATGCCACAGTTGCCCATCACCACCGAGGTCACCCCGTGCCAGCACGACGATGACATCAGCGGATCCCAACCGATCTGCGCATCGAGATGAGAGTGCAGGTCGACGAAACCCGGTGTGACGTGGCGTCCCTCGGCGTCGATCACGATGCCCGCGCCCTCAGCATCGACATCTCCGACCGCGGTGATGCGATCACCGTCGACGGCGACGTCGGCCCGGACCGGCTCGCCCCCGGTTCCGTCGACGACGACGCCGCCGGCAACTACGAGGTCGTGGGGCATGCGCTGGCTCCGATGGTCGAGTTCACCTCAACGATGTCGTCGGCAAGCGTCCTCGGGCAAGCCCGAACATCGTCGTCAGACGGATGCACCTGGGTCCCCCCGGCCAGGAGGACGGGTACCATTGGATGCCGTGAACAGCGAAGAGTCCGTCTCCGCACCGTCGCGCTGGCTCACCGCCCTCGAGGTCCGGGCCGTAGCCGAACGTGCCGCGATGCGAGCGACGACCCCGCTCCTTCGACGACTTCCGAGCGGCGATGGCCACCCTGTGCTCGTCCTGCCAGGGTTCACGGCCGACGACCGATCAACCGCGTTGCTCCGAGACCTGCTCGACGACCTCGGCTACCGCACCCACGGCTGGGGGCTGGGCAGCAACATCGGCCCGACGTCGGAGATCGCCGCCGGGCTACGCGATCTGTCGGCCGACCTCGCACGGAAGGAATCGCAGCCGGTGAGCGTCATCGGCTGGAGCCTGGGCGGCATCTACGGCCGCGAGCTCGCGAGACGCCGCCCCGAGACCGTTCGACAGGTCATCACGCTGGGGAGCCCGATTCAGATGGTGCCGGGCGATCGCAGCGCCGCGACAGGCTTGTGGGACTCCCTCCGGCACCTGCACGACACGACC
>Ga0224508_10001616_pt1 | contig 20044 bp, 20 predicted proteins | sample SF_Jan12_sed_USG_4_FD_170157 | JGI IMG/M metagenome (GOLD analysis project Ga0224508, IMG submission 170157) | Sediment microbial communities from San Francisco Bay, California, United States - SF_Jan12_sed_USGS_21 | ecosystem: Environmental > Aquatic > Marine > Sediment | place: USA... | reverse complement strand
TCGCTCGACAACTTAACGAGCGTCCACGAGAAACGTTACAATTCGAAACACCAGCTGAACGATTTAGCCAATGTGTTGCGTCGATCAGTTGAAACCGCAACCCAAAGCGGACGTTCCAAATTTCTTGAATTGGCTGGATTAAGTTAATCGCTCTACAAGAACGTCTTTTTATTACTATGCTTTAAAGATAATAACGATAAGGTCATCTGGGCCAAAGTAGGGGTCCGTGGTTCAGTTTTCACGAGCATTTATAGCACCTGTTGCGGCCGTAATGCTGCTGTCGGCAACCCAGGCCGCCGAATTCATCCCGCTAGGCGATCTTCCGGGTGGCGAGTTCGGGAGTGGCGCAACTGGTGTTTCCGATGACGGCACCGTGGTGGTAGGCAACGGCTCACCTGCTTCGGGCGGAGGGGCTTTTCGCTGGACTGCGGCGACCGGGCCAGTGGTCCTCGATGGGCTTCCAGGACGTACCAGCGCAGAAGCAGTCTCCGCCGACGGTGCTACGGTTGTGGGATGGTTCCAAGAGGTACCCCTGGGCAGAATCGAAGCCTTCCGCTGGAATACTGCGAGCGGCTGGGTCGGGCTGGGAGATTTGATAGGCGATGCCTACCAAAGCGAGTCCTTTGGGGTATCGGCCGATGGAAGCGTTGTAGTAGGTACTGCCACGGCTGCTGGAGCCCAACCGGGACAGGGTTCAGCGCATCTCGAGGCCTTCCGCTGGACGGCTGCCACCGGCATGGTCGGGCTTGGTGATCTCCAGGGCGGCGATTACTGGAGCGACGCGCGCGGAGTATCAGCCGATGGAGGCATCGTGGTGGGCTGGAGTTACAACGTTTCTTTCGAGCAAGAGGCTGTGCGTTGGACCTCGGCGACCGGGATGGTTGGTCTCGGTTATCTACCGAAACTGGAATTCCCCGGAGCTTCGGCCGCAGATGTGTCGGACGACGGGAGTGTGGTAGTGGGCCAGAGCGGTACCGACACGGGTACCGAAGCCTTTCGATGGACCAGCGCCGGTGGAATGATTGGGCTGGGATACCTCCCGGGCGGCGGCGTTGAGAGTCGAGCTACTGCAATGTCCGCCGACGGCAACGTGGTGGTCGGACAGAGCCAAACAGATGGCTGTAGTGTCTGCAGCAGTGAGGCCTTCGTCTGGACCCCCTCAAATGGAATGCAGCGGTTACGTGATGTGTTGATAGCCAGTGGAGTGTCCGGCCTCGACAACTGGGTGCTGCGTAACGCGAATGGTATCTCCGCAGACGGCCAGTGGATTGCGGGGGATGGCATCAATCCTTCCGGCTTCCAGGAGGCATTTCTCGCCAACATTTCGCCACCAGTCGATACTGATGGTGACGGCGTACCGGATGATGAAGATGCTTTTCCGGACGATCCGACGGAATGGGATGACACCGACGGTGATGGCATTGGTAACAATGCTGATCCTGATGATGATGGCGATGGCGTGCCGGATGATGAGGACGACTTTCCACTAGGGCGTTTTGACGACACCCCACCGGGCAGTTTCGCCTTTAGTTTCATCGAGGCGTTGGCACGCTCAGGTATTACAGCCGGTTGTGGCGGCAACAATTACTGTCCGGACGATTCGGTGACCCGGGCACAAATGGCCGTGTTCCTGGAACGCGGTATGAACGGTAGTGATTTTAGTCCGCCTGCGGCGAGCGGCAATGTATTCCTTGATGTTGATACGAACGACTTCGCCGCAAGCTTCATTGAGCGGTTATTCCTGGACGGCATAACGAGTGGCTGTGGTGGCAACAACTATTGCCCTAACGACCAGGTTTCTCGGGCCCAAATGGCGGTATTCCTACTCCGCGCTGAGCACGGCTCTGGCTACATACCACCGACGCCGACCGGCATCTTCGGCGATGTCGACTTGAGCTACTGGGCCGTGAACTGGATCGAGCAGTTGGCCGCGGAGGGGATCACGGGGGGTTGCGGCAACGGCAACTATTGTCCGAATGATCCTGTCACGAGAGCACAGATGGCGGTGTTTCTAGTGCGGGCGTTTGACCTATGAAGGTCTTCCCTTAGTCAAAGCAGGCATCAAGCCACCAACGGGAACGGCTCAATCTCGATCTGCATGTAATTCGATAAGCGCGCCCCCGCTACCAGGAAAACGAAAACCCGGCCTTGTGCCGGGTTTTTTTGTGCCCGCCCATCACTCATTCGATGTCCACTTTTCACTCAATAGCGGACCTTCGGGTGGTAGAGTCATTAACGACCGCTAATGACCCATTGCAGCCATTTAGAAATCAAACCCAGCAAAGGTGAGCAACGTTCAGATGTCTCCTTATGAACTGTCAGATCTCAGTCAAAGCAACTTCAGCAACGCAACTGCACTAATTGCTGTCTTCTTGTCTCTTTCGTTTGCATACCTCGCTGCCGCATATTTTGTCGGCAGCAAGCTAACCCGCTCTCAAGTATTCATTTTGAATACGCTTTATATCCTTTTTGCCGGAATCACTGCGTACTCGGCGACTGCGTTTTCGAATGGTGCAGTTAAGCTGATGCTCAGTGCCAGCGTCGCCGACCCGGACAATTTCTTCACGGGTAAACTATGGATGGCGAATTTTGTCGGGCTCTGCCTTCTAGTGGCGATTCTTATGTGTCTAAAGTTTATGTGGGATGTAAGGCAAGCCAAGTAGGCTGTCAGCGAAGATTGAGGGGTCCGCTTCTGGCCGTTAGCCGTCCCAATTCTCAGCGATTATCAGGCATTTCGACCGTCCGCTAGCGGTGAGAGCCGACATTCGTTCCCGGCCCTGCGAAATCTGTCTCAGGAAGCGTCTGCTTTACCCCTGATAGCCGACGTTGGGCTAGACTTGAGTTAATGGGCTGCTAGTGACCCAAAGCGGTCGCTCGTCAATGCAGCTATTCTCCTTCGGTTTGAGGCTCCACAATGGACTCGAAGAAACTAAACGATTGGCTTCAACTTGTCGGATTGGCAGCCGTTGTCGCTTCACTCATTTTCGTAGGGCTGCAGATAAAACAATCCGACGAGATAGCGATGGTCGAGCTGCTTGACAACGCAGCGTTTCGGAATTTCGAGTTGAGTTCGCTACGGACGAGCCATGCGGATGTATGGCGCAAAGCCTGTCTAGGTGAGGAACTGACTCCGTCGGAGAAGACGATTGCCGCCGACATCTACTTTAGCTATCTCCAGAACAATTGGAACTCATGGGTCCGACTAACAGCAACAGGCTATGGTCCCGCTCAAGCAAGCTATTTAACGGATGGTGTTGCGGCCAATCTTCACCGATTCTCTGGGCTAAAGAAGATCGCTCAATCCTATGATCACTGGCAGACAAACCTCACGTTCGATTCTGAGTGGGCCCCTGTCTATCGAGACTCAATCCTTGCGCGACTGTCGGAATTAGAGCAACTCGAACCGAATCCGGAATATGACGTCATGTGGTGCGGTCATCAATGACGTGAACGACCGCTAATGGCCGAAAGCAGCCGGTCAGATGCCTGGGATTTCATGCATCTGAGAGACCGCTATTGGGAAAAGCGGACATTCGCACAATGTATACAAGGGCGAAACTTCTGTTGCGCTTTTCTTTTGCTTAATCAGCGCATTATTTCGCTTGGCCACAGCACAAATTGTAATCTACGTGTAAAGGCTCTTTAAGAGAGGAGAAATTCAATGAAGCCATCATCTAGCTGGTCACTTGGCTGTGTCATCATCCTCGCAGCGTTAGCCGTGTTTAATCCGGACCGTGCGCTTGTAGCTCACGAAGCAGATGCGCCAAAGCCTGCCATCTTCGAGTTTTACTATCGCGTGAAATGGGGATATTTCGACGAGTTCATGAATCTGTTCAAGAAAAACCACTACCCGATACTGGCACGATTGAAGGAGGACGGAGTCATTCTGGACATGTATGCGTCCTATCCCGCGATCCACGGGTCCGAAAGCGAACGCTGGGACATGCGATTTACCGTCGTTCTCGCGGATCCCAAGCATACATATGAATATATGTACACGCCCGAACTCATAAGAGAGCTGTATCCCGACCAGGAGACGTTCAAGAAGGAGGAACAACGCCGGTTTGAGTTGTTGGAATCACACATGGACATACCGGTAAAAATGGATGATCTTTCTGACTGGAGTACCACGGCCGAATAGCAGGTAGTGTGTAGTCATCCGCCCGTGATGTTTGGTCCGCTAGAGGAAATTAGTTATCAATAAGATTATGCGCATCATGTATACAAGGGCGAACCTTCGGTTCCTCCTTTTTTCGTTTGTGATCAGCGTGTTAGTTCGCCGAGCAACACTACAAACTGTAGAGAATCACTAGTTTTCGCTTAGCAGGGAAGAGGGCGGTTCGGCAAATCCCTTAAGCAACAAGGGTTTGACCAAATTACACACTGTAAATTACGCCTCGTCCAGTGCCTTGTATGGACCCGAAAGCAGCCACTCGGCTGATATGATGCTGAAAGGCCGCTTCTGACCCATTGCAGCCTTTCGTTGTACTCGCTGATTGAGCGCATTTGAAGAAACAGAAACGACTGAAAAGTCCGGATATCCGAAATCGTGAGATATTGTAATCGTAAGAAACCGTTAGGAGTGTTCGGAATATGAAAAACATTATTATCAGTCTTTTGTTGATTGTGTCGGGTGCATCATCATTTGCACAATCATCGTCAATCGAACAAGACCTCGAAAATCTGTCCAAAGCGAAATGGCAATGGATGGCAGACAAAGATGTCGTCAAGCTGGCTACTCTATTCCATGACAGATCGAAGTTTGTCCATATGAGCGGAACCTGGAAGAAGGACGAAGAACTCGAAATTATCGAAACCGGGAGCATCTGGTACAAGAAAGCCGATGTCCACGATGTCGCGGTAGAGGTTTTTGGTGATACTGCAGTCCTTTGGAATCGCATTACGCTGCAGGCTGTTGTTCGGGGGAATGAGGTCTCTAATGAATTTACAGTTACCGAAATATATAAGTTGGAAGAGGATAGTTGGAAACTGGTGAACCTAACGTTCAGCAGCGTGCGAGACACTCATAGCATTGCACATTAGGAGGTATCCGAACGGCTGCTTTTGGCCGTGACCAGACGCTCAGAATACCGCAAAAAACCCTTTTGAGCGGCGCGTTTCGGGTGCTTAGCGGCCGCTCAGCGGCGGCAAGTATTGGCCGATACTCGGCCTTGGTTAAGGAGGAGGGCGTCAAGATCTATGCAAGAGCTGGCATAGGGCAATTGCCTAGGCCAAGAATGTGTCAATAGTTGGGACTGAAAATAGGGCCATCTACCATCGACCCGTCCCAAAGGCGCTCAACGAATCGATGGTAAAGTCCCCATACGTCGATTCACGGGGCCAAGACGTGGAAATTTTGATGCCAAGCCCGGGTGCGATCATCCAGGGTAGAAGCGACTACGTAGTAATCAAGGAAATTGGTCGTGGTGGCGTAGGTGTGGTCTTCCTGGTTGAAGCGCAGGGATCTGGTGCCGAGTTTGCAGCGAAAATCCTGTCACCGCACCGATTCGAGATAGACAAGAAAATCGCAGAGCGGTTTCGCCGCGAGCTGAGAATCGGTCAATCATTTGAGCATCGAAACCTAACTAAAATTCTCGACGTCGCAACGTTCAATGGGATGCTTGTCTCGATTACGACGCTGGCGAAGGGAGGATCGCTATATGATAGGTTGTCTGAATCGCGTAGTACCGGACAGGAAATCCCTCTCATCAGCGCTATAGATTGGTGCTGGCAGATTCTCCAGGGGCTAAGTGAGCTTCACGAGCGCCAAATTGTTCACCGCGACCTCACTCCAAAGAATATCTTGTTTGATACGACGGACCGGCTTGTCGTTGCCGATTTTGGTGTTGCTCGAGATCCGTCCGATTTGACTATCACCACAGCAGCTGACCAAATCGGTTCGTTGCTCTACATTTCGCCTCAGCAACGCGAAAAGCCGCAACATGCGAGCGAAGCCGAAGATATATTCTCGGCAGGTCAAATATTCTATGAAATTTTCTCCGGACACTTACCTCATGGAAATCCTAAACCAATTTCTGAGTTGCCGGGAGACAGGCCAAGGACTATGTCCAAAGCGATAGAAAGGATGCGAGCGTACAACCGGAACGAACGGCCACAAAACGCCACGGAAGCGAGGAGGTTGTTTGCTGAATCGGTTCTTAAAGATAAACTTTTTTATGAGCAGCAGATTCCTGTGCCCCTTTCTCTGCTTGTTTTCGCATTGAATGATGACGAACTTTTGGGACTAGCAATTGAGCGGTTGCTTACGCTTGGCTATCTCCATGCGCAGACTTTCACGTCAAAACGTGGGGCTAGTCGGTTTCCAATCCTCGAATCGGAATTGTCATCCGATGACGATCCAGCTTACCTGGGTGAGTATTGGGGGCTGGAGCAGTCGGCTGGGGTCAAGGAAGTCCTTGCTCTTGCAAACATTGTTTACGCAGCGCTCCCTATTCAAAGGCAACAAACATTGTGTGCAAAAATGTTCAAGCACACTGAATCGAAGTCGACAGATAGTACTCGTCTCTGGGCCGGGGAATACCGTGTCGCCCTTCTTCGGCCGTCAGAGGTGTGGATTGGTCCGGTTCGGTGTTTAATGGACAGCGGAATCGAAAGCCTCAATATTCTGGCGCCTTCGATTGACTTGCGACAATTGCGGACCAACAACGATAACTTGATGTCGGTTGGGAAAGATTTGGCTCAGCTTAGCCTCGCGTCAAGTGGGACACCGGCACATCTACTGCTGCAATCACCGCCAGCAGGTGGCGCCTTTGTATACGAGACCGCTGACACCAAAGAAATGATTCAGTCGTATTGGGGTAAGAAGATAGCACTTCATGAGTATCGTCGCCTAGCAGCTCCGTATACATCACAAGCGTCAGGCCAGGAAACATCGGAACGCGCAATTAAGGAATTTCTTGCACTAAGTGAGACGGAAATATCGTTGAATAAATGGGTAACGACCGACAGGTCGATCTACTCGCAAATGATTAAAAAATGTGCAGCCGCATACGCCGACATCGCGAAGTGGGAAGCGATTGAAGAGAACATTGGTAGCGGTTAGGCATTCAATAGAGAACAACGGGCGCCCGGGTCCGGGTGGCGTGTAAAGCCAGTGATATTGCGGTCAAACGTACATCGCGGTGATCGCCAAGCCAACACCCACTACAAAAAAGGACAGGCTGGCGGAACCGGCCGCAAAAGCATGAGTCTGATACTTCCGCGCTTCTGCCCGTTGCACGTCCGCTTCCTTTTCCAATGCCTCCAGATCCGTATCACAGGCATCCGATTCCTCCGCCTGCCGCTGTCGCTTCACTCGTCGCGTGAACGCCCGCTGAGAAAAATACCCAAAGGCGGTCGCAACAGCCGCCAACACCAGCCCCAGGCACCAGCTTCCGATTGCCGCACCGACCCACTCAATCGATGGAGCGTTTCCTTCTTTCCAGACCGCTCCGAGCAGAGTTAGAAACGCGACGGTCGCGCCACCATTCAAAAGTGTGAGCGGCTTGAGGGCAGCATGCTCAAATGCAGCAGTGGCCCTATTTAGTTCAAGTTCGTGGTTGCGGAGGCCAACGTATTTTTCCAGTCTGAGCTGCTCTTCGATAATTGACATGTGAGGCCCCTTTTTAGTCGCCTCAGTCAATTGTAGCGCAGCGGAGGCCGCCAATTTCGTGCCAGAAGTCGGACCAGGGCGGTCGCTGCCTAACAAATCGGCAATACTTGGGCCTTAACTTATGGCCCGAGGTTCCGGGCCAACTATTGGCCCAAAATCGAGTCACCAGGGCGGCTGAAACCGCAGCATCCTGAACCGGCTCCGGGGCCGTTTGCCGCATCGGGAATAGAGTTAATCGGAGTCCTGGCCAGTCAGGATGGCGCAGAGCTGGTACAGCAGATGCGCGGCGATTCCGGCATCAAATGGATCGCCGCCGACTTCCACGAGGTCGAAGCCGACGATCTTTCTGCCGCTGCTCGCAACCGAGTTCAGCAGGTATACCGCATCGTTGTATCCGATGCCGCCCGGCACGGGGGTACCGGTATGCGGGCACCAGGCAGGCTCGAGACCGTCCACGTCCAACGAGATGTAGACGACTTCGGGCATTGCATCAATAATCCGGTCACAAACGGACGACCAGGATTCGCCGCGTGCACGCGCCCGGTGCAGGTCGGTGTCGAAAAACGTGCGAACTTTCGGCGACTCCCGGATGTACTGCGCCTCGAAGTCGCACAGACCGCGGACGCCCACCTGAACCAGATGGGGCGCACCCAGTGACTCGAGGACGTTGTACATGATCGACGCATGGGAATACTGAATACCGTCGAATGCGCAGCGCAGATCGCAGTGAGCGTCGATCTGTAGAATGCCCATATCTGAGTGCCTCGCAAGATGGGCCTCGATGCTGCCGTAGCTGACCGAATGGTCGCCGCCCAGCAACCCGACCAGCTTACCTCTCTCGAGATGATCATTCACCTGGCAGCGGATTATCTCGTTGATTCTCTCGCAGATGGTCGTAAGTGCGGCGCTGTCAAATTGCGGGCGCTCCTGGAGCGCGATCGCGGACGCATTCAGCGGGCGAATGTCCGCGTTGAACGAGTCCATGGCAATCCCCCGTCTGTAGAAGTCGCTATATGTCGGATCGAAGAGTTCAACAAACTTGCTGGCTTCATAGACAGCGTCCGGGGCAGCGCTGGATTTCCATCCCTGTGAACTCGAGGCGTCCCAGGGAGCGGGCACGATGACGATAGCGGCATCATCAACCGTAAAGGGCAGTGCGAAGAGGCCACTCCCCTCCGGCGCGGAGTTGTTCGGATCGAACTCCATCAGGCGTCGGCTGGTTCAACGGCGGCACTTTGCCTGGCAGCTGGCGCCGCGATTGTTGCGGCAGCGTGCGCCAGCGTCGACTTCTCCAATACGTATTGAAAAATAAGTGGCGCCACGATCGACGCATCCGAGTTGATCGTGTAATTTTCTGTATCGGTGTCGAGCTTGTGCCAGGTCACTTTTTCATTGGGCGGACAGCCGGAGTAGCCACCGTAGGATGTAACGGCGTCACCGATATGGCAAAAGTATCGCCAGTGTTTACAGGGTGTCTGATGATCCTGAATGATCGCCGGCACCACGCACATCGCGAAATCGCCGGCGATTCCGCCGCCAATCTGGAAAAAACCGATAGGGTGCTTACGTTCGTGTCGTTGATACCATTCTGTCAAATGTGCGAACTGCTCCGTACCTGATTTCAACACAGAGTGTGAGCTCAGGTGACCCTGCATTACGTCTGCACAAAACATGTTGCCGATCGTCGAGTCCTCCGCACCGGGCGTGTACACGGGGATGTCACGCTCGCAGGCTGCAACCACCCAGGAATCCTGCAACGGCACTTCGGCCTTATCACTAAAGTAGCCGCTGCGGATGAGTTGATAGAAATACTCCCAGTGAAAATGGCGTTGGCCATCGCGCTCGGCCGACTGCCACAATTCTTGCAGGGCAGCATGCACATCCAGCATGACATCTTCAGGAATACAGGTGTCGGTGACCCGGTTGTATCCTTCCTTCAATGTCTCGGCATCGTGGAACATCGTCAGGTAGCGCCAATTCGGTTGCAGTTTGTACCGCGAGTGGCCGACGAGGTTGAAGATATCTTCTTCGATGTTCGCGCCCGTCGCGGTAATCGCGTGCACGAGGCCGGCACGGATCATCGGCGCTAGCGTTTTTCCGAGTTCGGCCGTGCTCATGGCACCTGCGAGCGATACCATCATCAGACCGTCTTTTTGAGTGACGAAGCGGTAATAGCCTGCGGCGGCCTCGAGCGTCTCCCGGGCGTTGAAATGCCTGAAGTGCTCTTCGAGAAAGCTCGTTATCGAGCTGTGGCTTAGGCTACGCACTGGTCGCCTCCTGATTTTGCGGACGAACTCGCGGACAACAGGCATTCTGATATCACTCGCGTGCCGACTCCGGTCAGATCAACGACCCTGCGCTCCGCCTTATGATCGATTCGCCGGTCGATGAAAGTGGCATGCCAATCACTGAGTTGGAAGTGTTTGTGGCATACGTTGATCAGCTGGTCCCAATTGATGGAGTCGCAGCTGTATGCATCGAGGCGAATGTGCGGCATGCGACCGGGCTTTTCGAAATAGTGCGCACTGATATGACTGGTTGTAATTGGTTGAATAAACGACCAGCCCGGCGCGCGGTGATCGACCGCCGGATAAATGCCGAGTTCGCCCAACGGCTGCATGTCGAGAACGCTGAGTACCTCGGCTATGAAATGCCTGGTGATGTCCACATGCTGACGATAGTCGAGGGGCTCAGTCAGAAATGCATCGAGCACGAGAATATGGTGCACGAGATACAGTGGTTCTTGCTTGGGTTGACGTCGAGCCAGTTGCAGGGCGGCTTTCATGACAGTACCTGTTTTCTTTCGACCTAATAGCCTTACAATTCAACAAACCGAAATTCCGCTGCAATCAGCTCATCGCCCGTCGCGGTCTATCAGGCTGACAATCCCTGCGCGAGAAAGATCGCGAAAACAATCAAGAACATAGATGCGATTTTCGACGGCGCAGCAACGGTTTGCAGGGACAGCGCCGAGCGCACGGCTAATGATCGAACCGGCATCCACCGGTGGGCGACCAGCGCGAATAAACCGCTAAATGCCATTACGAATATCGGCAGCGAGCATTCGATCAGGGCAACGAGAGAGACCGAAGGACCGAGGTCCGTTGCACGCTGAGAACCGAGAATGGCCCCGAGCTCGAGCAATTGCACAACGATGAAAAGTGCACCGAATTGCCGGCACATCTTGCCGACGCGTCGCCGACTGTGACGCGGTATGCCGAAGATCAGCATGACCGACACGAACGCCGATGATGAGAAGAGCCAGACAGCGGTCGCGTAGCTGGTGCGCTGCAGTACCCATGCCTGCATCACCATCATCAGGGAAATCGCGACAACCGAAGCGATCAGGTAGCCGATAACGACAAGCGACAGCCTGGACAATTGTAAGCGAACCAGAACGAGGATGCCGAGTACGGCAAGTACGATCGCGACGTAGTTCGGCCAGGCGAGTCGCTCGCCAAGTAGCACAAACGCCAACACCGGGACAAACAATACGCACAAGGTATTGAAGATTTCGGCATTCACGGCATCGTTCAATGAAAAAAGCGCCCTGAAATAGAAATAGATGTGCAGCAGAAAAACGACGCCGGACAGCATACCGACGCAGGCTATTGCCCAGTCGACGTTGCTCCCGTCCACTGTGCCGCTCGAGAAAAGCATCGGCACAAAGCAAAAGAGGCCAGCGATCGCTGGCCCGTCTGAGGCTTTGCGGTACACGCCGTTGCTTACGAAACAAACGTCGATCACACAAGACAACGCCCAGGCGCCCGTCGCGAGCAGCGCCATGAAAATCCAGTTGTCCAGTACTCCTAACGTCATGCTGCGGGCCATTTCAGCAGTTGCCTGTACGGACAAACCGGATATGGCCGGCAAACGGCTCATCGAGCAGGGGCGGCGACAAAGATCGGGCTGACTTGCGAACGTTTGAGCTAATCCGCCGCTGCTTCCTGTGTGCCTGTGTATAGGGCCGGCGATCAACAGGTGTCGCGGTCCGGGCCATAAACAGCGTGGAGGGCAGGAAATGGGTCGCGACTTTCAGAAAAGTACCAAGGCGTTGGCGGCGGCAGCGCTTCTTGGTATTTCAAACCAGGCAGGCGCGGATATCGACTACAGCGGCCAGCTCACGATTGCATCCGACTATATGTTTCAAGGGGCGTCACAAACGATGTCTGGCACGGCCTTGCAGGGCGAGTTGGGGTTCGAAGCTGAGAACGGCTGGTACGGTTATGTCTGGGCGTCAAACGTTGATTTCACCGCCTCAGATTCAGAAGACGACGGCGCCAGCCTGGAGATTAATTTGCAGGCTGGCTATGCCCATAGCGTTACTGACAATCTGACCGTGACTCTGGGCACAACCGCGTACGTTTTTCCGGGCACCAAACCAGGATTCGACTACGACTACGAGGAATTGCACGGCGCATTGAGCGTTAACGACCGGCATAGCCTGACCATCGGTTACAGTGATAACGTCTTTGGCAGTGGTTCTACCGGCATCTTTTATTCGGCCAGTACAGGCGTCGATCTGTCAAAGCAACTTCATCTTGGTATCGGGTTGGGTCACTACGATCTCGAAGACGCATACGACCTTTCCTACAACTATGCGGCGCTTTCGCTCGCCGGCAAAGTGCGATCAGTCTTGTGGCAGCTGAGTTACTTCACGACGTCCAATGAAGTTGAGCAGATCTTTTATAAATCGACCGTCAGCGATCGTCTCGTCCTGGCTCTGACTCTGGAGTTCTGACGTGTCGATGGCTCGACCGTGTTGCTCAGCGATTGCCCGGCCGTTCCTCTCGATACGCGTTCGCCTCGACGGTTCGGCCCCATTCGTCGTACATCTCGACGAGAAAGCGCGCGGCCTCCCTGGTGTGCTCGTGGTCGCTACCCTGAGTTTCGTTCAGGCGGGCGTGTGATGTTCGGAGGAATTCTTCAGCTTCGGCGAAGCGGCCGGTCTTGGCGAGGCTGCGTCCGATGAATAGTTGCATACGCGGCAAGTGCCGATGCGTGGGGACCGCCTCTGTCAGAGTTGCCATGCCGCTGCGCAACAAGGCTTCACCTTCGACGTAGTTTCCTTGCTTGATCAGTACGCGGCCAAGGTTTCCCTGTACGATACCGGTGTTTGGGTGCTTCGCACCGAAGAACTGCACGAGCATATCGAGGCTACGCTGGAAATTTTCGCGCGCCCGATCCAAATTGCCCATGCGGTCATAGACACTACCGAGACCGTTGTAGAGAAAAACCTGGCCCTGTTCGCCATCCGGCACGAGCTTGGTGGAGACCCGCAGCGCTTCTTCGAAATGCGATCGGGCGGCATCGAAATCGCCCTTGTCCATCAGCACCACGCCCAGATTGTGGTTGCTCTCGATCATTATCATGTGATCTTCGCCAACAGCGGCGCGGCGAATCGCCAGCGCCTCGCGCTGCATCGTTTCCGCATCGTCGAGCTCACCGCGCTGCTGCAAAATGCTGCCGATATAACTCAGGGCATTTGCAATTGTCTCGTCGTCGTCGTCGTCGACCGAGCGCCGTATCTGCAGCGCCTCCCGGTACAGCGACTCAGCCTCCTCGACTTGCCCTTTCTTGTGTTGAATGCGCCCGAGCATTAACAGGCTGAAGGCGAGATCCTGTGGAACCGCCAGGTCTCTCCGAATTTCAACGGCCTCCCGGATCGTTGCCTCGGCCTCGTCGAATGCGCCTTCCATCTCGCGGATCTCGGCATACAGTTCCGTTGAGCTCGCGTAATCGGCAGAACGGTGGCTACCATTGTCGCGATGCAGTGCACGCGCTTCTTCGAGCAGGCTTTTGGAGGCGTCGAATTGCGACATCTCCGAGTATACGATGGCGATCGAGTGCATGAGCAATGCCCGCCGCTCTGGCTGTCCCGCCATTTCGGATCGCACGCGGTCGGCGCTTCGATCCAGCAACTCCAGCGCGGTAACTGTTTCGCCCTTGGTCTGGTTGGGGCTTGAGAGGTCGAAAACACTGAGAAGAAAATCGTTGATCTGTTCGGCCTTGTCGCGCTCGGCAGCAATCTCCTTCGATTGTTGGGCGCTGGTTACGGCACTGTAGATCGCGGCTCCGGCTACAGTAAGCAACGCAACGACTACTGCCGATGCCGCGACGACTCCCGCCTTGTGCCGCCGCACGAATTTTTGCAGCCGATAGGCAGTGGAGGCAGGCCGAGCGGTAACGGGCAGTCCCTGCTGGTAGCGCCGCAGATCCGCAATGAATTGTTCCACGGTCGAATAACGTCGATCCGGGTCTTTGCGCAACGCTTTAGCGATGATCGTGTCGAGATCGCCCTGCAGACGCTGCGCCAGTCCTCGCGGCGTCGAGCCGGCGTTCGCGGCAATTTGCCGCGCTGCGTCCTCGGGAAGGCTCAACAAGCCGCGGCTCGGCAGTATCGCATCTTGTTCGCAAATCAGTCGCTGCGTCTCCGCGTTGTCCTGCATGTCGAGAGAATAGGGAAACCTTCCGGTCAGCAGTACGTACAACAGCATGCCCAGGGAATAGATGTCGGCAGCCGTTGTCACTGCCTCACCGCGAATCGACTCGGGACTCGCGTACTTTAGCGTCAGCGGCCTACCGGCGACACGCGTCAATGAGTCTTCGTCGGCATTGGGAATGAGCAGCTTGGCAACACCGAAATCCAGCAGCTTCGCATCGCCGGATGCCTCGACGAGGATATTGCCGGGCTTGATGTCGCGATGCACGACGAGGTTGCGATGCGCATACTCCACCGCTTCAGCAATGTCGATGAAGAGCGCAATGCGCTGCTCGATGTCGAGACGGTTGATGTCGCAATAAACATCGATCGGGATCCCATCGACATAGTCCATAACAAAGTAGGGTGTGCCGTCATCGCATATCCCACCGTCCAGTAAGCGTGCAATGTGTGGGTGCACGAGGTGCGCGAGTATCTGGCGCTCAGCCAGGAATCGGCGCTGCGCGGCCTCGCCACCAATGCCGATCGGCAGCAGCTTGAGCGCCACCTGCTTTTCGAACTGCTCATCCGCTCGCTCAGCGAGGTAGACGACACCCATCCCGCCTCGGCCAATGAGCTTCACCAGTCGATAGGCGCCGATGGACTCGGTTTGTGGCAGCTCGAGTTCGCCGTCGAAGACAGACTGCAGCCCAAGCCGATGGCTCAGGTCGGAGAAGTAATGCTCGGCGCTGTTGGCCGCGGTCAGCAGCTCTTCAACCGCGATGCGCACGACGGTATCGTTGCCGCAGGCCGCATCCAGGAAAGCGGCGCGCTCGTCCTGCGGCAATTGGCTGGACGCTTCGAAAAGCTCTTCAACCTGTCTCGAAATCACCGCATGCCTCTTCCTGCTTGTACCCGCCGATGCGGGCGCTGCTCTTACATACCGATTCCTGCCAAGAGTTCCGTCATTTCGGCCCGGCGGATTTGTCGCCGAGACGCTGGAACAGCCAACTGCTCGCAAGCCGCCAATCGCGGCCCACCGTGGCGGGCGAAATGTCGAGTGCCTGCGCCGTCTCTTCGATACTCATGCCGCCGAAGAAGCGACATTCGACAATGCGGCACAATCGCGGCCGGTCCTTTTCCAGTTCCTCGAGCGCCTGGTGCAGTTCCAGGGCGTCATCAGCTGCCTCGTCGCTGACTAACAGGACTTCGTCGAGCGGCAGGTCCGCGACGCCACCACCCCGCTTACCGGCGCGCTTTTTCTCGGCATAGTTGACGAGAATATGACGCATGGCTTTGGCGGCCGTCGCATAGAAATGCGTACGGGAATTCCAGTGAACCTGGCCGTCGAGTTTGACAAAAGCTTCGTGGATCAGCGCGGTTGTATTCAATGTTTCGTCGCCGACCCAGCGGCGGCGATGGGATTTCGCGATGATGCGGAGTTCGTCATAGATAACCAGGAACAATCGATCGGCCGCAGCCTGATCGCCTTCGGTCGCGCCTTTTAGCAGTGCCGTAATGTTGTCGGACATGACACACGATTATACAGCACGGCATCCAGATATCCCCGGTCAACGAGACTTCCGGCCGTTTGCGTTTGTCCTCAGCAAAGTCCGGCAAGCTGTAGCTAACAGGAACTGCGCATGTCGCTTTCTTTTTTACAGTTGGTCTAATGAGCCTGGTCTTGACGCTGCGGTGCCGGAGGCGGCGAGGTGTTCGCCGTTTGATTCGCTGCACTTAGCAACAACAGCACTCGCTCATTACGGACGAAACCGGCGGCAGACAGAATCTAACGCTTAACAAGGTGTCAAAAATTAAGAATCGCCTTGTTGGTACTGGGTGCGCACGGGCCAATGAGGCATCATTCAATCGACAAGTATTTGGAATCCGAATTTAGCCGTCAGCTTTCATTAAAAGCGGCCGTTCCAAATTCCTAGTTCTCGACAATGGGATCGGCTGCAAAGTTGCACAAGCTTCCAGAGAAGACAGGCAATTGTCGTTTCGCTAGCTTCTCAATCTCTCAAATGCATCGTCGGAAGTTGCGTTGTCCCTGTCGCGCCTGACTCGTTTGGGAAAATATCGTCATACAGTGCCGGAAAAAATTGAGGGTTAATCCGATCAAAAATCGCAACGACCGATATCGCAAGTAGCACAACTAGGTATGCGTTAACACGACCCGCAAATCCTCGTACTCTTCTTGGTCTATTTGACCACGAAAGCAATCTTCGCCACTTAGTCCATCTGTTGGTCGTTTCCTCTTGTTCGACGCAAAAGCCGAAGCGTCTGCGTTGGAATTCCGCGTGTTGATCCCTAACCTTCCAGTAGTGCTTCAGCTCGGAATTAATAACAATGAGGTTAAATATTGAATAGGCGAAAGCGAGCAATGCAGAGAAGAAAAATAGCATTTTATGGCCGGTGAATGCTGTGGAATAGCCTACCGTGATCAGCGCAATAACAGCTACGGTCGATCGAATCAAATGCCGCCATATAAGGTCATGACGGTATTTGTACTCGTCCCAAATCTGGTCCGCCTCATTGGAGTCAACAGGAGATTGATCTAGAGGGTCGGGCGCAACGTCTGTTTGTTTATTCTTCAAGTTAGCATTCCCTTCTACAATTTCTGATCGGAACTCAAATCGTATCGGCTACTACAGCTTGTTCAACGAGACAGAGCAGGGTTGCAGTCAATGTCCGACGGCCATACGAAGCGATGAGCAATTCCGTCGGCTAGCGAAATCGGCATATAAGCAAGCATTCCCAACCAGTTGAATGAAGTGAACGTTTACACCGCTAATTGCAGTTCGAATGGATGCAAACGCGGTGGAAGGCAATCTGCTAACAGCTACGGATTGTCAAGTAACTGTGGTTTCAATGGAACCTTAAAGCGAACTCTACTTACCACCTCGTGAGTCGCTGCCTTCTTTCCCTGGATTCCTCCTAGGCCAACTACCTCAAGTCTGGCACCCCCAGCTTGTGTCGACTCCTGCGTCACTGCAATGTCGAACTCGACAATTGTGGACCACCCTTCAGGAGACTGCCCCAATCCTCCATGCTTAGACGTTAGCGAAACATGAGTCGGAAATGTCGATTCGTTTTCACGAATTGCTTGGGTGACTTGTTTGAGCGTCGCCGCTGTAAAATCCTTGATGTCCATTGGAGTTTCTCATTTTGGGGACAGAATGAGCTATCGATCTAGCTGAGGTTGTAATCGTCTGCAAGTACGTAGAAAAGAATCCCGTACATCAGCGCGTGAATGGATCCTATAAGTGTAGATGATTAGAAAAATTTCTCCAATACGGCAAAATCTGCTGACAAAAATAGCCTTTTTGCTGCCCGCTGCGGGCATCTCTTGGGAAAGCCTTTTCGCCTGAAATGGGGCGATGTGCCAAAATCTATGCAAAAGTTGGGATGGCCAGATCGAATCACTACCGGATGTTCTCGCCGGCCAAACCCCGGAATGCGGCTTGTAGGACGGACGGCGAAAACGGTCGTTTGCAATAGGCGCTGTTGTCGGGATCTTCTTTGGAGTCGGTGAGAAACAGTGGCACTGCCAGTGGATGCCGCTTCTTGTGGTTTTTCCACCAGGATTTGGCGAGCTTATTGTCCTTGTTAACCACCACAATGCCGCAGGAACCCGCTTGTTCCGGCTTGCGAAGTTCATAGCCAGCGGCCAAATCCGGAGCACTTTCCATCATGCTCTTGAGCAACGCAACTTCATGACCCAGTAGACCAAAATAGGTGATACCGAGTTTCTCGCGGCGATTCTTGCCAACCCTTAGCATTTGCGACACCCGATCGTGGTTTAGACGTAGCTTCATTTCATCATTTACTGGGCGTCCACGTCCGTGCCCTCTTGGCTTGCGCGCCGCGGATCCTGAGACGCAGATCACATAATCCTCCGGTTAAGTCGACACGCGGCGCTGCATTTGCAATGACCGATATCAAGGCAGTGGCGATCGACGGGTTCAGAGCCTGTGCGTATAGTTAAGCTCATGGTCGTGCAATGGTATTTCGATTTCATCTCGCCCTACGCGTATCTGCAGAGCGAGCGGCTCGACAAGCTTCCAGCCGGCACGCAGATCGAATTCAAGCCCGTCCTGTTCGCCGCCTTGCTCAATCATTGGGGCCAAAAGGGGCCAGCAGAGATTCCGTCAAAGCGCCGGTTCACGTACCGCGACGTGCTGTGGATTGCCCGGCGCGACAGCATCGATCTTCGCATGCCGCCGGCACATCCGTTCAACCCGTTGTCCGTGCTACGGCTCGCCATCGCGCTGGGCTGCGCTAGCGATGTTGTGCACACTATTTTTCGGTTCACTTGGGCGGAGGGTAACCGGCCCGACGATCCAGAAAGCTGGGATAAGCTCATAGAGCGTCTTGGTGTCCGTGACGCCGGTGAGCGAATCGCGCAAACCGAGGTCAAGAGCAAGCTGCGGACCAATACCGAGGAGGCGATCTCGTCGGGCGTGTTCGGTGTTCCCACGATTGTAGTCGGGAAAGAATTGTTCTGGGGCTACGACATGACAGGGATGGCGGCGGCCTTCATTGATGATCCGCACGCTTTGGATGACGCCGAGATGCAACGGGCGAGAACGCTGCCTATCGGGGTCGAACGTCCCCGCTAGTTGTTAGCCCTTAACTTCACTTGCGGGCTCGGTGCGACTCTTTTCGGTCTCGTGTTTTCGTTCTGGGCGGTCAAGCGCAGTGTCCTGTGCGCTATCGCCGCGGCTCGGCACGTCGCGGATCTGTAGCTTCACTGGCTCTACGGCCGCCTCGTTTTGTATGTGTGCGGCTTGTCCGACTACCGCGACAACGAGCGCCAGGTATGTGGCAAATATCAGCGGGTGCATCGGTAACTCCTTGTCGCAGGATCACGATAATTTGTCGTTATCAATTATCGGGTTGCAGGCGACCGGCGTCACGTTATCGCTGTCAATTGTGACATTAGTTGACAATTCGGCCGTAACTGAGATCTTGAGCCAAAATAGGAATAGGCATCTAGTGGAGTGATGCATTCGCCAGTCTATTAACTTGTCGGCACTAGTTGAGATCTACTTAATGGAGTAGGGCGAGCGGCCATTCAGATCGGTGGTTCTCTTCCACGAGAACAGGGGGCGGCCACGCAGGTCGTTGGTCGGCACCATGCCGGAACTGGACGACGACGCGGCCAGATACTACGCTTTGACGAAGTAACAAAAAGAATAGACGAGGTGGTAAATTATGAACTGGAAAGCAATCATTCTCGGTGGTCTTGCCTACTACGCCACCGCATTCGTCGTGTCCATGGCCGGCGGTGTGTTCATTCATGAAGGTGTCCTCGATGCCGCATATCGGGCCACAGAGTCGTTCTGGCGTCCCGAACTAGTCCAGGATCCGCCGGACATGGCCGCATTGATGCCTATGTGGATCACGACGGGTGTCCTTACGTCCTTCGTTTTCGCCGGGATCTACATGGTGTTTCGCAGCGCGTTGAGCGGACCGGCATGGCAGCGTGGCCTCAAGTTCGGCGTGGCCATGTGGCTGTGGGGTGCATGCCTGATGGCTGCCTGGTCGGGCGTATTCAACCTGCCGAGCGAGATCTGGATTTGGTGGGGCATCGATGCGGCGATATACACGATCGTAGGGTCGATCATCCTCAGCATCGTTGTGCAGAAGCTAGCACCGGCTGACTAGAGGAGCGCGCGGCTCGGGTCGGCCTGCGGTCACTTGTCCGGACTCTAACTGTTTTACGACTGCGTATAATGTATATTATGTTAAATTATGTATATTCCTCGAATCCACATCGGCAACGCTGCTGTCGTTTCTTGCTTTCCTAGGCCCTGCGCGGGCCAATCCGGGTACCCTGTATTGACGGGTATTTAGTTTAGGTATTCACCATAACTTTGTGATATATCTGGTGCCGATTGACCAGCGGACAACAACGAAAATCAACTAAAGGACGCCGGAATGCCGCGGTACAACAGTCGGCGACACAAGCGCTTGATGGCCGTGTCTGAGAATGCCCTGGAAGATGC
>Ga0224508_10001615_pt1 | contig 20047 bp, 14 predicted proteins | sample SF_Jan12_sed_USG_4_FD_170157 | JGI IMG/M metagenome (GOLD analysis project Ga0224508, IMG submission 170157) | Sediment microbial communities from San Francisco Bay, California, United States - SF_Jan12_sed_USGS_21 | ecosystem: Environmental > Aquatic > Marine > Sediment | place: USA... | reverse complement strand
GAGGTTCGGAGCGGCATTCCCGGCACGGAAGGCGGCGTTTGACGACGTTGCTGCTGCGCCGCCGCGAGACTTTCAGCCGCATCCGCGAATTCCGGTTTCAGAGCGAGCGCCATCTCATAGGCGGCCACCGCCTCGGCCGGCCGGCCGGCCGCGCTCAGCACTTCACCGAGACCGAAATGGCCTTCCGCAAAGTCGGGCTGGAGGACAATGACGCGTTCAAACGCGCGGATTGCCTCATCGTTCTGTTCCAGCATCGCGGAGATAACCCCGAAATTATAGGTCGGTTCGACCAGACCGGGATCGAGTTCGATACCTTGGCGATACGCTTCGCGGGCCTCTTCGAGATTTTCCATGGCGCTCAGGATATTGCCGATTGCCACAAAATTCCCCGCGTCACCGGGAGCCAATTCCGCCGCCCGGCGAAGATGACTCAACGCCATCGCAAAATCGCCCGTCTCCGCGGCAATCGCGCCCAGCACGTAAGCGGCGTCGGCATTGTCCTCCCGCTTCTTCGACATCTGCCGCGCAATCTTGTCCGCTTGCTCCAAATTGCCCTGCAGCAGATGCCACCGGGCAATGGCCATGATTTCGCGCGGCTCCAGCCTGGCGCGCGCACCGATCGGATCGGCCATGACTTTAGACGGGATTCGCCTGTAGGATTTCCGGAACATCGTCCCGTTGAAGAAATTGCTCGCCACCGAATCGGTCGTGTGAAACAGCAGCCAGGTTTGCCGCTTGCTCGGGAATGACGCCTCCGCGCCCAGTGCCTCGTCCACGGCGTAGTCGAACTGGCAGATCGTGTCGCGCCGGATATCCACGCTTGGACTGATATAAAAATCGTACCGCAGCAGTTCACGGCTCACCGCCGCGACCTCTTCGGAGCGGCTGACACCGAGGCTGCCGATAAACCCGTCCAGATGCCGGCTTCCTTCCTCGCGCCAACCCTGAAACGGCATCGGCTGCGCCTGCCGCCAGGTCAGATATTCGTCCAGCAATGTCGCATAGGTTCGCCCGACTTGACCGGCCAGCCAACGAAAGCTGTGGCGCGCCTCCGAGTTGTCGTAGAAACACTCGAGAAGTTCCGTCAATTGCTCCGCCCGATCGATTTCCGCAGCGCTCATGGTGCGCGTGCTGATAATTTGCCGGCTGCCGGCATCCACGAAATTCAGGCCGAGCAATTCGGCGTTCTGATACATCGGCGTGCCCGGCAGCAATTGCAGCCGATAGGGCTCGATCTTGGACGCGTCCAGCGAGATGCTGAAATCGAGCGATTCCAGGTATTCCGCATAGGTCCCTTCCGGCAGGCCATAGATAAGCTGACACACCACGTCGATATCGATCGACTGGAGATACCGCACGTTCTCCGTGATCTTACGCATGCTTTGCTTGCGATCGACCGCGCGCAGCACCGTGTCGTTGGAACTCTGCAAACCGATCTCGACGATGCCGATTCCCGCAGCCTTCAGCATGTCCATGAATTCGCGATCGAGCAGGTCCACGCGCAACTCGACCGTCACGGACAGATCCTCGAACTGCTTGTATTCGGCGATAATTTCCAAAATCCGCTTCGCCCGCTTGGGCGGAATGTTGAATGTCGGATCCATCAGGAATATCGAACGGACGCCGCTTTGGAGAATGTCCCGCAAATCCCGTTCGACCCGGTCGAGCGAAAAACTGTGCAGCAGGTTGCCATAGTCCTTGGGATAGAAGCAGAAGCTGCATTTGAACGGACAACCGCGGTAGGTTTCGAACAGGATGGTCCGCTTCTCGGTCGCCAGATCGATGCATCCGTTGAGATAGGGCGATGGAATGACGTCGAGGTCGTCGATAAACGGCCGGCGATCGGTCATCACCAATGCGCCGTCGCGCCGAAACGCCAGACCGGCTACCGTATCGAGGCGTTCATCGACGAAACACCGTCCCTCACCGATCCACAACTGCAGAAGTTCGCGAAAGGTCTCTTCACCCTCGCCCCGCACGACAACATCGACCCAGTCATTTTCGTTGATGGTTTTCTCGGGAACGGACGAGACGTCCGGACCGCCCAGAACAATTGTCACATCCAGCGCCTGCGCCTTGACGCGCCGGCAAATTTCCATCGTCTGCGAACTGTTCCAGATGTAGCACGAAAATCCGATGATATCGGGCGACCGGGCGACGATTTCGCCGACAGTCCGGTCGATATCCGACGCTTCGGTCGGCGTGAACACGTCGATCCTGCCCTGCGCGGCGATCAGGGGATCGCTCTCCGCATAGCTCTTCAGATAGAACAGCGACAAGGGGATGTAGTCGCTGGTGGTGTCTATTAAATCGATTTTCATGGGCTCACTGGCGCAGAATCGGTGCCGGCTGCAACAATGCGGATATCGGCGTCGGGAAGCAGTCCGGCACGGGCGATAAAAACTAGGTTGCCCGGGACCGTTTGACAATACGCATGGCGCGCGGGATTGGCCGTTCCCCTCCGTTCGATGATCGGGCACAGTGGCCTTGCGAATTCACGGCGCAACGACGGACCGACTTGGCATGACGGCCAGCCGAAAAGTTTTGATCGAGAAAAGCGGACCGGTCACGACGGTTGTGATCAACCGCCCCGACGTGCGTAACGCGGTCGACAATGAAACGGCCGATGCGCTTGCGGACGCCTTTCGCGCGGGCGGTGCGTTCTGTGCCGGCGCGGATCTAAAGGCGGTGGCCTCCGGCGAACGCAAGAAACGATACCAGCAGGACAAGGACGGGCCGATGGGGCCGAGCCGGCTGGCGCTCAGCAAACCGGTGATCGCGGCCATTGCGGGACATGCCGTGGCCGGTGGATTGGAGCTGGCGTTGTGGTGCGATCTGCGCGTGATGGAGCAGGACGCGGTGCTGGGGGTCTTCTGCCGCCGCTTCGGCATGCCGCTGATCGATGGCGGAACGGTTCGCCTGCCGCGACTGATCGGCGTCAGCCGGGCACTCGACCTGATTTTGACAGGACGGCCCGTCGCCGCGGAGGAAGCGCTGCAACTCGGCCTCGCCAACCGGGTCGTCGGCAATGGCGCCGCGCGCGCCGCCGCCGAATCCCTTGCCGCCGACATTGCCTCCTTTCCGCAACTTTGTCTGCGGAAGGACCGGGAATCGGTTTATCGTCAGGGTGATTTATCTTTTGAAGACGCCATGAGGGCGGAATTTCGCGAAGGCCTGTCCGTGGTCGACCGTGAGGGACGGGACGGCGCCGCACGTTTCGTTGGCGGCGCCGGCCGGCATGGGCAATTCGATGAATAGAAGCGGCGGCCAATGAAAACAAAATTGCGTACGCTCAAGGATCGGTAATAAATGAAAAAATCCCTCACGGCGTTTCTGCTGGCGCTGCTCGCCTGGACCGGCCCAGCCTTGGCCAAGGACGAACTGGTAATCGGTATCAGCCAGTTCCCGAACAACCTGAATCCGCTGATCGGCAGCATGTTGGCGAAATCCTACATTCTCGGCTTGGTCCGCCGCCCGCTGACCCTGTATGACGCGAAATGGCAGTTAACCTGCATGCTCTGCACCGATCTGCCGAGCCTGAAGAAAGGCACCGCGCGGCACGAGACCACCGCCGACGGCAAACCCGGCATCGCGGTCACCTATAGCCTGCGCAAGGATGCGCTATGGGGCGACGGCACGCCGATCACCACCAGGGACGTGCGCTTCACCTGGGAGGTCGGACGCCACAAGAAAAGCGGCGCTTCCGGCCGGGATTTGTTCTCCCGGATCACGAAAATCGACACGCCCGACGACCGCACTTTCACACTGCATATCAACAAACGCACCTGCGACTACGAAGCGATCAATGACTTCGACCTCCTGCCGGCCCATATCGAGCGAAAGCATTTTGCCGATCCCACGGCCTACAAGGATCGCAGCGCCTACGAGACGGAGCCGACCAATCCCGGCCTCTGGTTCGGCCCCTACCGGGTCGTCAAGGTGGTGTCGGGATCCTACGTCGTGCTTGAGCGGAACCCGCGCTGGTGGGGCCGCAAGCCCCACTTCAAGCGGATCACGATCCGCGCCATCGAGAACACGGCCGCGCTTACCGCGAATCTCTTATCGGGCAATATCGATTATATCGCCGGCGAAATGGGATTGTCGGTCGACCAGGCGCTGACCTTCGCGCAACGCCAGGGCAAGCGTTTCAATATCGTCTACAAGCCCGGCCTGATCTACGAACACATCGATCTCAATCTCGAAAACCCAATCCTGAAGGATCGCCGGACCCGCCACGCCCTGCTGATGGGCCTGGATCGCGCCGCGATCACCAAGCAACTTTTCGCCGGGCATCAACCGGTGGCGCACGGTCAAACCAATCCGCTCGATAGCGTCTACAACGCCAAGATTCCGAAATACGCCTACAACCCGAAACAGGCGAAAAAACTTTTGGCCGAGGCGGGATGGACGCAAATCCGCGGCGGTATTCGTCACAACGCCAAGGGCGAACGCCTGCAGCTCGAATTCATGACCACCGCGGGCAACAAGTCACGCGAACTGGTGCAGCAGGTCATGCAAAGCCAGTGGCGGCAACTGGGCATCGACGTCCGTATCCGCAACCAGCCGCCCCGCGTCTATTTCGGCGAAACCGTGCGCCATCGCAAATATACCGGGCTTGCCATGTTCGCATGGCTGTCTTCGCCGCAAAACATTCCGCGCACGACCCTGCATTCAACGATGATTCCGAAAGAATCCAACGGGTGGACCGGCCAGAATTACACCAGCTATCGCAGCAAGAAGATGGACAAAATCATCGACGGCATGGAGGTTGTCTGCGAACCGGATAAGCACCTCGCCCTCTGGCACGACATGCAATTGCTCTATGCCAAGGATCTGCCGGCGCTGCCGCTCTACTTTCGCGCCAACGCCTATATTTTCCCGAAATGGCTCCGGGGCGTCCAGCCGACCGGGCATCAGTATCCCAGCACGTTATGGGCGGAAAACTGGCGGGCGGAGAAGTAACGGCAGATGTTGCGTTTCGCGACCGGTCGGCTCATCGAGAGCCTGGCAGTCCTCCTGATAATGTCGTGGGCGGTCTATCTTTTGATCGGGCTGATGCCGGGTGACCCGATCGACCTGATGATCGCGGCGAACCCGAACTTCACCTCGGCGGACGCCGACCGGCTGAAGGCGCTGCATGGCCTCGACAAGCCCATCATGGAGCGCTACGGAAACTGGCTTCTGGCGGCGTTACAGGGCGATTTCGGCTATTCACGGACATTCACCAAACCGGCCCTGGAAATTCTTCTTCCGCGCCTCTTCAATACATTTCTGCTGATGGGATTGAGCCTGCTGTTCTCCCTGGCGATTGCCATACCCTTGGGCGTCTACGCCGCGCTGCGTCCATATTCGCGGGCCGACTACGCGGTCAACATGCTGTGTTTCGCGGGAATCTCGGTCCCCTCGTTCTGGCTCGCCCTATTGTGCATCATCCTTTTTGCAGTGCGGCTGCAATGGCTGCCGGCGGGCGGCATGGAAACGATCGGGGATGGCGGAATGCTTGACCGCGCCCGGTATCTGATCCTGCCGGTGCTGGTCCTGACGGTCGCCAGCATCGGCGGTTTCACCCGCTTCGTCCGCGCCAGCATGATGCAGACCCTGCGGCAGGATTACATCCGCACCGCCCTCGCAAAGGGAGTCGGTTCGTGGCGGCTGGTGGTGCATCACGCATTGCGCAACGCGTTGCTGCCGCTGGTCACCGTCGTCGGCCTGAGCTTCGGGAATCTGTTTTCGGGCGCGCTGATTACCGAAATCATGTTCTCGTGGCTCGGCATGGGCAAAATGATGTACGACGCGATCCTCGGCAACGATTTCAATCTGGCCCTGGTCGGCCTCCTGTTCGCCACCAGCGCAACGCTGATCGGAAACTTCCTCGCCGATGTCGGCCAGGTGGCGCTCGACCCGAGGGTTAGTTTCGCCGCGCGGAGCAGCGAAGAATGACGTCGCCGGCACCGCCACAGACACCGCTGCGCCGCATGGCGCGCCGCTTCCTGCAGCACCGCCTGGCGCTGTGCAGCCTGATCGGCCTGCTAATCCTGACCATCCTGTCCGTGGCGGCGCCGGTCATGGAAGCCATGCTCGGTATCGATCCCAGCATGGTGAACCTGCTCGCCCGATTTGCGCCGCCGTCCCTGTCCCACCCGTTGGGAACCGATGAGCTCGGCCGCGACATGCTGTTGCGGTTACTCTATGGCGGCCAAATTTCACTCGCCGTCGGTATTATTGCCGCCCTGTTTTCCGCGGTGATCGGCACCACGATCGGAATCATTGCCGGCTATTACGGCGGCCTCGTCGACCGCATCCTGATGCGTACCAACGACTTCGTCATCGCCCTGCCCTTGTTGCCGCTGTTGATCGTGCTTGCCGCGATAGACCTCAAGAAGCTCGGCCTGCCGGATGAGATCGTCCAGTCGGAAAATATCAGCCTCTACCGCATCGTGGCGATCATCGCCTTGGTCGGATGGAACACCGTCGCGCGGCTCGTCCGGGCGGAGACCCTTGCCCTGCGGCGGCGCGAATTCGTGCGCGCGGCGGTCGCCCTCGGAACCCCACCGCGCTCGATCATGCTGCGGCATATTCTGCCGAACGCCGTGTCGCCCATCATCGTTGCAACCACCCTGTCGGTCGGCAACATCATCCTGTTTGAATCGGTGCTCAGTTTCCTCGGCCTCGGAATACAGCCGCCGACCGCAAGCTGGGGCAACATGCTGACCAATGCCCAGCAGATGATCTGGTCCGCGCCGGAACTGGCGATCTGGCCCGGATTTTTGATCTTCATTACCGTAATCGCCTTCAATTTCCTCGGCGATGGCCTACAGGATGCGCTCGATCCGCGCGCACTTGATTAAGCAAAGAACTACGGCGCAGGCTGTTTATTATAGTTAATATAAATGAAACTAGTGATTTATCTATAATTCATGAGAATTAGTGATTCAGATCACAGAATAATTCTGTATATATTCTAATATTCCGAGTATTATACGAATTATTGTGCCGTCTATAGTAATGCGCTTGTCGCTTGGGGAACCATGGTCGATTTAGCCGAAGTCAATTCCAGCGTCGCGATCGACGCCGTCACGAAGCGCCAACCGGAACAACCGGCGGACGCCGGCGTCAGCACGTCTACCGGCGTCAGCCCGCGGCCGAGCGATCTGGCGGTCAACGACGATGTCGAGATCAGCACCGAAGGCCAACGGGCGGCTGACGCCCTTGCGGGCACGGACGCGCTCGCCGACAGCCTCGACACAATCGACCCCGTAGCATCGGCCGCACCGGCCGCGATCACGAATGATCTGGGTGACGAAGGTCTAACCGCGTCCTTCAATGCTTCCGTCGACCAATCGCGCGGCTCCGATGGAGCCGGCACATTGCAGCGTGGGGTTGGCGCCAGCAATTCGGCGATCGAAGACCCGTTGAGCGGACGCAATGCCGCCGTCGGTGGATCCGTGCCGCTCGATTCGACCGCGCCGGCAACCGAAACCGAACAGAGCTTTCCGGCGTCGAACCAGCGCGCCAGCGTGGAAATCGATCAAGCCGGCAATGACGATTTGAGCCAGACCGAGGCCGGCCGCACGCTCGGTCAGGTCATCGACGTCTTCGCCTAATCCGACGCCTCTTTTATCAGGCAAATCCAGGGAATTTCGGCGCGCCTCTAAGCGCCATCTATTCGGCCGCCTTGGGCACGACCCCATCGCCTTCGGGCGGCGCCACCGCATCGCGCTCAATCATGCGGCAAAACAGGCTCATCAGCGGCGGCACGATGCCCAGTGTCAGGACGGCCGACAGGGCCAAGCCGCCGACAACCACCGATCCCAATCCGCGATAGATTTCCGAGCCCGCGCCCGGAAACAACACCAGGGGCAACATGCCGACCACGCTGGTCAGGGTCGACATGAAGATCGGCCGGATCCGGTTTCGCGTCGCTTCGACGATCGCCAAATCCTGCGCCATGCCCTCATCGCGAATTAGATACAGCGTCTGATGGACGATCAGAATTGCGTTGTTGACGACGATACCGATCAGAATGACGAAGCCCAGCAACGTCAGCATATCGAGCTGCTGAAGCTGAAAGATATTCAAGACCGTCAACCCGACGAAGCCGCCCGCCATCGCCACTGGCACCGACAGGACGATAATCAAGGGATAGATGAAGTTCTCGAACAACACCGCCATGACCAGGAAGACGATCACCAGGGCGATCAAGAGATCCCATTTCATCTCATTCGCCGTGGCGGCAAGCTTGTCGGCGGTGCCCGACAGGCGCATGGTCGCCCCCGATGGCAGGCCTTCGGCGCGCAGCACGTCGACCACTTCCTTCTGCAGAATATCGATGGCGGTGCCCAACGCGACCTTTGGCGGCGGCACAATTTGCAAGGTAATCGCACGGCTCCGTTCGATATGGCGGATTTCGGTCGGCCCCGCGGTAACCTCAATCCTGGCCAGCGAAGAGACCGGTAGAATCCGGCCCGATTCGGTAACCACCGGCAGGTTGTCGATCCCCTGCGTTGCGGTGACGTTGGAATCGACTCCCTTCAGGGTAAGGTCCATCTGCTTGCCGCCGACATTGATCTCCGCCACGCGCATCCCGTCATTGAAGACATCGACCGTCCGCATCAGATCGGTCGCCGTGAGACCGTTATCGGCAAGCCGAACGCGGTTGGGGATTATTCGAACTTCCGGTTCGCCAAGCTCCAAGCCTGGCCGCGGGCGAACCTTGCCGCCGTCGCGCCGGGGAAACAGCTTCAGGACCCGGTTGTTCGCGCGGTTCGCCAATTCGACGATTTGGTCCAGGTCCAGCCCCTTGATATGCAGATCGATGGACCGGTTGCCCGAGATGCCACGGCCGAAGATCGACTTTTGATACGGGAACACGAAGGTTCCGGGCTCGAGATTGCCGGCCTTGCGAATGAGCGGGATCAGCCCCCTCACCTCGTTTGGATTTTCCGCACGGGCAACCAGAAACATTCGCTGACGCAACGCGACATAGACGAAATACTTCATCTTCGGCGGATCGCCCGGCTTGACGTCCGGCCCGCTTAACTCGGCGATATGCGGTTTGACCATGGTCTCGATATTTTCGGCAATATCGCTCATGGTCTTCAGATTATAGCCCGGCGGCGGAAACACGACGCCGATGATCAGATTGCGGTTGCCTTCCGGCAGATATTCCAAAGGCGGCTTGAGAAACCAGGTCAGCGCCGCGGACGCGCCGGTAATCCCCAACGCCATGATCAGCGCAAAGGCCGGTTTGCCGACGGCGAGCCGCATGAGGCCGACGACGGCGGCGACGAATTTCTCGGCGAAAGCATCGAAAACCGGGATCCGCATCTTGTTCTCGATGCTGGCGACATCCTTGACCAGCATCCGGTTTGCCAGCGCGGGAATCACCGTCACCGAAACGATGAGCGACAAGACCACCGAGACGGAAATCGCCACCGCAATGTCGCGGAACAACTGGCCGACTTCCAAATCCATGACCAGGAGCGGCACGAAGACCAGAACCGTCGTCAGGGAGGAAACCAGGATCGCGCCCCAGACTTGCTGTGCGCCCAGCAACGCCGCCACCGCTGGGGGCCGCCCCATTTGCCGTAGCCGGTAAATGTTTTCGAGCACGACAATCGCCGCATCCACCACCATGCCGACCGCGAAAGCGATACCCGCGAGCGACACCACGTTGAGCGACCGGCCAAGCAACGCCATCGCCACGAAGGAGGCGACAACCGAAACCGGAATCGACAGGGCGACCACCAGGGTGGCCCGGCCGGATCGCAAGAACAGCAGCAGAATGATGATCGCGAACACGCCGCCGATCCAAATGTTCTGCACCACAAGGTCGATCGCCGAATTGATGTATTTGGTTTCGTCGTAAAGCTGCCGAAATATCAGCCCCTGTTCCTTGACCGCCCCTGCATTGAGTTCGTCGACGGCCTTGTAGATGCCGTTCATCGTCTCGATGACGTTGGCGCCGACTTCCCGTGTCGCGTTCACCGCGATCACCGGCTGGGCGTTGGTCCGAATCTTCGCGACGGCTTCCTTGAAGCCGAACCGCACCTCGGCGATATCGCCGACCGTCACCCGGCCGACCCGGCCCGACCCCGAACTCTGTTCGGTCCGCAGCACGACCGCCCGCACCGCCTCGGGGGTCAACAACTCACCTTCGGTCCGCACGGCGTAACGCCGTTTTCCCTCTTCCACCGCGCCCGCGGTGCCGGACACGTTCGCCGCCCGCAAGCGGCGCAGCACTTCCGGCACGGTCAGATGATAGCGGGCCAGCTTGGCGGGGCTGACGATGATCTGCATCTCGCGTTCGGAGCCGCCATAGACGTTGACGGTCGCCACGCCCTGCACCCGCTCCAGCCGCTCCTGAATGATATCGACGACAAAATCGCCGTACGAGTCGATCGGCCGCTCGTTGCCGGGCAGCCGCATGAGATGGAACCAGGCAATCCGGTTATCTTCCGGTCCGGCGACCTTGAGCCGCGGCTCCTTCGCCTCGTCCGGATAGTCGGTGACGCCATCCAGCCGGTTGGAAACCAGCAGCAGCGCCTTGTCCATATCGGTGCCGATGGCGAATTCGAGATCGATCTGGCTACGGCTCAGCCTCGACCGGGCAGTCATGCTCTCCAGGCCGATCAACCCTTTCAAGGCGTCTTCCTGCCGGATCGTGATTTCGCGTTCGACCTCCGCCGGCGCGGCGCCGAGCCAATTCGTGGTGACGCGAATAACCGGCCGCGAGACGTCGGGCGACATCTGAATCGGGATGGTGTTCAGCGAAACCAAGCCGAACAAAATCGCCATGATGACCGCGGCTACCACCGCGGCGGGTTTGGCGATTGCAAGCCGTATCAGATCCATCGGCTAACCTGCGTCCCTATCCGGACTTCGCCTTGGCCGGCTTCCGTGACATCGGCTTGCCGGATTTGGGCGATACCTTGCCATCATAGTCGACAGTTTGTCCGGGACGTAGCTTTTCATTGCCTCTCACCGCAACGATGTCGCCTGGTTTCAATCCCTTCAACACCTCGAACCGGTTGCCCGCCGCCCGGCCCAGTTCGACGATCCGTTTTTGCACCGTGCCGCCGGTCGCCACGAAGACAAAGTTGACGCCGGCCCGCACAATCACCGCATCCTTATGCACTGTGACCAGATCTTCCGGTGCCGACACCGGCACCAAAACCGTGACGCTTTGATCCGCGGCGAGACCGGTTGCCGGGGCGGCCCCGTTTATCAGGGGGACGAAACGAACCGGCCGGGTCCGGGTCATCGCGCTCTCGGTCGGAATCAGCGCCCGCGTCGTGGCGTCATGGATGCTGCCGTCGTCGAGCAGCACCCGAACGGTCCGCCCAACCTGCAAGCCGGCCAGCCGGTTGGCCGGCACATCCGCTTCGATTTCCAATACCTGATCATTGATTAGCGTGGCGATCTTGCTTCCGACATTGACGAAATTACCCGCGGTCACGTGCCGCGCCGCCACCATTGCGTCATAGGGAGCCCGGATTTCGGTGTTGTACAAATCGATTTCCGCCAGCCGCAGATTAGCTTGCGCCTGGCCGACCGTCGCATCCGCCTCGGCCATCTCGCTCTTGTATTTATTGACTTCATTAATTTTGTCGTTCCGTCGCGCCTTGGAATAAGCCGCCGATTTCCGCAATTTTTCGAGCCGCGCCAACTCGCCCTGCGCCAGTTGCAGCTGCGCTTCAGCCGACCGGTAGGCCGCGCGCTTTTCACCGAGCTCGGCGGCGCGAAGATCGCGTATCGCCTTCAGGCGTTCATTGACCAAGCGCGCCAGAATCTGGCCCTTTACAACCCGGTCGCCCACCTTGATCAGGACCTCGCCGACCGGGCCGCGGATCAGGGCGGCAACATCGCCATGCTGCTGAGCCACGAAACGGCCAATGACCGGAATTGTCTGCGCAACCGGCGCCTTAACCACGCGGTCCACGGCAATTCGCATCGGCGGCCGGGCGCCCTTCGAAGCCTTTTGCGCGTCCGCCGGTAGCGGAAAAAGCGCAATCGCGGCCGCAAAGACCAAAACCGACGCAAATTTTGTAACTCTGTGTGCCATTATCCCACTACAGACAGAACATTCTAAACAATTGATAAAGGGAAACTTTCAGTCCATCCCCGGCGTCACGGCCATGCCGGCCGCATTTATCGGATTATAGTTCACACGCCATGGATTAAGTGTCATTTTTGCATATATTTTCAAGGATTATTTGCAGGCGCGGCGACCGCCCGAAAATTAGCCCGCCGCATCGCCAACTGGACAAGCCCCGCCGGCTGCGCATTATTGCCATGGGCACCCGGCCGCGGACCAATTTTAGGACAAAGAGTCATGCCGACGCTTCTGTTTACCCATCCGACCTGTATCGAGCACGATCCCGGGGCACACCATCCGGAATGCCCCCAGCGCCTGAAAGCGGTCCTGGCGGCGCTCGAGGCGGAACGCTTTCAATTGCTCGACCGCCGGGAAGCGCCGCGCGCCGAAATTGATCAAATCGCCCGGGTCCACGACCGCAATTATGTCCTGGCGGTGCTCGAGGCCATCCCGGCGGAGGGCCGGCAATCCCTGGACGGCGACACCCATGTCTCGCCGGGGTCGGGAGAAGCCGCCTTGCGCGCCGCCGGCGCCGTATGCGCGGCGGTGGACGCGGTGGCCGGCGGCGACGCGCGCAACGCCTTTTGCGCGGTGCGCCCGCCGGGACATCACGCCGAAGCGGCGACGGCGATGGGTTTCTGCCTGTTCAACAATGTAGCCGTGGGCGCGGCGCACGCCCGCGCCGAACATGGCATCGGCCGGGCCGCGGTGATCGATTTCGACGTGCACCACGGCAACGGCACCCAGGCGATGTTCTGGAACGAGCGCGACCTGTTCTACGCCTCGACGCATCAATCGCCGCTCTACCCCGGTACCGGCAGCGCCGGGGAACGCGGCGCCGCCGACAACATCGTCAACGCCCCGCTCGCCGCTTCCAGCGGCTCGGACGCCTTCCGTGCGGCGATGACCGACACGATCCTGCCGGCGCTCCGTCAGTTCGATCCGGACTTCCTCTTCATTTCAGCCGGGTTCGACGCCCATGCCGCCGATCCGCTGGCCATGCTCAACCTGCAGGACGAGGACTACGCCTGGGTCACCGCGGAACTGATGCAGGTCGCGGCGGAGTGCTGCGACGGGCGGCTGGTGTCCACCCTCGAAGGCGGCTATGACCTGGCCGCGCTCGCACGCAGCACCGCCGCGCATGTCCACACGCTGATTACCGCGTGATCGCTTGCGCGCCGGCAACGGCAGTCTTAACGCGCCACGGCCTTACGGTAGAAATGCCACGTCGCGTGCCCGAGTACGGGCATGACGATGATGAGGCCCAGGAACAGCGGGATCGATCCGATCACCAGGCTGCCGGCGACGATCAGGCCCCAAACGGCGGAGACGCCCGGATTCGCGGTTACGACATGAACCGACGTCGAAATCGCCGTCCCGAGCCCGACATTGCGATCCAGCAACAGCGGAAACGACACGACGCTGATCGCAAGCACCAGCACGGCGAAGAGGAAACCGACGCCGACGCCGACGGCGATCATCGTCCAACCCGCGTTGGTCGTAAGAACATCGCGGAGAAAGGCGGCGGCCGACGATGGCGGCTCGGGCCCGAGGGTCGCGGCATAAATAGATTGGGCGGCAAGCAGCCACAGGACGAAAATCGCCAATAACAACAGTCCCAGAACCACGATCGCGCCAAAAGACGGCGAGCGGACCGTCCCGAAGGCGTCGGCCCAGCCAGCCCGGATGCCCTGCTCCCGCCGACGGCTCATTTCATACAGTCCCACCGCCGCGACCGGACCGATGAGCGCGAAGCCCGACGCCGCCGGAAAGAGCAGTGGCAACATGTCGTAATCGAAGGCAAAGCGTGCCAGGAGGAGACCGACGACAGGGTAGATAAAACACAGGAAGATCACGTCGGTCCGGCACGCGCTAAAGTCTGCAAAGCCGCGCGCCAGGACATCGCTGAGGTCGGCGACCCGGATCCGACGCACCGTCAATTGCCGGGATTCCGCGCCCGCTTTCGCTCCGCCGAGGGAATGACCGACAGATTCCAGATGGAGAACCGCATCTTTTATATGATCGACCGCCCATTCGGCGGGATTCCGTATGCTAGCCATGATCGTTCCTCGCTACCCGTTGCTTCGAACGGCCGCGGCTCACTCATGACGTAATGTTTGGTCCCACCACCAGTCGTAGAGGAGCCAAGGCATAACAATCAATCTATCGTACACTATTAACCAGCCACCTTCACGATCAAATCTTGGTGACGAATGCCGCCCTGGCGAGCCTGCCCGATTCCATAATAGGAGCGGTTTCCCAACACCTTTACGCCCTGCGGCGGCGCTCGACCTATGGCTGAGCCGCCGAGGGCCGCGGCCGTTTCCCGCCGTTTTCATCCACGCCGTCGATCAGCACAAAGGCGACCCGGCAGGTCCGGTCATACCGGTTCGCCCAGGCGTGATTGGTGCCGCGCTGAATGACGACGTCGCCGGTCGTTAGATGAACGTCTTCCTCATCGAGCAGCATGTCGATTTCGCCCTCCAGTATGATCGCAAAATCCACCGTTTCGGTTCGGTGCATGAAGGGATGCCGCGCGCCCTCGACAACCAAATGCGCCGAGCCGACATCGGCAAAAGCCTTGGTGCTGTCAAATGCCGCAATTTCCGCGTCGCTCGACGGCGGGAATTCGTTGATGCGAAAGTTGACGCCATTGGCGAGCGGCTCGGTCGTGAACACCGCTTCCGCCTCGTCCCGGTCGCCGCCGAAACAAGCCGGCATGGAGGTTGTTCGCCACAAATTGGTGCGACTGCCCGGGCGATGTTCGGACGTGACGATGTTCGTCGCCGCGCTATCCATGATCACGACGGCTTTGCCGCTTGCATCGTGGCCCGTGACAACGCGTCGAACAGGTTTGGCCATCGAACATCTCCACCCGTGCTGTTATCACCTGTTTCGGATCATGCCATGGACCGCGGAGCGCCACAAAATGTCTTGAGATCCCGGCCGCAGGCCCCGACGCGCAGATTGGTTGCCTGCCCGGGGGGCCGCGTTTAAACTCCGCGCGGCCGCTGATATTTTCCAGAGGATAGAATGGCGCAAAGCAAGGCAACAGCCGACGTCGCGAAGATGAGCTTCGAGGAAGCGCTCAACGAGCTCGAAACCATCGTGCGCGACCTGGAAAAGGGCGGTGGCAAGCTCGACACCGCGATCGAAGCCTATGAACGGGGCGCCGCCTTGAAGAAGCATTGCGAAGCCAAGCTCCGCGAAGCGCAAACCAAGATCGACAAAATCTCGCTCGAGGCGGACGGAACCGTCACGACGGAACCCGCCAACCTTTGCTAGACGCGCCATGCCGAATTTAACGCAAGCTCTGGCCGACGCGGCGGCGAAGATCGAGCGCACGCTCGATCAAGTCCTGTCGCCCGACAACGCGCCTGAGCCCCGAATTTATGAGGCCATGCGCTACACCACGCTCGGCGGCGGCAAGCGGTTGCGGCCGTTCCTGGTGCTGCAGAGCGCCGGATTGTTCGGGGTCGCCGAAACCCCGGCCCTGCGGACCGGTGCGGCGCTCGAACTGATCCATTGTTATTCGCTGGTGCATGACGATTTGCCGGCGATGGACGACGACGATTTGCGGCGCGGCAAACCGACCGTCCACAAGGAATTCGACGAGGCGACCGCGATTCTTGCCGGCGACGCGCTTCTCACCCTTGCCTTCGAAGTGCTGGGGGCGCCGGAGACCCACGATGATGCCGCCGTGCGGGCGAATTTGGTGGTCGAATTGGCCAAGGCGGCCGGCGTGCGCGGCATGGTCGGCGGACAGATGATCGACCTGCAGGCCGAAACCCAGACGCTCGACCTGGAAGAAATCACCCAGTTGCAACGCCTGAAAACCGGCGCGTTGATCGCCTATGGCTGCCAAGCCGGCGCCATCCTCGGCAAGGCATCGGCGGCCGGCCGGCAGGCCTTGCTCGACTATGCCCGCGACCTCGGTCTTGCGTTTCAGATCGCCGACGACCTGTTGGATGTCGAAGGCAACGCCGAGGAGACCGGCAAAGCCGTCGGCAAGGACGCGGCCGCCGGCAAGGAGACCTTCGTATCGCTGATGGGTGTCGAAGGCGCGCGGCGCGAGGCCGGCCGGCTCGCCGACCGGGCGGTATCCCGCCTGGAGCCGTTCGATGAACGGGCCGACCTGATGCGCGAAACCGCGCGGTTCGTCGTCGACCGCAAAAACTGAGGCGTATCGCCCGGGCTGTTCGCGCGAGATCGCGGAATTGACGCGGCAATCCCGGATGCGGGCGGTAATTCAACCTGGATACATCACAATTGCATCGCCGCATATTTTAAAGTCTCCCGGAAATGGTATGCTTTTACCGCGCATATCAAAAAATTCGGCGTCCATACACGCAACGAAAGCGATTCCTTGGGCAAATCGGACAAACTACGTGCTGACGTCCTGCTCGTTGAACGCGGCCTCGCCGAGTCGCGCAACAAGGCGCAGGCCCTCATCATGGCGGGTCTGGTTTTTTCCGGCGAGCGCCGCGTCGAAAAGCCCGGCGATAACATACCCGCGGACGCGCCGATGGACGTCCGCGGCAAGGACCACCCATGGGTTTCGCGCGGCGGCATCAAACTGGCGCATGCGCTTGAACGGTTTCAGTTCGATCTCGCCGGCAGCACATGCGCCGATATCGGCGCATCGACCGGCGGATTCACCGACGTGATGCTGAGCAACGGCGCGCTGAAAGTCTACGCGATCGACGTCGGTCAGGGGCAGATCGCGTGGAAATTGCGGCAGGACAAGCACGTCGTGTTGCTGGAAAACACCAATGCGCGCCACATCATGCGTGACCATATACCCGATTCCATCGACTTTATCGGGTGCGACGTGAGCTTTATCGGCTTGGAAAAAGTGCTTCCCGCGGCGATGGCGCTGACCCATCCCGGCGCCGCGCTGGTCGCCTTGATCAAACCGCAATTCCAGGCCGGCCGCGACGCGGTAGAAAAAGGCGGTGTCGTTCGAGACCCCGCCGTCCATGACGCCGTATGCGAACAAATCAGCGCATGGCTGAACGCTCAGCCGGGCTGGCGTGTCACGGGTCTAAGCGAAAGCCCGATCACCGGCGCGAAGGGAAATCGCGAATTCCTGATTGGCGCGATGCGGGATAGTTAATACTGAAACCGAATCGGTGGCATTTGCAGTCGGCCGACCGGCGGCCGCAAGAATTCCAGATCGCGCGCAATCGGTCCGATTTGCCGGCGCACGCCGTCGCCAATCAAGTCCTCCAAGCCAAGGATGTCGGCGAATGTGGACTTAACCCCGTCGCTCTCACCGGTCACAAGCTTTAACAGGCGTTGCATGATGGGAAGCCGTTTCGGCATCCGCACCAGGGTTATCGATTGATCGGGTTTCAGCCCGATTGCCTGTTTGACGGTTGCCAGCGCCGTGTCGAAGCCGCCCAGTTTATCGACCAGGCCGGCAGCCAAGGCATCCACGCCGGAGAACACCCGGCCACGCGCCGCCGCATCGATCCTTTTGGTGGAAAGGCTTCGGGCTTTCGCCGCCTTGGTCGTGAAATCCGCATAGATCGCATCCATGATCGCATCGAGCCGCGCCTCGGCGCCGGGCGGATAGTCCCGGACGCCGCTCCACATGGTGGCGTTGCGGCCGGCGTGAACGCCCTGCCAGTTGATGCCCAGCTTCGACCAGAGTCCCTCCGAGACAAACTTACCGCCATAGACGCCGATCGATCCGGTGATCGTACCGGGCTGCGCGATCACCTTGTCCGCGGCCATCGCAATGTAGTATCCGCCCGACGCCGCAATCGCGCCCATGCTGGCGATGATCGGCTTGCCCTTGGCATTGGCCCGCCGGACCGCGTTCCAGATCGTGTCGGACGCGAGGTACGATCCGCCCGGGCTGTCAATACGCAGCAGGATCGCCTTGACCGTATCGTCTTTGGCGGCAGCGTCGATCGCTCGCGCCATCTGGCTGGCCGCGACATAGGAACCGCTATCAAATGGGCTGCTCTTCTTCTTGCCCGAAACGATCGCGCCAACACCGTAGATTAGGGCGACTTTCGGACCCGACCGGTTGGGAAGGTCCCCGTCGGCCGAGTACCGGCGCAGCTTGATCAGCGATGACTTCTTACCCGAATGCACTTTTGCCGCTTCGACGAATTGCGGCCAGTAGTCGAGCCGATCGATCAGTTTTGCCGACTGCGCTTGGGCGGACAGCAGCGGGCTGTTGTCGATCAGATCGCGCACCTGTTGTGTGGGCAATTTTCGCGACTCGGCGATCCCGGCGACGATCTGGTTGAACAGGGAATCAACGAGCTGCTGCAGGTTCTTGCGGGCCGGTTTGCTTAGGCTGTTACGGGTAAAAGTGTCCGGCGCGGATTTGTATTCGCGGCGCTGCCGAATCTTCGCCTTGACGCCGATCGAGTTCAGCGCATCGCCGACAAACGGCATTTCGAGCATCAACCCGGTAATCGCGAGCTCTCCGGACGGCTGCATCCAAACCTCGTCGAACGCGCTCGCCACATAGTATTCGATGGTGGAATTGCTGACCTGCCCGAAACTGTCGGCATAGGCCAATGCAAATTTACCGCTCTTGCGGAACCGCTTTACCACCGTGCGCACTTCCTGCGCCTGTGCGACACTGAGCCGTGCCGTCCCGAGCCGGACCACGACGCCTTCGACACGATCATCCTTCGACGCTTTTTCCAGCGTATCGGCCAGCTTACGTATTTCAATCCGGCCATCGCCCTGGAACAGCTCAAACGCATTCTCCGTCGATTGCTCCGTCACCCCCGCGTTCAAATCGAGCGACAACACCATGCGGTCCGGCAGATCGGGCGCGGAATCGCCGATGCGCGACACGAAAACGGCCGCGAAAATCAAGCTGATCACCCCTGCCGCGCCCACCGACGCCAGGAGCCAGAGGATGATTTTGCCAATTCGACGCATGTCAGTGAATTCCGGGCCAATTTAGGACAGATTCGTACACTAACGAGCCGCGTAACGGCGGCCCGCGCACCCTAGACGGGTAAATCTTTCCCTAAAGTTAAGCAGTCCGCCGAACGGTTCAAGCCGCCAGCAATGCCGTCGCCTGCCCGCGCGCATTGGCCGCGGCTTCCCGGTCTCCAAGACCATCAAGCGCCTCGGCCGTGCGCTTCCAGCCCCAGACCGAATTCGGATTGAGGGCATTCCGCTCCGCGAGCAGCGCGCGCGCGAAACGGAATCGCCCGCACTTCAACGACGAAGACACCAGCAAGCGGAAAAACAGATCGCGCTGCGCGTGGCTTCCACCGATGCAGTAGACCCGGCGGCGGACCGGCGCGAGCAATTCGACGGCGGCGGCATGATCGCCCCGGCCCCGCGCGGCGATTGCCTTGCACAACGCAATCCCCACGTCGCGAAAGATCGGCCCCTCGGTCGTATCGTCGCGGGCGGCGGCGGATTCCATCGATGACAGCATCCGTTCGGTGGCATCGATCCGGCCACCCGCCGCCAGTGCCATCATGTAATGGGAGTCGTGGAATGCGAAGATGTGATCGTCGATCTTATCCTCCGCTTTTTCGGCCAACTCCTCCCATCGGTCCGCCACGTCGAGGCCCGCTTCCTCGAGACGCCAGAGCAGGGCGATCGCGTTGCTCATATCGAGATAGTCCGCCGAGGTCTTGTCCGGCCGCACGCCCGTATCGTAGATCGACAGTATTTCGTCGAATTGCTCCAATTCGAGATGAAACAAACACTTATGCCACCATGTGTGGTAGCGAAAATTGTTGCAACCGTCCCAATTCGGCGCCAAACCGGCGAGCCAGTCGAGACCTTCCCGGTGCCGGCCCTGCATTTCCATGACGTGGGCCACCGCATGGGTCGACCAGATATCTTCCGGATTGATCTCCACCGCCTGCCGGCCCAGCCGTTCGGCCTCGGAATAGTTGCCGGTCTCTTCCAGGCCGAAGGCGTGATACCCGACGACGTTGCCATAGGACGGCGCGG
>Ga0224508_10001614_pt1 | contig 20054 bp, 16 predicted proteins | sample SF_Jan12_sed_USG_4_FD_170157 | JGI IMG/M metagenome (GOLD analysis project Ga0224508, IMG submission 170157) | Sediment microbial communities from San Francisco Bay, California, United States - SF_Jan12_sed_USGS_21 | ecosystem: Environmental > Aquatic > Marine > Sediment | place: USA... | reverse complement strand
GTAGTGGTGGCGCTATTTATAACGACGGAAATACGTTCACACTTAGTTTGTGTGGCACGGCAATCAACAACAACACAGCGAACGAGGGTGGGGGTGCGATATTTTTCGTTAGTAACGACCGCACTGGCACGCTACGTATTGATCAATCCACACTGACGCAAAACCTTAGTGCTGGATTCGAAACCTCGGGGTTCCCTGGAATCTTCTATCTCGGCAATGGCGATCCGATAGTGACTAATTCGACAATCGAATAGTGATCATTCGTCAAACAATCTAGATCTGCCGCTTTCCATTGGCGAAAACTTGTTTCCATTCGCAGATCGTGACGGATTTGCGTAAACCAGTGGGCCAAAAAGGATCTGCTTCAACGAGCGATTGAACATTCTGAGCGCTTTGAGCGTCGACCAGCCACAATCCCCCAGCAGGTGTGCCATCGTCTGAATTATTGAGTGGTCCTGCGGACAGAATGCTAGCCGCGTTCTTCTCCAGAAAAGAAAGATGCTCGTTCATGTGTTCCGTTCTTTTATCACTAAAGCGTTCGTCATCTTCGAACAACACAGCGTAAGTCATTCGTCTGCTCCCAAGAATTAGTTGTTCAAGCAGACTAAATGTATCGCTGCAAAATTAGGATTAAAATAGACAAAAATGCAGAACTAATTCGCAAAAATGCAGGAACTCAATTGGGACGATTTACGATTTGTCTTGGCGGCAGGGCGAGCAGGTTCCTTTGCGGCCGCCGCGCGACGACTAGATGTAAACGAAAGTACAGTCGTGCGTCGAGTTAGCCATATCGAGAAAAGCCTAGATACCAAGTTATTCGAAAGAAATATTGGTCAGTTACAACTGACCAAAGCGGGGTCAAAGGTAATAGCGCATGCGGAACACATGGAATTGGATGTGCACGCTATTCAAAACGACATATCCGGAGTCGATCAAACCGTAGCTGGATCAGTTCGCCTAACATCCGTTCCGATCGTGGTCAATCACCTGCTTGTCCCGCAAGTACAAAGACTATTAAAAACCCACCCTCAGCTACAACTTGAGTTCACTGCGGAATCCCGAAATCTGAGCCTGACCAAGAGAGAGGCCGATGTCGCGCTTCGTCTGGCGCGACCGAATCGCGAACTCAGTGCGGTAACGCGGCGTATCGGACAACTTGGATATGCAGTATATGCCCGGAAGAGCAAGAAGGCGGAGTCGTTGCCGTGGATTGCCTACGAAGACAGCATGTCGGATTTACCCCATGCGCGCTGGATTCGCGAACAAATGAGCATGGATGATCACGAACTTCCCTGTTTGCTGGTGAACGATGCCGAGGCGATTCTTGCAGGTGTGCAGAACGGTATCGGTAAATCGTTATTGCCAGTTATTGTTGCGGAAAAAGATCGGAAAATCGTGAGGATAGGCTCGGAAAAAAATTTAATTCGTGAGGTTTGGGTAACAATTCATCCGGACATGCGGAAACTTGCGCGGGTGAGGGCGGTAGTTGACTGGCTGATTTCAGTTTTTAAGAATATTGATTAACAATTTTCTCTTAATGTCTTAGAGAAGTCTGAGTTTTTCCAGCTCAAGATTGCGATACCATTGCGTACACCACAAATTGTCTGGGTTTGTGGTTTCGTCGCGTGATTTTAGAAGTAGCCATAGATAGTTGGTACAAGCGATTCTTTGAACAGTTTTGTTGAAGTGCTGGCGCTCGGCGACCGAAAGTTTTCGAATGTTTTCGTAAGCATGAATCAGCGTATTAAACAGTCCTGGTTCAAATTTACCATTGAGCAATGCGCCGTGTATCGCGAGATACGCGAGGACGTAAATAGAATAACCAATAGTGGTTTCTTCCCAATCGATCAATGCCACCAATTGCTCGCCGTCGAATATGGCATTTCCCGGCCAGGAGTCGCCATGCACAATAATTTGCGGAAGATCGTCTATTTGATTTTGCTGCAGCCATGCGATTTTCTTTTCCAGATGATCTAACGAATCTTTTTCGTAATGTTCTTTTGCGAGTTTCAAAGCGGAATCCAGAAACCCGGCGAACCACCAGGTATTCCTAGGTTGCAGTGTGTCGCATTTAATAGGATGAAGCTGTGCCAGTGTGCGCCCTAGCTGCGCGATTCTCTCATTGGTCGTGGTGTCATGTGATTTGCCTTTTATGAATGGCAAGACGACCACAGAGTTGCCTGCGCAACGAAATATGCTATCGCCGTCCTTATTTTTGATTGGCGACGGGCAAGGAAAACCAGTCGATGCAAGATGACAGGTATATTGAATCTCTGCTCGCAGATTCTCAATAGAGTGTTCCTGAACGATTTTGAAGAAATAATCTCCCTTGCCTGTGTCGACTTCAAAGTTTTTATTCGCGTAACCGCCAGCGGGTTTGAAGCGTTTAGGTTCTCCCACACCAAAGAATTCGCATATCAATTCTAATGTTTTCGTAGTCGAAGTCGACATACAATGAGACAATTATTTAAGTTATGGGTAGGCAATGACATTTGCAATTTTCAAAGTTACGTTGTACTCATTCTGGTACCTCGATACCTTGCGACCGAAGTTCTTTAATTGTTTCCCGATAAATTGGTCCGTTTCGAAAACCTTTGCTATCTATACGAATTGATAGCCCAGTAGTTTTATATTCAATCTGAGCAGACGTGATATTTCCTAATTGCTCATAGGCTAGGCCTCGAAAATAATATGCAAATGGAAAATTAGGTTGGTGGGGAATACTCGCTGAAAAATGTTCGACTGCAGCTAGAGGTTGGTCGTTTACCAGGTATGACCATCCTAGTTGATAGTGAGTAACCATGCTCAGCCCATCAGGGTGTCGATCCAGTTCTTTTGCTTGAAGCGCGGCTTCAAGACTTTGTTCTGCTTTGCCAGCGAGTGTTAGATAAAGTGAGTAGTTAATCAAATCAGGGTGGTTATCACCACAAAGATCAAGGGCGGCGCGTTAGTCGTTGATGGCTTTGTGGTATTCCTCAAGTTGACTCCAGACCAAGCGCGAAATATCAGCGCTTGATGCTTCTGTTCCCATGTCAGACTATTTATCATCAGACATATATTTGCTGATTCAATCGCTCTTGAATACTCTCCTTCTTCAACACGTTTTACGACGGAATCGCAAGATCCAAACCCTAATGTATTATTCGACCCAATAGAAAGTAAGGTAAGCGTAGCTAACAAGATATATTGTCGCATCCCGGGATTTTACTCGTGATGGCGGTATTCGACGCAAATCGGACTATTTTTATGCGTTTTCAGTGTTTAACCAACGCAGCATACTTTCCCATAGTTACTTCAAGTTCGCTTACCAGTTTGCGTGCTTTGGCTAACTCTTCAATACTGTATTCCGAATATTGCGCATGGCTAGCTTCCCTGAAGGCATCACTGACCAGTTCAAGTTCTTTTACGGCTTGCTGGGCGGATTCTATATCCTCTGTAACCTCCGCCAGTCTTCTGCGGGCGACACCCAGGTTGGCCATGGTCATGGTCCAGGCCATGGGTGCTCGCTCCCGAGTCCATTCTTTTAGTGCGTTTTCATATGCGGTTATCGCTTTTGTAAGTGTCTCTACGTTTTCTTCACGTTCCGCCAGTTTTTGTAGCGCTGCGCCAAGATTGTTTTGCGTCATTGCCCATTCCTGTGGCAGCTTCTCGCGACTTCGTTCGGACAATGCGCTGTTGTAAGCTGCAACAGATTGTTCCAGAGTTTTTGGTCCCCTGCGGTGCTCCCCCAATAGTCTCAGCGCTGTTCCAAGATTGTTCATTGTTGTTGCCCAGATAAGCGGTACGCTTTGCCTTGTCCATACCTGCAAGACCAGTTTATAAGCTTCTGTCGAACGCTTAAGCATTTTTGCATCGTTGTTACGTTGCCCAAGAGATTGAAGAACGGCCGCTAGATTATTTTGTGTAGTTGCCCACTCGCTGGGTGCAGCATCACGGGTTCTTTCTTCTAGCGCAAGTTCAAAGGCTTCAATTGCTTTCCCGAGCATAGTCTCATCGTTTTGCCGGTGCGCGAGAATTCCATATGAATTGCCGAGGTTATTTTGTGTTTCCGCCCATTGAAGAGGCTCCCGTTTCTGATCTCGTTTTGTCAGCGATGCTTTGAACGCCGAAATCGAATTCTCCAGGTGCCGAGTTCCACTTTGACGCTGGCCAAGAATGCCACATACGTTACCAAGAATGTGTTGTGTCATTGCCCATTCGTCTGGCCGCTCGTCCATCGGCGCAAGTTCAAGAATCTCGTCCTGGAGTAAAGCGATAGCTTGTTGCAGTCCCTGATCACCGTCAATTTCGTGGCCAAACTCCCGGCCAAAATCTTCTAGCGCTAAGACTCTGTCAATTTGATATTGCCATTGAAGAGTTGTACTCAGCATTGGCGTCGCTGCTGCTTTCGCATAGTGTTCTTCGGCTTTATGATATTCCTGCCCCGCGGCAGTGATTAAAGCCTGCATTCCGCGAATCATGGCGACAGTCTCGGGTGCACAATTCTTTTTTTCGCATTGTTCGCACAAAGCGATTAGTGAGTTTGCCGTTTCGCCTAATGAAAACTCACTGCCAGGTTGAATCGTTGAATTGACTTGATCTAGCAGACTAGCGACTTCAGTTTCAGAAGCAGCACGCTGTCTAAACTCGTCAAAAATGCTTCGTAATACTTGCAGCCGCCCATAGGCTTGCTTGAGTAAGTTTGGAATTTGTTGGCGAGAAACATTTTTCCCCTGAATGGGGATAACCAGTTGTTCCAAATCGGTTCTCTCCGCGCCCAGGTTTTTAACAGCCAATTCAATCTCGGCCAATGGCCAATCAGATTTATCGACTTCAACGGTACTTGTCATCATTTAGTCTTAGCGATAAAAAAATACGAGACGGATAAAGCACAAAAAGCGCTTACGAAAATTACCGCAAGCGCTTTTTATACAGACTTAGAACTAACGAACGCAGGATTTTTCATCCTGCAGATTTGTCTTTTCTAGTCGATCAGATTTTTCAATCGACTATATGATACACGGGTGCTTTTTCCATCTCCCACTCACCGGATTGCGGATCGCGGCGAGACAGTGTCAGGCAATGCCAGTTTTCGTCGTCCAGTTGCATGTGGTCGCCGCGGTAGTAGTAACCAGGCCAGCGCGTTTCTTTGCGGAACAGTGTATGTTGAACCACACACTCGGAAGCAATCGCGCGATGCTTGAGTTCCCAGGCACGTTGCAACTGGTGCAAGTCTTCAGCTCCCAGGTGTTCAAGATCTTCATGCAAAGTTTTAAGCAAATCCAGACCACGAAGCAGCAACGGTTCGTTCGTCATGTAGTTGACGCCAATGCCACCGGCGTATTCATCCATAAGTTTTTCAAGACGCTGCAGACCCTGGATAGGTAGTAAGTAACTCGGAGATACCGTTCCACCAACAATCTCATTACGACCGACGGCGTAGTTCTCCATTGGCTTATAAACAACCGTCTTAAGATCTTCGTATTGTTTGTCTGAAATCTTGATTTGCTCGTTTCTCAGATCGCGTACGTATTTCACGGCAGCTTTCGCAGCTAAACGGCCTTCGGTAAACGAGCCGGAGGAGAACGCGTGAGCCGTACCACCTAGCGCGTCGCCTGCACCGAACAGACCATCGACGGTCATCATCCGGTTGTATCCCCACTGATATTCATCAGGAGAAATATCTTCCGGCCCACTTGCCCATGCGCCCGAGCAGGTTGCGTGAGAACCCATGACATAAGGCTCAGATGTTGTTAGTTCAGGGTTGGTGTACTTGGGATCGATATCCTGAGAAGCCCAAACAACAGCTTGCCCAACGGTCATGCCGAGGAAGTTTTCCCAACCCACTGTTTCTTTATGTGGATCCTGGAATGCTTCTTTAGTGACCATATGAATTGGGCCACGACCGGCTTTCGTTTCTTCGATGAATGCGTGGTTCCGCAAACAAGTCGGCGTCGGGTGATGATCAATGTATTCACCAACTAGTTTTTTAGTGTGCTCGTACCATTTTGATTCGTATTCTTCACCGTATGCGTTTTGCGTATATGTTTTCAGGTGCAGGAAGTACGCGCCCACCGGGCCGTAACCGTCTTTGAATCGGCACAACACGATGCGGTTTTCCATCTGTGTCATCTTGGCGCCCGCTTGAATCGGCAACGCATATGCGGATGCACTACTCCATGGGGCGTACCAGGTACGGCCCATACCTTCACCCACTGAACGCGGTTTGAAGATGTGTGATGCGCCACCGGCACCAACGATAGTCGCCTTGGCTCTGAATACGTGGAAGTCACCGGTACGAACGTTAAAGCCAACTGCACCACCGCAACGGTTCGGTTTGCTTTCGTCCATCAGCAGATGGGTAATCATGATGCGGTTGTAGACTTCGTCGGCCGATTTCTTAGCAGCTTCCGCAACAATCGGCTTGTAGCTCTCGCCGTGAATCATGATCTGCCACTTGCCTTCACGCAGATATCGACCGGTCTCTTCGTCTTTCATGAACGGGAGGCCCCATTCTTCGAATTTGTGCACGGTTGAATCAACGTGACGTGCCATGTCGTAGGCAAGATCTTCGCGCACCATGCCCATTAAATCATTACGCGCATAACGCACGTGATCTTCCGGCTGGTTTTCGTCCCACTGCATACCCATGTAGCAGTTAATGGCATAAAGCCCCTGTGCCACTGCGCCACTGCGGTCAATGTTAGCTTTTTCGGCAATGACAATTTTCATGTCGCGCGCCCAATACCGGGCTTCGTAGGCGGCACCTGTGCCACCCATTCCACCGCCCACAACCAGGATGTCGCAGTCTTCAAATACTGTTTTAGTTTTTCCCATTAGTAATAGACTCCCTGCTTAAATTTGTCTTTTGGGATGGTGGGCAGACCACCTTCGATATTCAGTACATCAGGCTCGTAGCAAAGCAGTTCCGAATCGACCATTTCCTGATCTGGTTCAGGCAGGTCAGCCAGTCGCGGTATAAATTCTCCCCATGGCTTGGTGGTAATCGGTGAAACAAAGTCTTTTTCACGACCATCACGGAATTTGATTTTCCAGGAGATAGTGCCTTTTTCTTCTTCGCGCAGCACGCGTACACTGTGACCAAGCGGGGCAAAGTCTGCATAGCCGCGACAGTCGATAGCGTTTTGCGGGCAGGCTTTTACGCAGGAGTAACACTCCCAGCACATATTAGGTTCGATATTGAGAGCGCGTCGGTAAGTCTTATCAATGTGCATAATGTCCGATGGACAGATATCAACGCAATGGCCACAACCATCGCAGCGAGTCATATATACAAATGTTGGCATTTTTATTTCTACTCTTAGGTAATTCGTTTATAAGAAGAGCAATCAGTAATGACGAGGCAATTCGCGCTTGATACCCAGGCCAAATTTGGCAGGCGCATCAGCGGGTGGTGGCATATTGCTTCTTGAACCGTTGGCTTCTGACATACGTTTTTCAAAGGCAGCGGCCGGTTTGAAAAACATATGTGAAAACTTGGAGAACGGAACACCACCGAACAATACTAATGTTGCAACGATGAATAATATAAAAAACAACATAGCGAGGCTCGAAGCCCCGACGGCTTGAAAGAACGACCAGAGAATTGCTAACGTCGCCATCGCTACCAGAGATAGTACGAACAGATCAGCACGCATAATACGAAATATAGATTGGCCTTCGGCCGCAACGTCAGCGCGAATGCCAAACCAGAACCAGCCACCGCCTGCACAAATCATCAGTGCACCGACGTGCCATAGAAACGCGGTGAACCCTCCTGATGTATCGGCCGGCAGAGAAAAAATAAGAAAGTAGGTTGTTATGGCGAAAATGATGAAGCCATACATGCCAAGGAGATGAGCGATACGCCGATTTTGGCTACAGAACTCGCCCGACGCCGCGACGTCGTGTATGGCGGTTTTCACCGCTATAGATACCATTTCACCGCCCCCGACCTGCTTGCCTTTAGCCTTTGAGGTGTCAAAGTTCTTGAAAAAGTACTTAGCGCTTTTCTTGTGAATAACGTCGAAAATTGTGCCGCCTGCAACCAGTAAGATCATGATCCAGACGAATGTCTGCATAGCACCAGGCGATATGGAGGCCGACAACTCGGCAAACGGATTGCTAGTAACCATTAAATGTAACTCTCCAGAGGGCTATTTTTTGTTGAAAGGATTGTGAACTATGCGTGTTTGCGGTTCAACCCACAAGCTACTTGGGCATGTATAACGCGAACTTATGATGCTATTGAATTATGTAGTGAAGCGGTGAAACTCAAGATGCCATTCCTTTTCGCTGGCGGATAATATCGCGCATCCAGGGCCGCCCTGGGTGCGTGTGTTGCCGGCGGCGCCGGGATTTACGACCCACGGCGTTGCATCCGTGTCCCAGACCGATTCGTGAGTATGACCATAGACAATAATTCTAGCATTGGGATGGGTTGCGCGCAGTGAGCTATGGCAGGGTTTGTGCATGCCGTGGCGATGCCCGTGTTCAACCACGACATTGCCGCCGGGCAGATCGACGGTTGCTACGTCGGGCAACGCATTCACCACCGTATGCTGTTCTTCTGGCCATACGTGTTCGTGATCGTTGTTTCCAGTCACCGCAATCACGGTTTCACAAACGGCTTTCAACTCATCCAGTACAACGCCATCGCAAATATCCCCGGCGTGTACCACGGCATCGCAATGTTGCACTTGGCGCAATACGGTTGGATCCATATACGCGTGAGTGTCCGAAATGATGCCCAGGGTGACTGTCGATCCATTTTTTGATAAGTCGAATTTCATTCTTGATATTTTCAGTGATTCTTTCGATTTTACGCGCATTACTTTTCGGCGATATTATTAGTTCAACACCGGTTGCAACATAATATTGGCGGCGTAACACTAATGATTCCAGGGTTATAAGCCAAATTGGGATGCCTGTTGTGAGTATAAACCGAGTTTATCCATCGATTTATGTCTGGTTATAACTTTCGATACATTGAAAAGGCGTTCTTTATTGCGTGCGAACGACCGAGTATCAGCCTGTTTTATAGGTGGATAAGCCGTCGCACCTAGCCGAGGGCGAAAAGATCGGCCACAATCCGCGTTTCAAAGCCGGTGTCGATAATAATTCCAGGAGCCAAAGCATGATGAATCCCCACGGATCTGATTCCCTGAACCCTTTGTTCGTGTCCAATGCGGCCTTGCGTAGTGAGTTGGCAAAGGAGGGTGAAGGCCTGCCGTCTTTGTTGCTGTCATCCCCGGCTGCCGCCAACGCTGTAATGCTGGGTGCGGGCTATTTTAATCCGTTGACCGGTTACATGAACAAAGCGGATGCATTGAGTGTCGCTGAGACTATGCATACGAGCAGCGGTTTATTCTGGCCGGTCCCCATTTTAAATCTAACCAACAATACAAGCGCGATTCAGGGGCGGTCGCGCATTGCGTTGCGTGATTCGAATGTTGACGGGCATCCGGTGCTTGCGATTATGGATGTTGCAGCCATAGAAGAATTTAGCGATGACGAGTTAGTATTAATAATACAAAAAGTGTATGGCACAACGGATCCCGAACACCCCGGCGTCGCGGAATTCAAAGCACAAGGCCGTTTTGCCGTGTCAGGTTCAATACAAGTTTTGAATTACTCTTATTTTGAAATGGAGTTTCCGGAAACGTTTCGTACCGCGGTACAAATCAGAGAGAAAATTCAAAGTTACGGTTGGAACAAAGTCGTCGCGTTTCAAACGCGTAACCCCATGCACCGTGCGCACGAGGAATTATGCAAAATGGCCATGCAGGACTTAAATGCGGACGGCGTGGTAATCCATATGTTGTTGGGTAAGTTAAAGCCTGGGGATATACCGGCGCCAGTGCGTGACGCGGCGATTCGCAAAATGGTGGACGTGTACTTCCCACCGAATAGCGTGATGATTACGGGCTACGGCTTCGACATGTTATACGCCGGACCACGGGAAGCAGTTTTGCATGCGGTGTTTCGACAAAACATGGGCGCGACTCACATGATTGTCGGACGCGATCATGCCGGTGTAGGTGATTACTATGCTGCATTCGATGCACAGACTATTTTTGATGACGAATTGCCCAAAGGTGCATTGAATATTGAAATCTATCGCGCCGATCACACCGCGTATTCGAAGAAACTAAACAAAGTTGTCATGATGCGTGATGCGCCGGATCATTCCAAAGAAGACTTTGTCTTGTTGTCCGGCACTAAAGTGCGGGAAATGTTAGGCGAGGGTATCGCGCCACCACCCGAATTTTCCCGCCCGGAAGTGGCGAAAATATTGATGGATTATTATCAGGGTCTAACAGCTTCTTAAATGTATAAAGAATTGTGGGAGCGAGCTTGCTCGCGAATGTTTTCTGTTCGCGAGCAAGCTCGTTCCTACATGCGCCGGCGCACCCATAGTTGACTAAACGTCCCCGAGTATTTTTATAAATTCGTCCGAATCGCGATAGCCGTAAAGACGTAAATCCTGTTTTTCCTTGCCGTTGCTGTCAAAAAACAAAATGGCGGGTGGGCCGAACACGTTGTAACGCTGTTTGACTGCACGTGTGGCGTCATCATTTGGATCAGTGACATCGACTTGTAAAAGAACAAAACGGTTTTTTAACTCACGATTAACGCCGGGTTCTTCGAACGTATTCTTCTCCATGCGTTTGCATTCCACGCACCAGTCGGCGTAGTAGTCCAGCATTACTGGCTTACCGGCATTTTGCGCCGCGATGAGTTCGCGATCCAATTCCTCCAGCGATGCGACGCGGGTAAACAATTTGTGACTTGCCGTTGTTTGTGAAGCCGGTGTGCCGGACGAGTTGCCTGCAAATAACGAAAGTGGAACGGGATTAAGCAGGTCGCGGCTGCCCGCAAAGCCGCCGAACAAGGAGAAAATTCCCCAAATCAATAAAACGGTACCGACGCCTTTGCCGAGATAACGCCAACCGCCGACGCCATCGGGTAAAGACTGAGTAGCACCGAGATAGACTGCGAGGACGACAAACAATACGCCCCAGAGTAATAACACAGGTATTGCGGGAATTGCGCCCAGAATATAGATCGCAACTGCGATAAGCATGACGCCGAATACCTGATTGACGCGCTTCATCCAGGGTCCGGCCTTGGGCAGAATAATACCGGCGCCAAATCCGATTGCGATCAGAACAACGCCCATACCGAGCGCCATGAAAAACATGATGGCTGCACCGAGAACGGGATCAGCCTTCGCAATCGCGATACCGAGCATGGAAATTAATAATGGCGACACGCAAGCGCCGACGATGAGTGCTGACAATAGACCCAAAACAAATACCATGCCGATAGAACCGCCGTGCAAGCGTTGCGTGCCGCTTTGCAAACGGGATTGAAATGCGGAAGGTATTTGTACTTCGAAAAAACCGAACATGGCGAGCGCCATCGTGATAAGAACAAGACTGACGAATCCAATCGCCCAGATATTTTGAAAATAGGCTTGCAGTTGATCACCGGTAGCACCGGCTACAGCGCCGATTGCTGCATAGGTCGCGCCGGTTCCCAGAACGTAGGCGATGGCTAATAAGCCACCTTTGGTTTTGGTAATGTTGGTTCCCTGTCCGGCGATCACGCTGGACAAAATTGGAATCATGGGCAAAACGCATGGCGTGAATGTGAGTAAAAATCCGGTGCCAAATGCCAGCGCCAGGTAAGCTATAAATGACTTGTCGTCTGTTGCCGCAATTGCCGTATTACTAGCGCCAGGAGGTGGTGTAATTTCCGCTGCATTCGCGCTGGCAATGAGCTGCGGCAATGAGAATGTCAGTTCTTTTTCGATTGGGGGGTAGCAAACGCCTTTTTCCGCGCAACCTTGATAAGTTGCTTTTACTGTTACCTCGCCCGGTTTTTCAGATGAGCGCAGTAACGGTAACCAAACATCGAATGCGTTGTAATAAACAATAGTGTCGCCAAAATACTCGTCGAATTTCGATTTGCCTTCTGGAAATATGTAGCTGCCGACGCGAGCCGCGCCTTCCGTGGTTTCAAATCCTGTTTTGTCCCGGTATTGATAATAGCCATCGGCGATATCGAAATGTGCCAGCGCTGCATCGCCCGATTCGTTGGGGGTAATGGTGAGCCGGAAGGCTTCCTCGGGTGGCAAGAATTCGTCTTGTCCGGGAGCATCGCCGAGTAGACTGCGTAACTCAAGTACCGGGGATGAAGATTCATCGAGCGGGTTTGTACCGGAGCTTTCAGTGGTTTGCGCAACAGATTGAGCGGGATATATTCCGGCCGCTACCGGTGGCAACGTGATATCGATTGTGTGTGAGATCGGCGCATAACAAACACCGACTGGCTCGTTGCAACCCTGGCCGTGTGCGATTAACGATACTGTATTTGCTGAAGTGCCGCCACGTTCGATGGGTAGCGTGACTTGCACTTCGCCGATGAAGGTTTCGATCTCGCCAAAATAGTCATCGTTCTTGATTTTTCCGGTAGGAAATTCAAACTCGCCTAGCTGGACGTCTTTTCCGTTTAATTCAAAGCCGTACTTATCCCTGTACATATAATAGTCATCGGCGATTTTCCAGGTCGCGATGATGTTTCCGCTCGCGTCCGTTTCAGCTTCGAATGCGAATGCGATTTCCGGTTCCAGTAGCTCGTCTTCATCGGCGAATACGCTGTTGCCACTCAATAATAACGTTAAAAAAGCGAACAATAACGAGGATACGATTTTCAATCTGTTCATAGTGCCTAATTATATCAAGTGACGTGTCGGATTTCCCGTAGCTCAGGGCTGGGATTCTGGCTGGAGAGCTGAAAGTTATGACTGAAATATCTGCATAACGTTCAGGAGCTAGCGATAAAAGATCTTTTGCCTGGCAATAGTTAACATTCGGTAACAAAAGTCATTTGAAATAAGGCAGAAGTAAAGCACGTTCTACCATTTCATGAATCACAACATCTGGTTTAACCTGGTTGATAATTTCCATAGAAATAGCGGGCGCCGCTTTTTGCACAAAGATCGCCCGCGAAAACGATTCCGCGATTAGATATGAAAATGTACCCACGCCAAAAGAATCGTGAAACACCAATACAGTGCCGAGGGTTTTATCGTCTTGCTCGAATGCCCGGACACGTTGCCGCACATCTGGCAATGGGCTTTTAATCTCGCGTGTCTTCGAGGCCGATAGTTGAATCGCCTCATATGGTTCCGAAACCTGACGTTCCATTCCGGTCATTAACGCGAGATCACCGCCTTGTTGACGTCTATCAATAAAAGCGAGTGAGTTGGAAACATTTCGTACCGGTAATTGTGTGCCCAGTTGGTCAACTGTATTTTTATAAGCGATGGCTACACCTCGATCATTCCAGTGCGTATCGCGTTTGAAGTAAAGCTGTTGTTCCGCGCTTTCGGAGAACGTCCGGCGCAGGTCGACAATCGGATAGTTTGTGATTTTTGTTAGTTGATCGACTAACTGATCCAATCGAGTTGGGGCGTCACCGCACCAGCCGTATTTTGGCAAATGCTTTTGATAGATGCGGTGTTTGTTTGGAACGGGAAGATAAACGTATTCAATGCCGCGTTCTTTTAATCCGAACCAATTAGTGAGGAGCGTGTTGCGCCATTTTTCGAGTTCATCTTCGGGGAACGGTGCCTCGCCGCACAGATCTTTGATGATGGGCGTTGGGTTTTTGAGGTCAGAACGTACACCTTGTTTTAAAAACAACCAATCATCTTCTCCAAATACGACGCCATTTGCGGTTTTAAAGATTGAATAATGCAAGCGGTTATATCCGGTGAGTAATAATTTTCGGAAGCCGAAGTGGTCGTTGAAGTACGGTTCGAACTGTTTACGAAAACGCTTGAAGCGGAATTTATTTTGCGGTTCTGGTTTTGATGCGAGGTCGCGGTTTTCACGTAGTTCAATGTTTGGTGCTATGTTAAACACGCGATCAAGTATCGGTGCGTAGACAACAAGTAGAAATACGCCGAGAAACAATCCATTTATAAGCCAGGAAGTGCGCATGGATCAGAAACGAAAATAGATGAATGGATTATATGTATCGCCCGCGATCGCAATCATGCTTAAAATAAGAAATCCGATACTTGCGGCGTTCGCGGTAACTAACGAGGCATTGTTTGAAGCTGTGCCGAAGGGGTTAATGCGTATTGTTTTTATCTTGTGATATATCGGCGTCGATAGAATGAGGCCCGCTGCCAATGCGAGCATCACTTTGTTATTCATATAAAACGACAACGATGTTGCAAGACCGTCAGCTGATGATGTGCCAAACATTACGCCGAGGTAAGCCAGCGCTTGTTCAAGAGTATCAGCGCGAAAAAATACCCACGATATTAGAACGACAAATACGAGATAGGTGTGACGAATAATTCTCGGGCATAGCGCGAGTAAACTGCCTAAACCCACTCGTTCGAAGACCAAGAACATTCCATGAAACAAACCCCAGATAACAAAAGTCCAACTCGCTCCATGCCATAATCCGCACAGTAAAAATACGATTATCAAATTTAAATAAGTTCTGGCAGCGGATTTGCGATTACCGCCTAAGGGGATGTACAGATAATCGCGGAACCAGGTGGAAAGTGAGATGTGCCAGCGACGCCAGAATTCCTGAATGGACAAAGATACATAAGGGTAGTTAAAGTTTTCCGGAAACTTGAATCCAAATACGCGGCCCAGACCGATAGCCATGTCCGAATAACCGGAAAAATCAAAATAGATTTGCAAGGCGTAACACAATACGCCCAGCCAAGCCGCGGCAATTCCGATTTCGCCTGTCGGTGAGGAGAAGATCTGATCGGCGACTTCGCCTAAGACGTTTGCGATTAACATCTTCTTGGCAAGGCCCATCACAAAGCGGCGTATTCCGGCTGCTGCATTATTAAGTGTTACTTTGCGGTTGGTGATTTGCGTGGCAATGTGACCGTAACGAACGATGGGGCCGGCGATAAGTTGTGGAAACAGCGAAATGTAAACTGCGACCTCAAGGAATCTTTTTTGTGCAGGTGCTACACGCCGGTAAATATCAACGACATATGAGATGGCCTGAAATGTAAAAAATGAAATTCCGATGGGTAAATGGACCGGGTCGTATTCGATAGTCTGTGACCCGGTAAACTCCAGCAACGTATTAAAGTTGTCAGTTAAAAAATTTGCATACTTGTAATAACTTAATAAGACCAAATTCGCGGCAACGGCAAGGAACAAATAAATCTTTCGTTTGTTGTCTTCGTGCTTCGCAATCTTGAGGCCGAAAAAATAATTGACGGAAATCGAGACTAAAAGAACGACGACGTAACCCGCTTCTCCCCAGCTGTAAAAAATAAGACTCGCCAAAAGCAAAAAGATATTGCGCAGCACAATGCCACGGCAAATGAAATATCCAGCCAGTGTGAGTGGCAAGAACAGAAAAAGGAAAATAGTGCTGCTGAAAACCATCGTGGATGGTGATTAATTTTTTGCGGTTTGTTTCGAGAGAGAAACGATTGCAACGTCTCGGGATTGGCGGCGGGCGCCATTGTACCCGAGTGGATAACCGCATGTGATGCCGCATTGAGCGCGGCTTTCATTCGGGGGATAGTCGCCTAAGTATATTAACTATTTGCGAGTTGTTTGCGACCCATGCCGAATTTCAGCGCGCTATGTGCACCCTGTTGCGACGAAAATTTGCAATACTCTTTCTAAGTAAAGCTCAGCGATTGAATCGCGTTCGTCGCGGGGAACCTGATGGCGCCATAAAGGCGCCATCCTTGGCCGTCGAAGCCCGATATCGGTACACCTATCCGCTTGCCTCGACACTCCCATAATCTTTCAATCAAGGCTATAGCAGGTGTCGTGCCAAGGCGAAGAAATAATTAAAATAAATAATATAAACAAATAGTTAGTACCATTTGAATGTGGGCAGAGGGGTTGGTAGTACTGACAAAACTCGTCGATTTGTAACAGAAAGTGACAAATTCGGGTTATGAATATTTAACAATAAATATTTTGTTGATTATTCACTAAGTATGATTTATAACAGCAATATGGCTGACAGACAGGTCAAGTTGCAGAACTCGGAGGATGTGCGTGAACGTATCCTTCAGGCTGCGGACGCGCGATTACAGCAGTACGGATACAACAAAACTACCATGGCGGAGATTGCCAGTGACTGCACGATGTCTGCCGCAAACCTTTATCGTTATTTTGAAAGTAAGCTCGATATTGGCGCCGCGCTGGCAGGATGTTGCTTGCGTGAGGAGGAAGACAAACTCACTGCCATCATTGCGCAAAAGGAAACTTCTGCCAGCGACCGGTTGGAGCAATACATTCTCGAAATGCTCCGGCACACACATCATCACTGGTCAACTTTACCGCGCATTGATGAAATGGTCGGTGATATTTGTAAATCGAGACCGGAAATGGTGCAACAACATCTCGATTGCAAACGCAAGCAGTTAAAAACATTGATAAACGGTGGCAACACTAGCGGCGAGTTTCATGTTGAGTTTGTTGGTGCGGCGGCTGACGCCATTCTGGCCGCGACGACCGTGTTTGACGTACCCCATTTTATGCATATGCGAGCGCTCGAAGAGTTCGAATCATTGGCGCACAGTTTGACGGCATTGTTGTTAAAAGGGCTGTGCGCGCGTTAATGGATTCACATATTTTAATGTGATTAGAGCGACAGTTTTGCGCCTGTACTAATTACACAACCACAAAATGATGTAGACCAACATGGATAACGGAATTCCCAGTAAAAGAGAAATAGGTGTTGTAGTGGGCGAATGGGTAACCCGTCATCCATGGTCGGTGATTGTCTTATCAATAATAGTTGTGTTGCTGGCGGGTAGCGGTGGCCGGTTTCTTGTATTCGATACGGATTACCGTGCGTTTTTCAGCGAAGAAAATCCGCAAATGATGGCATTCGAAGAATTGCAGGACAATTACACCAAGAATGATAATGTCATGTTTGTGCTGGCGCCTAAAGATGGCAAGGTGTTTACACCACAAACACTCGAAGCCGTGGTCTGGCTGACGGAACAAAGTTGGCAAGTACCTTATTCAATTCGTGTTGATTCGATTTCCAACTTCCAATACACGCGCGGAGAACAAGACGATTTAATCGTTGAGGATTTAGTTGCCGATCCACTTTCGTTGTCCAATGTTGATCTCAAACGCATTGAAGGCATTGCGCTTAGCGAACCCCGTTTGTTAAATAAATTAATATCGAATCGTTCACATGTCACCGGTGTAAATGTCACCGTACAGTATCCGGGTGTGAATCAAGCCGCGGAAGTTCCGGAAGTCGTGAAGTTTGTGCGAAATGTTACGACCCAACTGCGCGAGCGTTATCCGCAACTGGATGTTTACCTCAGTGGCCAGGTCATGATGGGTATTTCATTTCCAGAAGGCAGTCAAAAAGATCTAAGTACTTTAATTCCAGCAATGTTGCTTATTATTCTTATAGCGCTTTGGATTTTATTGCGCGGGCTGACTGGGGTATTCAGTACATTAATATTGTTATTGCTTTCCATTATTGCCGCAATGGGGTTGGCGGGATGGGCGCGAATTGGATTGACCGGGCCGTCGGCAACAGCACCCGTTATTATATTAACGTTGGCGGTCGCTGATAGCGTACATTTTCTCTCAACCATGTTGCATGAGATGCGTGTCAATGGGCGCGAAAAAGTGGACGCTATAGTTGAAAGTCTGCGGGTAAATTTTCAACCGATATTTCTGACCAGTCTGACTACCGCAATTGGTTTTCTCACCATGAATTTTGGCGAGGTACCGCCGTTTGCTCATCTCGGTAACATTGTGGCCGCGGGAGTGATGACCGCATTCGTTTTATCCGTCACATTTCTGCCGGCAATGATGTCACTGTTGCCTGTCCGCGCTAAACAAAATCATAAAGATAAGGTGTTGTTAGCTGATCGAATAGCTGAGTTTGTGATAAACAAGCGACGCGGATTATTTTGGGGTATGGGAGTGGTTATTGTTTTTCTCATTGCATTCATACCACGTAACGAACTAAACGATGTTTTTGTCGAGTATTTTGACGAAACCTTCGCTTTTCGTCGTGCCACGGATTTCATGAATGAAAATCTCACCGGAATTTACGACCTCCACTATTCCCTCGGTGCTGGTGAGGACGAGGGCATTAGTGATCCGAATTTTTTACAAAAAGTTGAAGATTTTGCCAATTGGTATCGGCAACAACCCAGGGTAGTACATGTAAGTGTTATCACTGATACATTCAAGCGGCTCAATAAAAATCTGCATGCGGACGACGAAGCGTTCTATCGATTACCTGATGACCGGCAATTAGCCGCGCAGTATTTATTGTTGTATGAAATGTCATTGCCCTACGGACTGGATTTGAATAACGAAATAAACATCGGACGTTCCGCGACAAAAATGAGTATAACCACCGAGACTTTGTCTACCAACGAAATACTTAAGTTAACCAGTGACGCACGTGCCTGGTTAAAAGAAAACGGGTTGCCGTCGATGCAGGCCGAGGGTTCCAGTTCGACGGTAATGTTTGCTCATATCGGCTCACGCAATATCAAGGCGATGTTGACCGCGGCTGCAGGTGCAATGGTGTTGATTTCTCTCATTCTCGTAGTGGCATTGCGCTCAGTAAAATTTGGTTTATTGAGTTTAATTCCCAATCTGGTTCCGGCCGCTATGGGCTTTGGTCTTTGGGGGTTAATAAACGGGCAGGTGGGACTCGCGCTGTCAGTGGTCGCTAGTATCACGCTGGGCGTGATTGTCGATGACACGATCCATTTTATGAGTAAGTATTTGCGCGCACGTCGGGAAAGAGGTTTAGCCGGCCCTGAGGCCGTGCGTTATGCATTTCACACCGTGGGCACGGCATTGCTCGTGACAACGGTAGTGCTTACCGCCGGATTTTTTGTTTTGGCGCAGTCCCATTTCAAGGTGAATTCGGACATGGGTTTGATGACCGCTATCACTATTGTGATTGCGCTGGTGGTCGATTTTCTGTTTCTGCCACCTTTATTGATGAAACTTGAGGAGAAAAAAGATGAGATTTCTGATACTGCTGGCGCTCGCGCTGCCGCTTAGCGCTTTCGCCCAAACGGCGGAAGAAAAAGGCCTTGAAATTTCAATCGAGGCGGACAAGCGAGATATTGGTTGGGGCGATTTTCAGGCTAATATGAAAATGATTTTGCGTAATCGTAAAGGGGACGAAAGTACGCGCGAGATTCGTAACAAAACCCTGGAAGTCGATGGTGATGGGGACAAAAGTTTGACTATATTCGATCATCCGGCGGATGTTAAAGGCACGGCTTTCTTGAGTTATACCCACGCGGTGAAACCGGACGATCAATGGCTTTATTTGCCGGCATTGAAACGAGTCAAACGCATTTCATCCGCGAACAAGTCGGGGCCGTTTATGGGCAGCGAGTTTGCTTACGAGGACATCTCCTCCCAGGAGGTCGAAAAGTACACCTATAAATACTTGCGCGACGAATCCATCAATGGGTTGGATGCGTTCGTAATCGAACGCTACCCTGAGTACGAAAAATCCGGTTACACCAAACAAGTAGTGTGGATTGATAAAGAACACTATCGACCACAAAAACTGGAATTCTATGATCGCAAAGGCACGCTATTGAAAACGTTAGTAATGGAAAACTATCAACAGTATCTGGAAAAATACTGGCGTGCTGATGTGATGAAAATGGAGAACCATGTTACGGGCAAGAGTACTGATCTTATGTGGACGGGTTACAACTTTGGCACCGGTCTTTCGGATCGGAATTTTGATCAAAACAGTTTGAAGCGTGCGAAGTAAATCAGCCAGGTAAATTGTTAAGAACGTTGTCATATAAAGACAAAACCGAAGAAGAGCAGGTAAGCTGGTGTGAGGGGAAGAGACAAGGTTGTCAGTTGACGGCGTTCAGCATCACGCACAATAACTCCCTCTCCCCGGGCGGGTGTATAGACCGTAGAGATAGGTAACACAAGTACGCGGAGATGGGTAACACATTTAATACACTGCAAGATGGTTTTCTATGTGGAGAACGATTATGCCGTGGCGAGAGGTGTGTACCG
>Ga0224508_10001613_pt1 | contig 20060 bp, 23 predicted proteins | sample SF_Jan12_sed_USG_4_FD_170157 | JGI IMG/M metagenome (GOLD analysis project Ga0224508, IMG submission 170157) | Sediment microbial communities from San Francisco Bay, California, United States - SF_Jan12_sed_USGS_21 | ecosystem: Environmental > Aquatic > Marine > Sediment | place: USA... | reverse complement strand
GCAATATCGCGCATCGCGTCGGTGACCGCCATCTCGAGATTGACGCGCGTCTCCACGACCTGTTGCATCAATGCCAGGTCTCGCTCCTGAATGTGCCTGCGATCTTCGCGCAGGTGGATCGTGATGCTATCGGCGCCGGCTCGCTCGGCAACGAGGGCGGCCGCCACGGGGTCCGGATAGCGAGTGCCGCGCGCCTGGCGCACCGTGGCCACGTGATCGACGTTGACCCCCAGGCTGATCGGGATGTGCTGAATCATGGTTTCAGTCCTCGTCCATAGACATCCTTCAGGACTGAGCGCGTGCTGAGCGGGCGTTCGCCCAAATAGACGCTCAGTGCGCGCCTGAGCAGTCGCTTCGCCGCCTTGAGGCTGCCCTCGTCGTCCAGGCGTTCTTCGCGAAGGGAGATCAGCTCTCGCCCACTGAAGATGTCCGGACCGCTCGCGGATTCCGCCTGAATGCTGATGCCGTGTTCAGGTTTGAACCGGTAGCGGCCCTGCGGGCGGATGGGGTCTCCCGTCTCAACGTCCTGCTCGAGCCCGAGCCCGTATCCAAGCGCCTCCAGAAAACGCAGCTCAAATAGTCTCAGTGCACGAGACGTCTCCGACGGATGCGCCAGATCTGCAAGGCAGCGACTATAGCAGGAATAGGCCGGAGCATTCGCATCACCGCGCCCCATCAAGCGGAGCAGCAGCTCGTTCAAGTAGAACCCGGCCAGCAGCGCCTCGCCAGACAGCATCATGGCCGGGGGCTTGGCCTCGGCGTGGGTGAGCCGGCCCAGCTCACCGCGCCGGACCCACGATAGGTAGAGCGATGAGAAAGGCTGGAGTGCGGCGCGCTGCCCCGCCCCCGGTCGCCTCGACCCCTGGGCGACGAGGGTGATCACCCCGTGATTCTCGGTGAGGCAATCGACTAGCTGACTCGTGTTTCGGTACGGTCGCTGGTGCAGTACGAAGCCCGCTTCGAGCTGGACGGTTTCTCTGTCGGTCATGGCAAATCAAAGCCAAGGCTCTTCAGCTCCCGTTCGCTGTCCGACCAATGCTCACGCACCTTGACCCAGAGCTCCAGATGAACACGATCGCGCAGAAGCTCGATGAGCTCCTTTCGGGCAGCCTGGCCCACGGCCTTCAGCACCCTGCCCCCTTTCCCGATCACGATCGCTTTGTGGCTGGCGCGCTCCACCCAGATTACCGCATGGATCAACGATTGACCCTCTTCGTTCTTGCCCAGGTGCTCCACTTCCACCGTCAACCCGTAGGGCACCTCCTGATGGACCGCGGATAACAGTTTCTCTCTGATGATCTCAGCGATCCTGAAACGGGTGTCTCGATCCGTCAGCATGTCTTGCGGGAAGAGCGCCGGGCCCACGGGGAGCCGGCCGGCGATCTCCTGGACCAGCCCTTCCAGGTTCGTGCCTCTACGTGCGGAGACGGGAACGAAGGCCGCCGACGGCAGCTCCTTCGCCGCGGTCTCCAGTATGGGCAACAACGCCTCTCTCGGGCCGATCGCGTCGATCTTGTTCAGGACGAGCAACGTCTTATCGGCCCTATCCTTCAGGAGCTCTGCAAGGTGGTGATCTTCGCGCGTGAGCTTGCCGGCCTCGATCACCATCAGAATGACGTCGGCATCCTCGACGGCCTGGTTGATCGTCTTCGCCATCAGCCGGTGCAGGGCCCGTTTCCGGCCCCCTTTCGACGCGCCCTGTAACCCTGGCGTATCCACGAAGACGGCCTGCTCGGACTCTCGATTCACAACGCCGAGGATCCGATGCCGGGTCGTATGAGGCTTCGCGCTTACGATACTGACCTTCTCACCCACGAGCGCGTTCAGCAGTGTGGATTTTCCCACGTTGGGCCGCCCGACGATGGCCACGTATCCGCTGTGGAAGTCGTTACTGACTGTCACTGATCAGCTTCGAAAGCATCTGTTCTGCCGCATCCTGCTCGGCGCTTCGACGACTCGCCCCCTGCCCGTTGACGCAGAGCTCGTTTTCGGCGAGCACGCATTTGACAACGAACGCCGGGCGGTGTGGTTCGCCGGACGTCGATTCTACGGTGTACTGGGGCAAGCTCAGACCGCGACCCTGGAGCCATTCCTGGAGCCGTGTCTTCGCATCCTTGAGGCTCGCCGCATCGGGGAGGGTCCTCAGTCTCTCCTCCATGAGTCGACTCACACACGCTTCCGCTGCGGCGAAACCGCCATCCAGCAGAATCGCCCCGATGAGCGCCTCGACGGTGTTGGCCAGCACGGACGAGCGCCGCGCACCCCCGGAGCGCAACTCTCCGGGTCCGACGATGATGTGAGGTTCCACAGCCAGCTCCCGGCCGATCTCGGCGAGGGTATCGCCTTTCACGAGCGCCGCGCGCAACCGGCTCAGGTCGCCCTCGGGGTCGTCATCGTTTCGTTCATAGAGCCGTCTGGCGACGACGAAGTTCAGCAGCGCATCCCCAAGAAACTCCAGGCGCTCGTTGTTATTTCTGGACGCGCTGCGATGCGTGAGCGCCTGCTGAAGCAGCTCCGCGGCCTGGAAACGATAGTCGAGCCGCTCCTCAGCCCAACGAAGCCGCGCGTCTAACGCCTTACCTGAACTTGTTTGTCGAATGCGACTAGGAGCCAAACATCTGCTACAAATGGTGTTCTGTTGTCGTACTCAATCGCTACGTTGTAGCCATTGCCGGTCGGCGTGATCTTAACATCCTCAGGACCGACATCGATGCCTTCCACATAGAGACGTTTATTCAAATACAAGCGCAGATTGCCGGCGGTAGTACCCTTGCCGTCCATCTCCGCCTTCAGATCATCCATGACGGTGGTCAGGCGCATGTTCTGGAGATAAAGGGGCGTAATTTTCATCGCGCCCAGACCGATGATCCCGAATACACTCGCGAGAATACAAAAGCCTACCGCCGTGACACCCGCCTGGTGCCTCGGCCCATTCACTACTCGATGCTCTTCCCTATGCGGCTCCATCGTGGCCCTCCTTGGGCAGGCCAGCGCCAGTTCATCCAGACTCGTACGGCTTTACCCACCATACGATACTCAGGAATGAACCGGACACTCTCAAAACGGCTGTCCTGACTGTTGTCGCGGTTGTCTCCCATGACAAAATAATGTCCTTCGGGCACCACGTAGGTACCTCCCGGACTGAGCCTGCCCCGGGTATGCAGCAGCGTATGCTGCCGATCCCCGAGCTCCTCACGACCCAGCTGCAGCGCCGCATTCCCTTCGTAAGACCCCAGTAGCTCCAGAGGTACCGCTTCGCCGTTGATGCTCAACTCTTTGCTACCCTGCTGGTACATCACCACGTCGCCCGGAAGACCTACCACCCGCTTGATGTAGTTGATGCTGGGATCGGAAGGCAACTTGAATACGACCACATCGCCGCGCTCAGGCTCACCGATCTCAAATATCTTGGTATTTATAACCGGGAGTCGAAGCCCATACGCGAACTTGTTCACAAAAATGAAGTCTCCCTCCAATAATGTGGGCATCATGGAGCCCGAAGGGATGCGAAATGGCTCAAAAAGGAAGGATCTGAGAACCAGTACCAGTAACAGAATGGGGAAGAAGGAGCGGGCATATTCCACCACGACGGGCTCGGAAGGTGCCGCACGATCCCCACCCGACTGCCCGACCGCCTGCATTCGATGCCGCTTCAGCACGAGCGTGTCGAAGGCCCAGATCAGCCCGGTAAGCAGGGTGGCAACGACCAGCAATAGCGAGAAATCCAAAGCTATCCTAAATCTGTGGGAAGGAACGGGGGCCGAGTATTGGTCATTTTCTTTCCGTCTGCAACACGGCTAAGAAGGCCTCTTGGGGAATTTCCACGGAGCCGAGTTGTTTCATGCGGCGCTTGCCGGCCTTCTGTTTCTCAAGCAGCTTGCGCTTGCGCGTAACGTCCCCACCGTAGAGTTTCGCGGTGACGTCCTTTCGCAAGGCCTTCACGGTGCTGCGCGCAATGATCTGGCCGCCGATCGCCGCCTGAATGGCAACCTCGAACAGCTGCCGCGGGATGATGTCCTTCAACTTCTCGACCAATTGACGCCCTCGCCGGTCGGCGAACTCGCGATGCACAATCATTGACATCGCATCCACGCGTTCCTTGTTGATCAGGATATCGAGCTTCACCAGGTCCGCCGCACTGAACCGCACGAAATGGTAATCGAACGAGGCATAGCCCCTACTGACTGATTTCAAGCGGTCGAAGAAATCGAGGACGACCTCAGCCATCGGGAGCTCGTATTCGAGCGCTATCTGGTTGCCGAGATACTGGAGCTTGCGCTGAACGCCCCGCTTCTCTTCGCAGAGTTTCAGAACGTTGCCGACGAACTCCTGGGGCAACAGCAGACTCGCAAGAATCAGCGGTTCGCGAATCTCCTTGATCTGGCTCGTGTCCGGAAGCTGTGTGGGATTGTCCACCTTGATGACTTCGCCTGCGGTCGTCTCCAATTCATAGACGACCGTCGGCGCCGTTGAGATCAACTCGATCCCATACTCCCGCTCCAACCGCTCCTGAACGATCTCCAGATGCAGCATGCCTAAGAAGCCGCACCGGAATCCGAAGCCCAGCGCCGCACTCGATTCGGGCTCGAAGTGCAATGCCGCATCGTTGAGCCGCAGTTTCTGCAGTGCTTCGCGAAAGTCCTCGTAATCGTCCGAGTTGATCGGAAAGAGCCCCGCGAAAACCCTGGGTTGGATCTGCTCGAATCCCGGCAGTGGCGGCGTCTCGGCGGCTCCGAGCTCGCGGATCGTGTCTCCAACCGGCGCCGCGTTGATCTCCTTGATGCCCGCGATGACGTAACCGACCTCGCCAGCACCGAGACCTTCGCGGTCCGTCATCTTGGGAGTAAACACGCCGACCCGATCGACCGTATAGCGCCGGCCAGTCGAGCAGATCTCAATTCGACTGCCTTTTGAGAGATGACCATTGATCACCTTGACCAGAGAGACGACGCCCACATAGCTGTCAAACCACGAGTCGATGATGAGCGCCTGCAACGGAGCATCCAGCGCGCCGCGTGGCGGCGGTATCGAGGCCACGATCTGTTCCAGGAGAGCCTCGACACCCGCACCGGTCTTTGCGCTGATACGGATCGCCCCTTGCGCGCTCAGACCGATGATCTCCTCGATTTCCTTGACGACACGCTCGGGGTCTGCAGCGGGAAGATCGATCTTGTTGATCACCGGCACGACTTCGAGCCCCTGATCGATAGCCGTATAGCAGGTGGCGACGCTCTGCGCCTCCACTCCCTGGGCCGCGTCCACGACCAGTAGCGCGCCGTCACAGGCGGCCAGCGAGCGGGATACCTCGTAGGAGAAATCCACATGGCCCGGGGTGTCGATGAAATTCAGTTGATAAGTGTGGCCGTCTTTCGCCAGATACTTCAGAGCGACGCTCTGCGCCTTGATGGTAATGCCCCGTTCACGCTCCAGATCCATCGAATCGAGGACCTGGTCGCCCATCTCACGATCCGAAAGGCCGCCGCAAAGCTGTATCAGCCGATCAGCCAACGTGGATTTCCCGTGGTCGATATGCGCGATGATGGAGAAGTTTCGGATCCGATCCATGGCCGAATACTGGGGAGGCGATAGAAGGGCGAATTATACCTGGGCCGGCCCGTTGGGCTGCCCAGGCTCGGACGCAAGGTAGTGCTCGAGGACCGTCGTATCGAGTGGGTAGCCGGACAGCTCCCGATCCCCCGAGGCCAGCACGGGAATTCGCAGCCCAAAGCGTTTCTTGAGCTCGAGGTCAGTGTCGATATTGATGACCTCAACGCGCGCGCGACCCGCGATCAACGGCTCGAGTTCCTCTTCAAGCCGCTCGCAGAGGTGGCAGTCGGGCCGGCTGTAGAGACGAAGCGTCTTCACGATTCGCTCGCCCGCGCCAGCGCCGGAGCGATCCGCCAACGCGCCTGTGCGCGCCGTGCCAGGATCGAGCCGCCCGCGAGCCCGATGACGGCGCCGAGCAGAGCGCCCACGTCGCCCCCGATGCTCGATACCCCCGCGACCGCACCGGCCAACAACCCCGCCCACGGCAGGCCGTGGAGCACAAGCACGCCCAGCAGAAGATGGCGCCGCTCGATCGAGATCGTGACGAGCTCGTTGGGCTGGAGCGCCAGCGGGCTCCGGACACGGAGCGAAGACACGGGCGCCCAGCGCCAGATGCAGGTGCCCTCACAGCCACCGCAACGCGGCGGCTCCAGGATGTCCAGCTGGACGGTGTGATCTGCGTGAACTCGACCGACGCGCGCCTGCGCGGTCATGCATTCGCTGGCCGGAACGGACGAAACGCCATGGAAAGCCTGCACGTGTCAGGGTGCCGTCAGAGAAGTCGCGATCGTCTCTACCGTCCTCATGGGCACTTCCCCGATCGCGGTGACCTGACGACCGTCCAGGGAGAGCGAATAGGCGTTCGCGCTGCCGACGCGTGAGAAACCCTGGGCAACCTCCGGCTCGCTGTTGGGGTTCTCTATGAACACGGAGACGGTGGCCAGGCCGTCGGAATAGACGAGATGCTCAACCGGATACTCAGAGCCGGCCATGGGCTTCTGGGTAGCGACTGAGAGTTTGAAACCACGCGGCAGGCGTGACGCCCGCCATTGAAGGGCCTCCTCGCTCTGCGAGGCCTCCGGCGCCCTGATGACGCTGAACCCATCCGCATCGATCGTGGGCTCCAACGCGGACAGGGGAATGTCATCGGAGATCTCGATAGCGGTGAACAGAACCTGCTCGAGGGTCCGCCCCTGGCCATCCCGGAGCTGCGACTTGAGCGGCATGGCCGTTTCGCCGTCCAGCCACAGGATGTAACCGTATCGGAACTCGTCTTTCGGTTGAATGGCGACAATCTGAGTTTCCCGCTCTGCGACGCGGCCGGTGCTCAGGAGCGAAAAATCGTAATGTCGCCGCAAGTCCTCCGAGTACGTCGGCAGAGCGGACACGAGCGGGCTCACGTCCCTGCGCTCTTCCAGCAGTACGATCCTGCGATCGGGCAGAATGCACCGGACCTCGTCCTCGTGACGAATGATCTCCCGGCCGACGCCATCCATCGACATGATGCGTTCGCTGACGCGCCCGTCATCGTTGAGGTGAACGATCTGCAGCGTTTCGGCCTCACCCGCGAGCAGATGAACGAACGTGCCCTGGTAGCTCAGGTCCTCGATTGCGCGGGTCATCCGGTTCAGCCAGGTCTGAGCGTCCTGGGCGGCGACCTGAAACGCGGCTAATCCCACCGCGAGGCCGACGAGCCGGCTGACTGTCGCACTGCAATGCATGCTAGTTCCGCTCGGTTTCCGTGCTCACCACGACGAAGGTCCCCTGGTTGCCGACGACGTTGGTGTGAATGGAGGTCCGTCCCAGGCCCGGCACGTACTCGCCGTGGGTCACCAGGTAATTCGTCAATCGAATCGGGACCGCCAGCGGCTGATGCGTCGGCTGGTCGCTCACCGAGACCGGCTGCGGCACGACGTAGCTGGACCTCTCAGCGACGGGGACGGTCGACACATCGCCCGCAAGCAATCCGCTCGAGCGACTGGGTGTGGTGGGTTGGGTCAGGCTACCGAGCGCGAGGAGCGCCACCGCCGCGACCGCAGCCGCGACACCAAACCCGATGGCGGGCCGTGCAAACCGACTGGGCAGCACCGGTCTGGGGTGTTCAGCCCGGGTGGGCGCCGGAACCCCGCCCAGCTCCGTCTGCACGCGACGGCGCAAAATGTCCGGATCCGGATTCAGCATGTCGCCGCGAAGTGCGGCACCGATCGTCACATACGACAAGGCCTTTTGACGGAATGCGGGGTCGCGCTCCATGCGCCGAACCAGGAACTCACATTCCTGCGCCGATAACTCATCGTCCGCAAAGGCCGAGACCTGTTCCTGGATCTGTTCCGTCATATTGCTCTCATAGTAATGGACCGATGCGTTTATCGATGGCTTCCCGGGCCCTGAAGATTCGAGACCGAACTGTCCCCACGGGGCATTCCATGGTCTGCGCGATCTCCTCGTAGCTCATGCCCTCGATTTCGCGCAACAGGATGGCGGTTCGGAGGTCTTCAGGCAAGTCCTGAATCGCTTTATTTACGGTCTGCCTGATCTCCTCGGACAGCGTCAGGCCCTCAGGCGTATCGATGTCCCTGAGTTTCGCGAAAACTTCGTATTGCTCGGGGTCCTGCAGGTCGAGATCATAGTAAGTCGGCCGCCGCCCTGCGGCGACCAGGTGGTTCTTGGCGGTGTTGATGGCAATGCGGTACAGCCAGGTGTAGAACGCGCTATCGCCACGGAACGAAGGCGCCGCCCGGTACGCCTTTATAAACGCCTCCTGTGCCACGTCCATCGCCTCCGAAGGATCTCGTACGTACCTCATGATCAGCTTCAGTATCTTGTGCTGATACTTGATCACCAAAAGATCAAATGCAGAACGGTCCCCCTGCTGGACTCTCTTAATGAGAGCCAGATCGGCCGCCTTTTCGCTGGGTGGCCGCTCACCGGCAGACGCCGTCTCACGCTTCTCGATAGACCCCATAACACACCGAAAGTTCTACCCTGATCAGGAGATTAGACCGTTCGAGTCCCGACTTTGTGACGCCGTCCTGATTGGACTCAGTCTAACAGTTATCAGCCCCGCAACCTCATTTAATCCGGCGACCCCGGCGCACTACCGCCTGGAGGGCATGCCAGGTGTCCGGGTCGAGCTGATCCTTGAGGATCACCCAGCGCAGCGAGCCTCTGGCGTCCTCCAGGGCCAGCCTGATCCACCACCCCCCGTCCCGGCTCTCCGGGGTCAACCGAAGCCCGGCACGGCCCAGTCCCGCGACCGACCATGACCCGGCGTCGCTGCGTGCCAGGCTCGGCACCGGCGCAGGGAAACGCCACAGTCCGTGGCTCGCCAACGCCAGAAATGAGAGGCATTTCCACGCGAGACCGAGGGCTGCGAGGGCCAGGCACAAAGCCGCCAGGCCGTGCACGCCCAACCACCACGCGAGTAGCAGCCGCGAGCGGCGCGGCCTAAGTTGGACGAGCCGCCCGGATTCGGTCGAGGAGCTTCTCGAGGTCGGGGTCGGAGGGTTCATGCCGTCCAACAAGGTAGGCATGCAGATCCGGGTCGGGAAGCTCCAGAAGGCTGCCAAAGCGCCGCTTATCGTCCGGCGGCAGGGACTCATAGACCTCTTCGACGAACCGGGTCAAGAGGGCGTCGAGCTCCCTCATCCCCCGTCGGCACCGCCAGCGAAGCCGCGCAGTCTCAACGTCCAAGGCGTGCCTTCAATGTCGCGTCAATGGCGCCGCTGGGCGATCAGCTTTTTGATTTCCGCGATCGCTTTGGCAGGATTGAGATCCTTCGGACACGCCTGGGTGCAGTTCAGAATCGTGTGGCATCGATAGAGCCTGAACGGATCCTCGAGTGAATCCAGCCGCTCGCCGGTGGACTCGTCCCGACTGTCGACGATCCAGCGATAGGCCTGGAGCAGCGCCGCGGGCCCGAGATACCGATCCGAGTTCCACCAATAACTGGGGCACGCCGTCGAGCAACACGCACACAGGATACAGGCGGATGGATCGTTGATCTTTTCCTGGTCCTGCTTCGACTGCAGGCGCTCCCGGTCCGGGGGCGGGGGCGTTCGCGCCTCGAGCCATGGCTTCACTGAGGCGTACTGCGCGTAGAAGTTGGTGAGATCGGGCACGAGATCCTTGACCACCGGCATGTGGGGGAGCGGATAGATCTTGACAGTTCCACTGACCTCCTCCACCGGCTTCAGGCACGCCAGCGTGTTGACTCCGTCGATATTCATGGCGCAGGAGCCACAGATGCCTTCGCGGCACGAGCGACGGAACGTGAGCGTCGGGTCCAGCTCATTCTTGATCCTGATGAGAGCATCCAGAACCATGGGCCCGCAGGTGTCCATGTCGACATCATAGGTATCGAGCGTCGGATTGCTGCCGGCGTCCGGATCGTAGCGGTAAACGGAGAACTGCCGAACATTCCCGGAGCCGGTGCTGGCCGGATAGGTCTTCCCGGGCCCGATCCTCGAATTGACTGGAAGCCGAAACTGCGCCATCACTAATCCTCAATCACACTGCGGTCAATAAGTCCGCGCCTTCGGCGGAATTGCCTCGACCTCGTCGGTGAGCGTCTCCATCTGCACCGCACGTTCACCGAAACGGGCATCCCCATCCTCACTCACCCACACGAGGGTGTGCTTCAACCAGTTCTCATCGTCGCGCTCAGGATAGTCCTCTCGGGCCTGAGCACCGCGGCTCTCCGTTCTGTACGCCGCGGACTTGATGGTGCCCATCGCCTGCAGCAACAAATTCTCCAGCTCGATGGTCTCCACGAGATCGGTATTCCAGACCAGAGAACGGTCGGCAACCGAAACGTCCGAGAAAGACGCGAAAATCGGCTCCAGCAGGTCGATCCCCTCCTGAAGCGACTCGCCCGTGCGAAAGACGGCGGCGTGGTTCTGCATGACGCGTTGCATTTCGAGTCTCAACTGCGCGGTCGGCGAGCCGCCAACGGCATGACGCAGCCGATCGACCCGCTCGACGGCCATCTGGCCGGCCTCCCGGGCGAAAGGCGCGAATCGATCTTCCGAGCTGATCAGCTCGCCGCAGCGGATCGCAGCCGCGCGCCCGAAGACGACCAGATCGATCAGCGAGTTCGAGCCGAGGCGATTGGCTCCGTGCACGGAGACGCAGGCTGCCTCGCCGACCGCCATCAGGCCGGGCACGATGTACTCTTCTCCCGCCTCATCCGCGCTCACGACTTCCCCGTGGTAGTTGGTGGGAATACCGCCCATGTTGTAGTGCACGGTGGGCAGCACGGGAATGGCGTCCTTCGTAATGTCAACGCCCGCGAAAATCTTCGCGGTTTCGGCGATTCCTGGCAGGCGCTCTCCGATAACATCCGTGCCCAGGTGCTCGAGGTGCAGGTGCACGTGATCGCGCTCGGCTCCGACGCCGCGTCCCTCCCGGATCTCGATGGTTATGGAGCGGCTGACGACGTCGCGCGAAGCCAGGTCTTTGGCATTTGGGGCGTAGCGTTCCATGAATCGCTCCCCGTCCGAATTGGTGAGATAACCACCCTCACCCCTCGAACCCTCCGTAATCAGCATGCCCGCTCCGTAGATACCCGTCGGGTGAAACTGAACGAACTCCAGATCCTGGAGCGGCAGACCTGCTCGCTGAACCATCGCGTTCCCGTCACCCGTGCAGATGTGGGCCGAGGTACAGGAGAAGTACGCCCGTCCATAACCCCCCGTCGCGAGTATTACCATGTGCGAGCGAAACCGGTGCAGGCGACCCTCCGCCAGATCCAACGCAACCACTCCGCGGCAGACGCCATTCTCCATGATCAAGTCGATCGCAAAGTACTCGACGAAAAACTCGGCATCGTGCTTCAAGGACTGCTGATACAGGGTATGCAGCATTGCATGACCGGTTCGATCCGCTGCCGCGCAGGTTCGCTGCGCGGTGCCTTCGCCAAAATGGGTCGTCATGCCGCCGAACGGGCGCTGATAGATTAGCCCCTCCTCCGTGCGGGAGAACGGCACACCATAGTGCTCGAGTTCAACGACCGAGGCGGGCGCCTCCTTACACATGTACTCGATCGCGTCCTGATCGCCCAGCCAGTCAGAGCCCTTCACGGTGTCGTACATGTGCCAACGCCAGTCGTCCTCTCCCATATTGCCGAGCGCCGCACTGATGCCGCCCTGCGCCGCAACCGTGTGGCTGCGAGTCGGAAAGACCTTCGAGATACAGGCCGTCGTGAGGCCCTGCTCCGCGAGACCGAGTGTCGCGCGCAGACCGGAGCCTCCGGCCCCGACCACGACCACGTCGTAAGTGTGATCGATGAACTCGTAGTCCTTGCTCATACGCCAGCCCCGAATGCGACCTTCATAACGGCGAATATGCCGGCGACCGCGACCGCGACATGCGCAAAGGAGAGGACCACGATCGTGACGACCTTGACGCTCGCGCCATGAACGTAGTCCTCGACGATGACCTGCACGCCGAGCTGGGAGTGATAGCTCAGAGTAACCAGGGTGAGGACGAGCAAGATGCCGTTCATCGGCACTCGGATGAAGGTGACGACGGAGCCGTAGCTCAAGTCCGGGAGACCGGCGATCGCGAACGCGAACCAGAGCCCGAGCGGTATCAGCGCGACGGCGGTGAGTCGTTGTGCCCACCAGTGTTCGGCGCCCTCCTTGGCTGAACCCAAGCCCAAGACGCGACTGAGCGGACTGACTAGACTCACTTCTCGTCCCCCGCCCTAGAGAATCACTGCCAGCGAATAGATCGCTGATGCGAGGAGCGCGAACCCGACCACGAGCCAGCCGCTCAACTGGTATTGCCCGCGCTCGAGCCCGATGCCCACATCCCAAACCAGATGGCGTATGCCATTAGCGAGATGGTAGAAAAAACAGAAACACCAACCCACGTACAATAGCCTGAAGAAACCGCCGCCGAGCAAGGCCCGGACGTCGGCGTACGCGGCTTCGCCGCTGGCGATCGAAATCAACCAGTAGGTGAGAATCAGGACACCCAAAGACAAGACCGCCCCCGTGGCACGGTGCAGAATCGACAGCACGCTCGTGATCTGTGGACGGTAGACCTGCAAGTGCGGCGACAAAGGCCGCTCGACCCTGTCCATAGTGTTACGTTTCCTTACCCGGGTGATGCGGGAGCGCCGCGAACGCGTCCACTACCACTAGAAATCGATACAGCGACCCGCCCGCTCCCAGTCACCGAAACGGGTGGGCTCCGGCCCCTTCGGGCCCCCAACCTCTCGCGGCTTATCCGATCGCGCCTCTTGCGGTTCCGGTGACGGCTGATGCGCCGTTTCGGTCTCCGAGTCGGCCTCGGTCAAAGCTTCAGTCCCTCGAACTTTCTGTGTTTCCGGCGCTCCATGCATGGCACCAAGTCTGCCAGAAACGGCGTTTCTTCGCACCATTGGAGCCGTTCCTCGAGCTGATCGCAGGGGCTGGCCGGGTTATCGACTAGAATCGTGCGGTGCCCACACAGACCCCACCCACGCTCTGCCCGCTCCCGAGCATCCGTTTCATCAAGGTCACCGGCGCTGATGCAGAAGGGTTCCTCAACGCGCAGCTCAGCCAGGATGTTGCGGCGGCCCCCTCCGACCGGGCGCCGCTTGCGGCATGGCATGACGCCAGGGGGCGGGTGCTCGCGTTGCTGCGGGCGCTGAGGCGCGGCGAGGAATGGCTGCTCCTGGCCCATGGGGCCGAGGTGGGTGAGCTGATTCGGCAACTGACGGTTTTCGTGCTGCGCGCCGACGTCAAGCTGCGAGACGTATCGGCCGAGTGGCGGGGCGCCGTTACGCTGGGTGACATCGACCGCTGGCTCGAGGGCCGCGGCGCGACCCTGGGGCCGGACCCCGGCGACGCCGCGAGCGTGGACGGAATGCTCGTTATTCGGGCGGGCCCGACGATGGCCTACCTGGCCGCAACCGAGAAGGCCTTCCGGGCGATCGAGACTCAGTTTTCGGTCGCAGACAGCTTCGCAGGCGAGCTCGCCGAGATCCGATCGGGGCTGGTCAATGTGCCCCCTGAACTGGCCGGGCGCTTTTCGCCACAGATGCTAAATCTGGACCGGCTGGGCGCGGTGTCGTTTGACAAGGGCTGCTACCCCGGGCAAGAGGTGATCGCGCGCACTCACAATCTCGGCAGCGTCAAGCGCCGCGTCTTTCGCTTCTCCGGCCGGCTGGGCGAAGCACCGCCCCTCGGTGCCGCGCTGATCGATCCCGCCGGGACGCAAGTGGGTGAGATCGTGCGCGCTGCACGAGCCAGTGGGGGGGACGTGGAATTGTTGGCGGTGGTCACGAACGATGCGATGGATGAACGCCTGGTCTGCGCCGGGGAACCGGAGACGCCGCTAACGAGAGAAAGTCTCCCGGGAGATGAGCCAGGCCCTCATCATTGAGTCTCGGGCTTGAGGTGGGGGAAAAAAACCACGTCTCGGATGGACGCGGAATCGGTCAATAGCATCACGAGCCGATCGATTCCGATGCCCAGGCCGGCGGCGGGGGGCATGCCGTACTCCAGCGCGCGAATGTAATCCTCATCGAAGTACATCGCTTCGTCGTCACCCATCGCCTTGGCCTGGGCCTGTTCCCGGAATCGCTCCGCTTGGTCCTCCGGGTCGTTCAACTCCGAGAACCCGTTGGCGATTTCCCGACCCGCGATAAAGAGCTCGAACCGGTCCGTCAGGAAAGGATCATCATCGTTGCGTCTCGCCAGAGGAGAGACCTCCGCAGGGAACTGCGTCACGAACAGAGGCCCGGCCAGATGCTGCTCGACCGTTCTTTCGAACAACTCGATCTGAAGCTTTCCGGCACCGTACTCGGGCCTGTGCTTGATCCCCAGCTCATCGCAGGCGCGACGCAGTCGCTCCACATCCCTCAGCCCGTCACCCAGTCCCGGATTGTGACGCAGGAGACCCGCCTCGACAGTCATTACCTCGAAGGCGTCGCCGAGATCGAAGCGCTCTCCTTGATACACCAACTGCTCCGTGCCGAGCACCAGCCGCGCCGCTTCACGGACGAGCGTCTGCGTGAGCCCGATCAGATCCTCATAGGTCGCGTAGGCCTGGTAGAGCTCCAGCATGGTGAACTCGGGATTGTGCTGGGTCGAGAGCCCCTCGTTACGAAAGCTGCGGTTTATTTCGTAAACGCGCTCCAGTCCGCCGACCAGGAGACGTTTCAGATAGAGCTCGGGCGCAACCCGAAGGTAGAGTGGCATGTCCAGCGCGTTGTGATGGGTCGCAAACGGTCTTGCCAGCGCACCCCCCGGGATGGGATGCATCATCGGCGTCTCGACCTCGACGAATCCCAGCGCGTCCAGAAAGGAGCGGACGAAGCGCACGATCTCCGTACGCGTCGCGAACACCCGGCGGGTCTCCTCGCTGACGATCAGATCCACGTAGCGACGCCTCAGCTTGAGCTCCTGATCCGCCATTCCATGCCATTTCTCGGGCATCGGTCGGAGCGACTTCACGAGCAATCTCAGCTCGTCGGTACGGACAGAGAGCTCTCCCGTCTTTGTCTTGAACAGCGTTCCGGCCGCGCCGACGATGTCCCCCACATCCCAGGACTTGAATGCCTGGTAGACCTCGGGCGAGACACGATCACGCTCGACGAAGAGCTGGATCTGACCGGACCGGTCCTGAACTTTGATGAAACTGGCCTTTCCCATCACCCGTTTGGCCATCATTCGGCCCGCCACGCGTACCGGCGGTGGATCTTGCTCGAGCGACGCTGCGCCGTGTTCCCCGTAGGCGGAATGCAGCTCGTCCGCTATGGAGTCGCGGCGAAAGTCGTTTGGAAAAGCCTGCCCTTCGCGGAGTCGATCCAGCTTCGCGCGCCGCTCCGCGACGAGTCGGTTCTCGGATGGTAGGTTCTCTTCAATCAGGTCATCCATCTCTTACAGGCCCTGCTTCAGACTCTCCTCGAGAAACGCGTCGAGGTCACCGTCCAGTATGGCTCCAGGATTTCCGCTTTCAAACCCCGTCCTCAAATCCTTGATCCGCGATTGGTCGAGGACATAAGACCGAATCTGACTCCCCCAGCCGATATCCGCCTTGCCTTCTTCGAGCGTTTCCGCCTGCTCACGGCGCTTCTGTTGTTCCTGTTCGTAGAGCTTCGCCTTCAGCTGGCTCATGGCCGTCGCACGGTTCTTGTGCTGAGACCGATCGTTTTGACACTGCACCACGATCCCGGATGGCATGTGTGTAATCCGCACCGCCGATTCGGTCTTGTTGACGTGCTGCCCTCCCGCGCCGCTGGCACGATAGACGTCAACTCTCAGGTCGCTCGGGTCGATCTCGATATCGATATCGTCCTCGATCTCCGGAGACACGAACACGGCCGCGAAAGAAGTGTGACGCCGGTGTCCGGCATCGAATGGCGACTTCCTGACCAGCCGATGGACCCCCGTCTCGGTTCTGAGCCAGCCATAGGCGTAGTCCCCACTGAGCAAGACCGTCGCGCTCTTGAGGCCTGCGACTTCCCCGGCGGACGCCTCCAGTATCTCCGCCTTCAACCCGCGCGACTCGGCCCAACGCAGATACATCCGGAGCAGCATCTCGGCCCAGTCCTGCGCCTCGGTCCCGCCGGACCCGGCCTGGATATCGAGGTAGGCATTGTGCGCGTCCATCTCCCCGGAGAACATACGACGAAACTCCAGGCGCTCGACTTCCTTCTCGGACTTGAGGACTTCCTCCGCAAGATCCCGGAAAGTGCCCTCGTCCTGTTCTTCTTCCGCAAGCTTGAAGAGCTCGCTCGCCTCGGCCAGGGACTGGTCGATCCGCTCGAGGGTCGTCAGCACCGATTCCAGAGACGCGCGTTCCTTGCCCAGGGCCTGCGCTCGCTCCTGATTCTCCCAGACCCTGGGGTCTTCCAGCTCCCGGTCAACCTCCTCGAGGCGCTCACGCTTGCCTTCATAGTCAAAGATACCCCCTCAGGGCGCCGCAACGTCCCTGGAGATCGGAGATCCTGGAGCTAATCTGGCCGGGTTCCATCTGCTTTCACCACCGAGGAAGGCGCCGAATGATAGCGCAATCACGATCGGCTCACAGGGTTAGGCGGCGCCGGGCGTGAGCGGTTCGATGTGCTCTACGATGAGCTGCACCGCCGGTGTGGCGAAGTAGTCGTTGACGTCCAAGCGATAGACCAGCCGCAATGAATCACCGACCTCCCAATCGCCGGGGGAAAGATTGAACGCAATGGCATCCAATGGCTGATCGTTTCCCGGACCCCTGACCGTCATCTTCAAGTGCCGCTCGGACAAGACGCGCTGTCGCAACAACTCGAATGAGCCCTCGAAGAGTGGTTCGGGGAAACCCTGGCCCCAGGGCCCGGCATTGCGCAGCAACGACGCGACCTCCAGCGTGACATCCTGCGCGTCGAGCTCGCCATCCGTGAGAATCCGCTCCGCGAGCTGCTCCGGTCTCAGCCGCTCTCTGCCGAGAGCCTCCATGGCCGATCGGAACCGGGGGAGTCCGGTGGGTTCGAGCGTCAGGCCGGCGGCCATCGCGTGCCCGCCGAAACGACTGATGAGGCCGGGATGCACGGCGGCGACGTCCGCCAGCGCGTCCCGCAGGTGAAACCCGGCGACGGAGCGCCCCGAGCCCTTGAGGGAGCCTGCCTCGGTCGCAGCGAAGGCGAACACCGGCCGATGGAAGCGATCCTTGATCCTGGATGCCACTAATCCCACCAGTCCTTCGTGCCAATCCTCTCTGTACAGGCACACGACGGGCGCCAGATCATCCAGCTCGGTCAGGCTTTCGGTATCCACGAGCTCGAGCGCTTCGGAACGCATCCGGGCTTCTATGGCTCGACGTTCGAGATTGAGCTCATTCAGCCGGGTCGCAAGCGCGAGGGCCTCGTCGGGCGAATCGGTCGTCAGGCATCGAACACCGACGCTCATGTCATCCAGCCGACCGGCCGCATTCAGCCGGGGAGCGATCTGAAAAGCCAGCGTCGTGCCAGTCACCTCGCGACTGTCAACACCCGCAACCTGACACAGCGCAAGCACGCCTGGACGGCATCGCCCCGCTCGCACTCTCGCCAGCCCCTGGCTGATCAGGATCCGGTTACTGTGATCCAGTCTCACCAGGTCCGCCATGGTTCCGAGCGCGACGAGGTCCAGGTAGCGAGCGACGATCTCCGGTCTACCGAGCCGGCGGCCGAGCGCAGCCAGGAGGTAGAACGCAACCCCGACGCCCGCAAGACTCTTGCCGGCGAACGGGTCGCCGGCGATGTTGGGGTTGACGATGGCGTTGGCGGCCGGCAGCTCGGCCCCCGGCAGGTGGTGGTCGGTAATCAGTACGTCCATGTTCAGCTCGCGTGCCGCGGCCACGCCCGCTGTGCTGGTAATACCGTTGTCGACCGTGACGATCAGGCTGGGATTTTCACCCTGCACCCGCTCAATCACCTCTGGCGTCAACCCGTAACCGAGGTCGAAACGATCCGGAATGAAGAAACTGACGTTCGAGAAGCCGAAATCCCTGAGGCAGAGGACCATGAGCGCCGCGCTGGTTGCCCCATCGGCATCGAAATCCCCAACGATGACGACCCGGCCGTGCCGATGTCGCTCGAGCAGGGCGACGCCCTGCTCGAGCGCGTCGAACTCTCCCACCGGGCGCAAACGCTGAAGCGCCAGATCAAGCTCCGCCGGAGACTGGATCTCCCGGCGCGAAAAGACCTGGCGAAGGACCGGATGGATGCCATCCGGCCATGACCAGCGCTCCGAGCCGGGCATCCTGGGGCGTTGCTCGATGCTGGGCATGGAAACCTCAGGACCCCCGAAAACCGACTCGACTGCTTATAATCCATCGAGGCCCGCACGAGGACACGCTCGTAAAATTCACCAGAGAAAGTTCGGAGGCTAATCTGATCGCTGCCTGGGAATCAGGCGCCGTGCGCGTCGGCGAGGAGTGGATTCGCAGCAACCTGATTGTCTCGGCTGAAGAGCTGTTGCGAGACTGGGCAACGTCGGACCCCGCAAGTCTCACAGTGGCCGATCTGGCGCCCGCCATGGGGCTGGCCCCCCAGATCATCATCGTTGGCACGGGCGCTTCATTGACGCTGCCGCAGATCGACCTCATGGCGGAAATAGCGGCGCACGGAATCGGTCTTGAGATCATGGACACCCCTGCGGCCTGCCGGACGTATAACGTCCTGATCCACGAGCGACGCTCTGTCGTCGCTGCACTCTTTCTTTCACACTGAGCCCTGGCAAGCGAAGCGCCCTATCTGGGCAGGTGCCCGAGCGGATCGACCGGCGTGCCGTTGCGCCGGATCTCGAAATGAAGCTGTGGCCGCCGACCCGGTCCCATGCCCATGTTCGCGATGATCTGCCCCCGCTCGACCGCGTCACCTTCGGCCACGACGAGCCGCTCGTTGTGCCCGTAGGCACTCAGGTAGGTGTCGTTGTGCTTGATGATCAACAGCTGGCCATAGCCGACGAGGCCGTCGCCCGCATAAACGACCCGCCCCGGCGCCGCGGCCCGGATGTCCTGTCCGATCTCACCACCGATACCGATCCCGTTGCCGGTACCACTACCGGAGCCGTAGGTGCTCACCAAGGGGCCCTTGACCGGCCACAGCCAACTCGGTGCCGGCAATACCGGTGGCGGCGGCAACGGCGGCGGTTGTCGCGACGCAGCGGGCCTGACGCTCGCCTGAGGCGCCCCGGCGCTCGTCAGATTCAGTCGCTGGCCGACGAAGATCAGATCCGGATCGTCCAGTCGATTCCAGCGCGCCAGATCCCGGGTGTCCAGACCGTGGCGCCAGGCGATGGTCTGAAGCGTCTCGCCGCTCTGCACGACGTGGACCCGCGCCGTGTACTCCACGATCGTCGGAGTGCAGCCCGCCCCGACGAGTCCCACCAGGATCAGGGCATGTGTTCCACGGATTCGCAATGTCGCGCTAGCCCCGCAAACGCAGCCAGACGTAAAGCAGCACAACCAAGGCTATCGAAATCCACCCAATGGCGTCCACATGCTTGCGCAGTGTTCGCGCCATCGGTTCCCCGCCCCAGCGCAACAAGCCGGCGACGAGAAAGAATCGGCCGCCGCGACCGACGAACGAGGCCAAAGCGAAAGCGGGCAACAACATGTGCAGAGCACCCGCCGCGATCGTAAAAACCTTGTAGGGGATCGGGGAGAATCCGGCGATGAGCACGGCCAGAAAACCCCACTCCAGGAACCATTCCGTCGCCCTCAGATATCCCTCCCAGTAGCCCATGGATACAAGCACGGGCTCGATCGCGTCCAGCGCGAACCAGCCGATGGCGTAGCCCAACAACCCACCCAGGACCGAGGCGACGGTCGTCAGCAGCGCCAGTCGCCAACCGTTTGCCGGTCTTGCCAGTGTCATCGGCGCCAACAGCACGTCGGGGGGAATCGGGAAGAACGAAGACTCGGCGAAGCTCAGGGCAAACAGATATCGCTCTGCATGAGGGTGGCCTGCCCAACCGAGCGTTCGATCGTAGAGTGCGGAGAAGATCTTCAAGCGTCGATGCCCTCGACCAGCGGTACGAAACTCACGAGGCCCAGCGACT
>Ga0224508_10001612_pt1 | contig 20071 bp, 17 predicted proteins | sample SF_Jan12_sed_USG_4_FD_170157 | JGI IMG/M metagenome (GOLD analysis project Ga0224508, IMG submission 170157) | Sediment microbial communities from San Francisco Bay, California, United States - SF_Jan12_sed_USGS_21 | ecosystem: Environmental > Aquatic > Marine > Sediment | place: USA... | reverse complement strand
CTATCATGTCCCATTGTTTGTCAGATAATTCTTGAAATTGCATGAATTGATTTGTTATGGAATGATAATTAGATCTGGAAGATCGTTAATTATTCACTAAATGATCAGTTTTGGGATGAGTTGATTAGATGAGTTCATAAAAATACCATATAAAACATAAAATAAAAACACAGTACACGTTAAACGTGAGTACTCATGACAGAACCTTCTGTTTAACTCAAGCTTTGAATCAAAGTGGATCTTTTCTTCAAATTCATGTTATGAATGAATTAGAAAAATTAGGGTGGAAGATAAACTCAGAAATTCCAGTAGAATGTGCTCCATTCATCGACGATCCTTTAACAAACAACAGATTTTTTGATCAAGGACAAATAACAAAACCCCTATTCACTCCAAAAAATTTCACTCTTGCAGTATCTGAATCTCAAAATAAAATTGAATTAGAGGAAACATCTGTTGATATTGTTGCAAGTAATGAAGGTACAGAATACTCCTTTAAACTATGTATTGAATGTAAAAAATTAAATCCTGATTATTCTGACTGGATTTTTTTCAGAAAAAAACAATCAAAGCATCAAATGAATGTAATTACAAAATCAATTACGAGTTTAGGATTTGTGCAATTATTCAAAGTTCTAGGAAATACAAGATGTTCAAACGAAATTCACATTGAACTAAGTAATTTTAAATTCTAGGCAGCATTAAATCACAATATTTCTGATTTTGCCATAGCAGTATCCAATAAAAAATTTGACAAAAAAGGATATCAGAGTAGAAAAACAATAGTTGATGAAGCTGTACGTCAAATAATAAAAGGAACGTATGGATACATTATACAAAATCTTCTAAATCAAATAATGATTGAAGAATCATATTCATCAAAAATTGAAAGTTATATTCCAATAATAGTAACAAATGCAAACTTAAAAATTTGTGATGCAGATCCTTCTCAAATAAACCCTAAAACAGGCCAAATGATTTCAGAACCAAATTATGTGGATGTGGATTCTATAATTTGTGAATGTGGGCGTCCAAAAAGTGTACGATTTCCCCACCCACAATTTACTAAAATAAGTGAAGAACATAAGAAAGAATCTTCAAAATGGCAAGTTTTGATCCTTTCACCTGGTGGATTCATTAAGTTTTTGAAAACACTTGAGGATACAGATCTAGTTCATAGTAATTGGCTTTCCAGAAGATAATTTTGTTAATTTGGTCATAATTTAGGCACATTCAGTAGTATAGAATGGTCAAATTGTTATTTACAGTGAATATTATTGAATTTTTAAAAGAGTTTTTTGATAGATTTTAGAATTTTTTCTTTCGGTTAAATTTTTCTTTATGTGCCATAATGTTGATTTGTTAATTCCTAGTTTCTTCCTTCCTTCATGAGTCATGTTTAAGATTTCATCTCTTAATTTTAAATTAACATTCTTATTCAAATTAATTTTTGGAATAACAAAATCACATTCTTTCTTTTTCTCTAAGATGAAATTAGATAACTGTTGCAAATTATCTTGTAGAATAATTTGATATGAGTAATTTTTTTCATTTTTATAATTATATCTAGCATTAAAATTTGAATTAATCTTTTCAATGAGTGATTTAGCAATATCTTCTCCCAATCTAGTATGATAGTTCTCTGTAATTATAAAATCAGTTTTCTTGATCTTCTTTTCTTCCAGTAATTGAATTACCGATACATCTATGAGCCATCTAAATAATTCCTGAATGTCATATACTAATGGTGTTCTGCTCTGGTTAATCTCATGCAAGAATCCAATGGAATAATCCAATCCTATTCCATTAATTGCCTTTCTAATCTCTGATTCCAGTATAGCATAACCGTAATTTAACAAAGCGTTGATCTCATCAGATGCATTATAGTTTCTAAAGTTTGATTTGTTCTTTCGTCCCGTAAAATTAAACTCCGGATTTAACTGATTGAATATTCTGGTCATATTCTCATGGTAAATTCCTGCAATTCTTCCTTCGTATGTCATCATCTGTTTGATTGATTTTGAGATATCTTGTTTCTCACTGTTCTTCATTATTTCCAACAGAAACAAATCCTCCTTTTCTGCAGATTTTCTAATTTTAACAAAATATACAGATTTATAGAATTTGGATAATTCCTCCAATAGGTTCAAGGATTGTTCTACCTTGGCTTGTACTATCTTCAGGGCAATCTCGAATCTGGTCTCAGAATCAAGGTACTTTTGATACTGTTTTACGCGTAATTTCCCTGATTTTGGCTGCTCAGACATGACATTTGCCAGTAATTGGCCATTCCAGTTAAGCAGTGTAAGATTGATGTTGTGCTTTGAGAGCCATCTCATTGCCTCAAACGTGATGTTGCCAGTATGTCCATCGATGATTATTCCGTCATGGTTAATCTTATGGGGATAGAATTCCAGCCTTGTATCTTTTAGTCTGTTTGTAATAATCAGTTTTCTCTTGTACACGTTGATTGATGTTCCAAAACCTGTGATGAGTAACGGATTCATTTCTAGTTGATGATGATAAAGATAAACTTGTTTAAAGATCTAACGCATCATTAATTTTTCTTATTCATTTTCATAAACAAATACACTAACTCAAATCCTTGACTTTCTTTCCAAAGCTTACTCAACTTTATCAGTAAACCTTCAGGTGCTTCAATAAATGATTTTAATGCGGGAATTGATTCCATTATAATCAAAAAATCATTTCCCGTACCTTTGATGTTTGGTAACGCTTGTTTTATTTTTTTATTTTTATTTGAATCTTTTATTTGATTTATCTGAGATTTTGATTCCATGATTTGCTCCATCATTTCATTTTTCAGTTTCTTGGTATCCTCTGGTGCTTGTTCATCAGTGACACCCTCTATGTATGGTATTTTTCTCACATATTTTTTATCTGAGAGAATTTCAGATATGCCATAGTTTATCATTTTTTCCATTTGTGGCATGAATTGTTGCCATATCTCATGCATTAGTTCAAAATTTTCTTTTATTTCCTCCATTGATTGAGGTTTGTTCGGATCTGAATTCATGCTTTTTGAAAGCAAAAAGATTGAGGCAAAAAAACCAATCTTATCAGATATTATTTCCAGTGCATCTATTTGATGAACTCTGTTTTTTTGACGGGTAATTGTCCGGATTAGATCATTGGACATCTTTTCAAAGAATTGTCTATTTTCAAATACACTGACTAGAAATTTCTCTTCCTTTTCTGTAAGGGCCATGTCCTTTGTAATCAGAAATTCAGCGTTTATGATCTTGACTAGTTTTCTGAGATTGGGGTAAATCTTTTTGTCCTTTTCTAGAACATATCCTGTGTCCTTCAGTTTGTCTATGTGGGGATAGAGATTCTTTGGGTTTATCGCAGAACGCTTTTGAATGATCTGCCCTAATCCAAAAGCAGACTTTGTTTTGAGAAATGCGACTAGAAAATACTCTGATGTGACTCCTTTTCGCAACAGATCAGTGGAATTTATGCTCATTTCTGAATAAATCTAGTAATTCTTGCATGGTATATGTCTTGAATTTGTCTCAGCACCCATACTATCTGATATCTCTGTTCGGCTTCTTTTATAGTGATGACAAACAAAATCACAAGATTTGACGTTGCTTGCATGAAATGCTCATATCTGTGGATATGCATCGATGGCGCATCAGAATACAGAATCTGGTATGCCAAGAGTTATTCCTTACAGAATGGCTTGAATCAGAACATTCTTGGTAATTGGAGGTCTGCAATATGAAAAGAAAGACCGTTCCATTGCACAAGAGGCCTTGGAAGAAACTATCTCCAAGACAAAAGATGTTGCGTGAAAAATCACTTACAGTGTTAAGTGAATTGCGCAATACAAAAACAAAGACGCTGCCACAAGCAGCAAGCGATAACGACATTACTGTAAAGAATGTCATCAAACACACAAACGGTTTCAAAAAAGTAAATGGCAAATTTGTTGTAAAGAGATGGGACAGAATCTCAAGGCCTATGAGAATCAACACTGATGGCAAAGATCAAAGTGTCGAGATAAGAGATTCCAGGACGGCATCAGTTGTTGGAAGATATCACAATGCGGTAAAACAATTCTTGAATACTGGTGACAAAAACAATCTTATCAAATTCAGAAACAAGAAAGTAAAGGACAGTAATGGCAAGATTCACAGACTAGAGACAGATCCTGCAAAGATACTTTTCATCAACGAGAGAATCGAAGAGCCAGAATTCTACGAGCTGTATCGAAAATGAGTGAGCAGAAACTTCTTTTCCTTGACTTGATGGACCTGTTCATACACTCCAATGACAAACTGGGAGAGATACGAGATGATTTGAATCGGCACATAGATGAAATAAGTGTCTGGATTAACTGCATCTATCATCAAATCAAACAAGAATCAAGAAACAAGAAAAACTATTGTGAGATTTGTGATGCCTATAGTTCCAATTCTACATCATTTGAACTGCATCATGTGGCAGGAAGAAAACATGACTTTAGGATGATTACTGTATGTAAGCAATGCCACAGAATATTATCTGATAAGCAAAAGACTCGAGACTGCAGATGGTGGATGAAAAATCAGGCTGAAAATATACGAAAGGCATTCTTTTTGCATGGAATCTACAACATTTTATGCCTAAAATCAAAGAAAACGGGAAATTCTATCTATGAAGAATATGCCTCAAAACTTGTAGAGCAGATACCAATACTGTTGAAGGGAGAATCACAATGACTTACATCAACGATATCTTTCTTAGATGTCACGTAGAAAAAGCAAAAGAAACGAAGAGAAATTTTATTCCAAGAATGGTTAATGCGAACAATTCTATTGTATTGACATTTGATACGGAAACCACAACTGATGAGTTTCAAAATCTGATCATGGGTTCATGTGGAATATGGGTAAATGACAAACTTGAAAGATTCATTGTTTTTCATGGCGATGATCTTGATCAGAGCACACTTACAACAATCCAAAATTTCTGTACAAAAAACAACTATGAGATTCTGTCAAGAGCAAGGTTTGTGGATGAAATATTCTATCCATATGTCTACAAGAGTAGGGCCATATGTGTGGGATTCAACCTTCCCTTTGACATATCAAAACTCGTAACATACTTTACAGATTCAAGAATAATGAAGAACGGTTTCTCATTTACGCTCTCTGATAACAAACAGAATCCAAATATTGTCATAAAGCACAACAGCAAGACATCCTCATTTATTCAGTTTACAAAACCAATCAGACAAAAAAACGAAAAGAGAAAAGATCATCACTACAAAGGATGCTTTGTTGACCTAAAGACATTGACCTTCGTTCTCACAGACAAATCCTACTCACTCAGACAGGCCTTGATTGATTTTGAATGCAAACTAGAAAAGAAAACAGTGTCAGAGCATGGAAAAATCTCAGATGAATATCTGCAATACAATGTACAAGATACAATGTCTACACATGAGTTGTACATAAAATGTTTGGAGCGTTATGAACTGTATGGATTGAACAAAGATGTCAACCTGTTGTACTCTCCAGCATCAATAGGTAAAGCATGTCATGAGAAGATGGGTATCGCTTCATTCTCTGCCAAAAATCCTGAATTTCCAAGTGAGGTACTCGGACAGGTGATGCAGACATACTATGGAGGACGCACAGAAGTCAGAATAAGAAACGAGCCAGTCAATGTGAGTTACATTGACTTTACCAGCATGTATCCAACGGTATACTCCCTCTTGGGCATGGATAAGTTCCTTAAAGCAGACAAAATCGTGCCTAAAACCACGACTGAGGAAACCAGAAGATTTCTTGAAGAGATAACCCTTGAGGACATTCCAAAGACTGGAACCTGGAGGAATCTAACCACGATTTGCAGGATTGTGCCTGATGAGGACATCCTACCAGTTCGCTCAAAGTATGGAAAAAAAGCAACTGCCAACATCGAATTGAATCATCTAAAGTCTGTAGACAGCACTTCAGTATGGTATGCCTTGCCAGATATAATCTCATCAAAATTACTCACTGGAAAAATACCGATTATTGAAGAGGCAATAACATTTGTCCCGCAAGGAACTCAACCAGGACTGAAAGAAATCGAAGTCATCAAAGGAATAACTGTCAAACCAGAAGAAGATTTTATCAAGAAGCTAATTGAGGAACGAATCAAAATCAAACAAAATCTAAAACAAAACAGAAACGAACTTTCTGTTGCAGAACAAAACCAACTCAAGATAAACGAGCACATACTGAAAATAATTGCAAACTCTACATCCTATGGAATATTCATAGAGATTAATCCTACTACATCCAAGAGTAAGGAAAAAAATGAAGTGACAGTTTATGGAATGAGTGATTTTGAGACAGAGGTTGACAAATTTGAAAAGCCAGGAAAGTCATTTAATCCAATCATGTCTGTTTTTCTCACTGCTGGTTCTCGACTAATCCTTAGAGCAGCAGAAAAATTGGTTACAGACAATGGCGGATACGTAGCATACTGTGATACTGACAGTATCTTTGTATCGCCTGCACATGTAAAATTGGTTCAAGAGTTCTTTGCAAGTCTGAATCCGTATTCAACAAAAGTGGAAATGTTCAAAGTAGAAGAAAATGCAGAGGGTGTTGAATTGCATGATGTATTGTTTTATGGAATTTCTGCAAAACGTTATGTCTTGTTTTTACGTGATTCAAAGACAGGTAAGATAACAATCCTGAAACATTCTGCACACGGACTAGGAAACATTCGTGGAATAGATGAGAAACAATGGTGGATTGATATTCTAAACATGCATTATCATCCAAAACAAAAAGACAAGATTCTTTCAAAATACCAGACAAAATATGCGATTGCCCAATTGACGATAAGCAGTTATGACATTCTAAAACGCTTCAACAAAGTAAACAAAGGCAAACCCTTGAGCCAGCAGATAAAACCGTTTAACTTCATCACTGTGGGAACTGCCACACAAACAGATGCCAAGACAGGTGAGCCAATCATACCCATGCTTTCGTATCTTGATGCAAAAAAGCAGGATCAGGCACCATTTATGCCATTTATGGACTACAAAACAGGAAAAATCTACCCTAATGAAGACAATCCATTAGAATCTCATTTCTACTGGAAAAAACAATCAGAGATTCTAGAAAAATACGTTAATCATAATGATGAAAAATCAGAAGGCGATACAGGATTACTATCAAGAAAACATGTTGTCATCAACAAGTCATCAATACGATACATCGGAAAGGAATCAAATGAACTAGAAGAGTCCGAAGTGTTAAGAGTCTCAGAGAAGGACTATTCAGAGTATGTTGACAAGCAAGGAAGACTCTCGGAGATAATTTATAATCTTACTTTGGATGTTGCCCAAAGAATAGGACTTCCAAGAAGAACATTCTTTGATCTAAAGGAAAAAGCAAGTAGTTCTCAAATCATAAATCTCAAGGGAAAGACATTGAGAAAGTTACGTCAATTACAGTTTGAAGACAAACAGGAGGTGATATGCAAAGTATGAGTGAAATTATTGAGGAAAATAATAATGATGTTGAAATCACATCTACAAGTTACAGTGACTCTGAAACAGAGTACACTGAAAAGAAAAAACGCAGTAGAGAAAGGGGACCTGATAAAAAACCCAGAATATATCGTGTAAACAGCATGAACAATCTGACACAGTTTAACCAAAGGCCAAAAGAGTTTGTAAAATATCTCAACGATGAGAAAGGAATTGACATTACTGGAAACCCCAATATTGTAAAGATATTTTTGGTTTTTGGCGGAGTAGTGACTGCAATCTTTGGAGGGTTGTGGTTGTACAATCAGTACAAAAATAAGAAAAACGATGATATCGAAAACAGGTAATGGTGTTGGAAAGGCAGTTTGGAACAACTGCTTTTCTGATATTTTTTATCAATTCTGGAATTCAAATTATCAATTCGGTATCAATTCGGTATCGGAGATTATCAATTCGGAGACAACAATCCATCAATTCGGTGGAATGAACTATCAATTCGGTAAGATGTTCCAAAAGTTTCCGAAACTTAATCAATTATACCAAATCTTTTCAGTGTCAATTAGGTATCATTTTGGGAATTTTTCGAAACTACCAAAAAATTGATGATAGAACACGACATATTCACAAAACTAATCATAGACATACTACTGATGGTTTCTGTCATTGTGTTGTGAGATGACCCTCAGTATTAAGGCCAATTTACGTATAAAATTAACCTGAACGGAACTATATTACAATACTATTGTGGCAATCGTAACAGTACTCTCAAGGAAGTAAATGAAAATCTCAGAGTCTCAGGTGTTGAACCTTGTTCATTTTGCGGTACAATGTTGTCTACAGCGTTACAAACCAGAATAAACATCCAAACATAACCCGAACCAAAAACTGCTTTATCAAATTTGTTATTTGGTATTAATGGTATTCCTGGCCGATAACATGTTTCAGTTTTTTGACAATCTTCATCTACATTTTTTGTATTTAAAGGAAACAACATAATTGTGCATGTAAAAACAAAAATAAAAAGTTGTACAATCTAATTTGAGATACATTGCACTTTGAACAATAAATTTAGAAATTGTATTTGAGGACTATTTACTTTGGTTTGTCTCTTTATTCCTGTAATCTCAAAAAATGGAGGCTGCCCGAATCATCTCCAGCGACGACAGTTTTCCCATCATTAGCAACCTTGCATACCGATATTGAATGGTCTGTAGTGAATTGATCAATTGGATTTTCATTTTTTATGTTCCATAATTTGATAGTGTTGTCATTAGAGATTGAGATTATATTTGTGCCGTCCGGGGTTACTGCAAGTGCAGTGATCTTATCAGTATGACCATTTAAACTGTTTAACAGTTTTCCCGTATTCATATTCCATACTCTAATAATGTTATCACTTGAAGCAGACACTATTTTTTTACCGTCAGGGGTTATCGTACAAGTCGTAATCCAGATTGCATGACCTTCTAATTTATTTAACATTCTTTTTACTTTAGAGGCAGTTGATTTATCCGGTGGCCAGAAATCAGTGTGGACTTGTATGTCAGTTAACAGATCCCACGTCTTAACATCCCAAATCTTGATGGATTCAAATTCCCTTGATACTAGCTTTGTGCCATCGGAAGTGATCATAATATCAAAAGCATGACCACGATTTATCAGATGAGTCTTTTTTCCAGTGAGTATATCCCACATGATTAGTTCATTGCCTGAACCAGATACTAGATTTTTACCGTCAGGGGTTACTGCAAGTGCAGTGATCTTATCAGTATGACCTTTCAAGTCATGTAACTCTTGACCTGAATCAACATCCCACACTTTGATAATTCCTCCATAGTCTGATTCAGACACAAATTTTTTACCGTCAGGGGTTACTGCAAGTGCAGTGATCTTATCAGTATGACCTTTCAAGTCATGTAACTCTTGACCTGAATCAACATCCCACACTTTGATAACATTATCAAGTGATCCTGATACAATTTTTTTACCGTCAGGGGTTACTGCAAGTGCAGTGATCCAGCTTGTATGACCTATTAGACGGTTTAGTAGTATTCCTGTGTTATTATCCCATACCAAGATAGAATTATCAGCAGAGCCTGATACGGTTTTTTTACTATCTTGTGTTATTGCCAGTGCAGTAATTTTGGCAGTATGGCCCTCTGACATAAAGGAGATTGAGCCATCATCAAGATTCCATACTTTAACTGTATGATCATCCGAATTCGACACTAGTTTTTTATTATCAGGAGTTACTGCAATAACATTAATTTGTTCAGTGTGCCCACTCAAACCGTATAGACACTTTCCTGAATGTGCATCCCATACTTCAATGGTTTTAGAGTGTTGCGAAGTTGAGATCATCTTGTTGTTATCAAATGTGGTTATCATATTAGAAACAACATAATTATTAATAGAATAAATTAGATGTCCAGTTTCAATGTCCCACACTCGTATAGTTCCGTCCTGTGAACCTGAAAATAGTTTTGTGTCATCATTTGTAACTACAAGTGAATAAATCCGACTTGTATTGACTTTCAAGGTATGAATTGTTTTCAGTGTAATAATATCCAATATTTTGATAGTTCCATCTGATAAACTAAAAATTAATTTCTTGTCATCCTGTGTAACTGCAAGTGATGTTACATTATTAGTGAATTCCAAGATTTGAGGTGAATCTTCATTGTTCCAAATTCTAATAGTGTTATCAGATGAGCTTGAAATTATTCTTGTGCCATCATGTGTTACTGCAAGATCATTAATCTTATCAGTGTGACCCTTTAAACTTCTTAACAATATTTTGTCTTTAATATCCCAGATCTGGATTGTAGGATCAGACAGATCAGATGATATTATTTTTTCACTATTGGGCGTTATTAAAAATTTATAGCCAAAAGCATTATCAAAAGAATGATATTGTTTCCCAGTTTCAATGTCCCATATTCTAATTGCGTTATACCATCTTGACACTATTTTTTTACCGTCAGGGGTTACTGCAAGTTTGTGAGTTCCATGTGGATAGGGATCCTCCATTATGTGATATTGTTTCCCAGTTTCAATGTCCCAAACTCGGATAAAAAGATCATTAGGGGTATCAAAAGAGTTTGATACCGCTTTTGTCCCATCAGGAGTTAGTGCCAGATCATAAACTTTACCTTTGTGTCCTCGCATAGTTCTGAATAAGGATCCTCCTGCAAGATCCAAGCTAGGCTTAAGAGGTAAAAAATACTTCATGAACAGGTGCTTCTTTCTTTTGCTGCATATAACAATTTTTTAATTATATGGGATTGCTCTGGAGATAATCGCCCCCAAAGCTGTGAGGCTAGTTGCTTTTTGTCCTTTGATAAAACATTTTCTGCCAATATTATTGCACTCTGAATTATCTTGAGACTTTGTTTTACATCATGATTCAAATCCAAATTATGCAAATCCATTAAATCATAGTCAGGAATCAGAAAATTGGTACCATATAGTGATATTTTTAGACAAATAAAATCATAGTCAGACAATAATTTACTAAATTTCTCCGTGTAATTCAGATGAGCAAAAAGATAAGGTATTTCCGCAATAATATATTCTCGTTCTTCAGTAGACATATTGTTCAAATATTCAACAAGCCTCTGAGTCAAAATGAACGAATCCTGCTGTGTGCATGTTTTATTAGATAATTTATTTTTATTTTAAGAAGATGTTGGCTAATTTGTTTAATTTTCAGATATTCAGATATGAATAGTGTTGAATGTTGATGTCTTGTATGATGTTTCATTTTTTATTCTTCTAATTTTAGAAAATGTAATTTACCAGAAACATCCTTTGTAACTATAAGACCATGACGTGTCAAAAAGACAGGACCCGTAAAGCGATCATCTCCAATAAAATTGGTAATCAACTTTCTAGTATCTAGATTCAACACTTTGATAGAATTATCGTAATGCAAAGTGATTAGTTTTGTTCCGTCAGGAGTTACTGCGATTGTATTGATTCCAGATGTGTTAATGTTAGTTATTGTATTAATTTCAACACCTGTTTTAATATCCCACATTGTAATTGTTCCATCAGTTAACCCCGATATTATTTTTTTATTATCTGGAGTTACTGTAATTGTGCGAACCTCTCCTATATGATCATGATTTATAGTAAGAATTTCATTTCCGGTATTGAGATCCAACACTTTGATAGAATTATCGTAAGACGAACATGTGATTAGTTTTGTTCCGTCAGGAGTTACTGCAATCGCAGTAACTCTCTGGTTATTATGGGCATTATGTATGGCATGGATTTCATTTCCGGTATCTATATCCAACACTTTGATGTAATAACTAAGCATCCCGCATGAAACTATTCTATAATCAGGAGTTACTGAAATTGTTTCAATCCCAAGGTTGTGAATATTAGGTATTGTGCGTATCAATCTCATTGTATCGATATCCCATATTTTGATAGAATTATCGATAGATGATCCTGATACAATTTTTTTACCGTCAGGGGTTACTGCTATCACGTTAACACGATCTTGGTGAGGATAGTGTATGGTGTGGATTTGTTCCCTAGTAGCCATATTCCATACGGTAATTCGATTATTACATGATCCTGATACAATTTTTGTTTCATCTGGGGTTATTGCAAATGTAGTAATACCTTGAACTGCATGAACATTTGTTGTAGAGACGGATTCTGGAACCACAGTATTCCATATTCTGATTTCTTTACCTCCTACAGTTGCACAAGAAATCATTTTTTTACCGTCAGGGGTTATTAGAATTTGGTTTATTCCAGGGACATGTGCTTTATTTATAATGTGTAGTAATTTCCCGTCCACAGCACCCCATACTGTAATTATTCCACCATATGACCCTGATACTATCGTGCTGTTATCTGGAGTTACTGTAATTGTGCGAACCTCTCCTATATGATCATGATTTATAGTAAGAATTTCATTTCCGGTATCGATATCCCACACTGTGATATTTTTGTCATATGTTCCAGATACAATTTTTTTACCGTCAGGGGTTATCGCAATTACGGTTATACCTTTTGTATGATCTTCTTGACGTATAGCATAGATCTCACCTCCAGTTTCGATATCCCATATGATAATTTGATCACGTAATCCAGATACAATTTTTTTACCGTCAGGGGTTATTGAAAATGTATAGATTTGTTTTACATAATCATCATTTATTGTGTATATTAGATCACCAGTATTAGAACACCACACTTTGATAGTGTAGTCATCTGATCCAGATACAATTTTTTTACCGTCAGGGGTTATCGCAATTGTATTGATTCTCTTGGCATGAGCGTTATGTATAGTAAAAATCTCTTTCCCAGAATACAAATCCCAAGCGGCAATTGTTCCATTAACTGATCCAGATACAATTTTTTTACCGTCAGGGGTTACCGCGAATGTAGCAAATTCACCCATATGAATACCATTGGTAGTATGAATGTCTTCTCCATCACTGATATTCCACATTGTTATTTGGGTATCTGATCCAGATACAATTTTTTTACCGTCAGGGGTTATCGCAATTGTATTGATTCTATTTCGTCCTTGCAATTCTCTAAATAGTGATTCATTTACTCTGTTTAAGCTAGGACTAACAGGACACAGAAATGGTTTCGTGCACCATTTCTTAGATTGATTTAATAATAAATTAATTGTAGAAGATTGTTGCATAGACAATCTTCCGTAAAGTTGTGATGCAAGCTGTTCAGGATCTTTTGACAATATATTTTCTGATAATTTAATCGCACTTTGGATTAATCGTAGACTGTTTATCTTATCTTTTTCAAGATTTAGATTATAACATGAAACAAGATCATAATCATTAATCAATGACTTGGTTCCTAGTAACAAAATCTTTGAATAAATAAAATCATAGTCAGACAATAACTTGAAAAATTCATCTGCATGGTTATTACTGGCAAACTGGTGAGGGATGGCTTTCAGAAAATATTCTCTTTGTTCTTGTGGTAGTTTTGATAGATAAAAGTTCAGCCTTTTTTTAGAATCTGTTGCATCGTCATTATTTTTTACCATGAATCATCTTCAGGTAACAATGAATTAATAATTTGTTTTTCTGCTCTTGCCAGATCAACCTTTTCTGAGACTACTTGGTCTTTACGTGTAATAAAGTCGTGAAAGTCATCATGGTATAGTCGGTAGCGTTTTTGCCGTATATCGTCTGTCAAAACAGATTCTTCATACAGAAATTGTTTCCATTCTTCTAATACATCATATACGCGTGCAAGTTGCGATACCTTTGAGAATTTTGATATAAGATCAACTGATATGGATCGTTTTGTAACCGTTAAAGCTACCAGCACTGGAAGCTTGTATTCAAACCAAGTATCTTCATCTCTTCCTTTTATGATCTGCCAATGTTGTTCATAGTACTGCTGCAGTCCTTTTGGAATTTTATCGAATCCCAAGTCATTGTAAATGCCCTGTTCGATATCAGACAAAACATAATACAAATAGATGAAATTACCCTCACTTTTTTCATATATGTGACTGGCAAAAAAATCTTCATTGATTTTCTGCAATGAGATAAATTCCTGTATGGTTTCTTTTTGCATTTGGTTTTTGATGTATTGTGTGGTGTCTTGTACATTTTCTTCAGAGTCTGGTTTTATCTCAATCGTTTTAGATGCACATGTTGTGTGTAACGTGACACTTGCACCTTGTCTCATCGTAGCTACTATGTAGACATTATTTGGAAGATTAGTTGGGAGATTAAGCACATTGACACTTGTATTTTTTATCTCTTCTACCTCATCTAGTCCATCTACGATGAGGATTAGTTTTTCGTGACTTTGTGATAGAATGTTTTCTGAAATTTGAGATAGTAACTGCAACAAAAAATTAGAATTTTGAGTTGCCTCTGATGGCAATTCATGATAATCCAGTCCATATCGCAATATCAATTGCGCACACATGTTTTTGAGAAAGTGCTGAGATTGGTTGATTCCTTCAGATCTTATGTTAAAGTGATGAATGTGTCCTTTTTCTCTCACCAAATGTGCCACAAGTACTGTCTTTCCCATTCCGGGTTTTGCAGAAACCATGCAATAGCCTTGAGTATTTTTTGCGATAAAATCATCTATTGAATCCATGATATCTTGTCGTCCAACAAAGTCTTTGGTTTTTTCTGATATCCAATCCCCAAAGTCATATGTAAACAGATTCGTTTTAGGTTCGACTGGTGAAGTATTTCCCACAATTGAACAAATTATATTTTTATCTGGAATTATTCCTACTTCCCTCATTAGGAATTCAAGTAAATGATATTCTTCTGGGAGATATTCATGCTCACCTAACACAAAAACTATTTCGTCATTGTTCTCATCTAGTGGACAACTAGACAGATCCACGTCACCAACATCGAGAAATCTATTTTCAATGTCATTTGATTCGTCTTCTTTCAAATGATATGTGAATATTTGGTTCTTGTTTTGAGCAAAAATTATGTCATGATCTTTTTTCACAGCAAATCCCGGTAGATTTTCCCGTATTGTTTGGAAAAATATTGATAATGAATCCACGGTATTGTTCTTCATTTTAGTTCAAACCTCGTATATCCTCCAATGTATGCCTCCCATTCATCACCAAGGTTATTTCTGATGCAGTCATACAGGTTTCTGATTGGAAGGATTCCTTGTCTTCCTCTACTTATGTCATTCAGAAAGGTTACAAAAAAGACAACATTCAATCCAAAAGAGCCTCGTCTTCTAGCAATCATCTTTGTAATGATACATTGTTTTTTTTCAATATTGCACAATTGAGCACATTCTTTGATGCTTTCTTGCATTTTGGGATGGTGCTTTAAGACATATGGAAGAATCTTGTCCATGTATCTACTGATATTTGCTAGTTCTTCTTTTTTATCATATTTTTTGTAATGAGTCATGATATACAAAACGGTTTGATCAGGATATGCCCTCAAAGTACCAACCAGAGGAATATTGTAGAGACAAGTGTATGATTCAAGCATTTTTTTGTCTAGCCGTGGTTTTCTCCTGGCAACATATTCCTTGATGTTTAATTCATTCAATTTAGAGGCAAGCCTGTTTGTAATCTCTACTCGTTTGGTAAAGTTATGCGGGTCCGCAATTGAACTAGATCTGGTGGGGGAAAGATCATCTAAAAAATTCTGACTTGTGTCTATCATAGACTTTATGGATTCATCCAGATATGGAATGTCCTTTACGTGAGATTGATTTTTTGTTACGATGTGATATTTCTCTCCTTTTTTTGGGGAAGTATGATTAGGAAATTTATCCTTAACGTCAAACACCGTATCTAGAAAACCCGGCAAAAGACTATGATCTATACTTTTTTTAAATAAAAGAAAATCGGGTTTGGTTAGAGAATATAATCTAGACTTTTCTCCTTGATGGCATCTCCCACAAAAAGCCTCTTGAAGTGCCATGTTTTGTCTTAGTTTGACTAGAAATTCATGCACGTCAAACATGTGCTGATTTGGATCTTGAGTTTGGTTTCTAATCGATGAGACTGCAGGCATTAATCCAAAATAAGAATCAATTATGCCTAATTCATCTAATGGTTCTACATATGCGCTATGTGATAAATTCACACTCATTAATCTCAAACAGTTTTTGAACAAGTTTATTCATAACTGTTTTTAATTCGTTGTAGAGTTTTGAGCTGAGTAAGTATTAAGATAAAGTTATACATAAAATATAATTTGTAGATATTTTTGATTTTTAAAATCCCCCAAAATTTTTGCTGACTATTTAAAAGAGTAGTTGACATTTTAACTACTGTCACAAGTAGAATTTTTGTCTGAATAGCATCAATAACATGTACGAAGAAAATAAAGTGAAAAGTCATAGTGAAAAATCACATCAAAGACAGTCTAATCACAGCATAGAGGAGTGGGAATGACACCTTCAGTCATGATTGGTTTTGTTGTTGCAATTGCAGGAATGTTGGTCCTTGTAGGATTAACTATGATTCCACAAGAATCTTTTGCTGATAGCGGATGTATAAGATGTCATACACCTTCAAGTCCAGTTGTACCTTCAAATCCAACTGTACCCTCAATACTTGTATCCCCACCAGAAAGTAATTCAACCTGGAACATTTTTTTCTGTTTCGGTTGTAACCAACTCAATACAGGTAACGGCGACATAACTGGTGGCGACAAGACTGGTGGCGACAAGACTGGTGACAACAGTGGCGACAAGACTGGTGGCGACAAGACTGGTGGCGACAAGACTGGTGGCGACAAGACTGGTGGCGACAAGACTGGTGGCGACAAGACTGGTGACAACAGTGGCGACAAGAGCGGTGACAACAGAGATAACGAAACCGGTGACAACAGTGGCGACAAGAGCGGTGACAAGACTGGCAACAAAAACGGCAACAAAAACGGCAAGAATAATGGAGATAAAGGTGGCATCAAAAATAATACTGGCAACGATAGAGGGGAATCAAACAAGGGTCCAGGTCGTAATCAAACCCCATCTCCACTTGCATTTGTATTGGATCCATATGACAAGATAGAACATACTACAGTATGGCCAGATCAATGCAAATTGTGGAATACTGAAAATTCTCCAAACAAAGACAAGCTTTGGATATTCAACCCATACCATTATGAAGATGTATGTATGAATGTCAAGATAACAGGCGGATATGTTCTGTTTATTGATTTCAATGACAATAATGTCATAGACGGATGTGTTGAATTGTTGTGTAACTTTTACAAAGGAGATCTTCAATTGACGACATACCAAATTCTTGACAACGAGTTGACCAACGCAAATGATGATGAATGGTTCTCAACTGTAGACCCATTGTTCAGTAAAGCAAAAGCATGGAGACCATCAGAAAACACCACACATACCATGGATGAACTAAACATCATGGGATTCCACATTAGGGATTATTGGGTGGTGCAAGATGATTACAAGTTGATTGGACAATATGCAGACTGCGCATATGTTCAGGACAATGCCTACTGGGAAGCTATTGAAAGCGGATGGGAATGCACTCAGCTTGCAATGCACCACATGAGAATAGTGGCATTTGATGGGTATGGTGTAGCACTCCATGATGGCTCATTTGTACCAAGCTATGACTTTGTGTTTGGGTATTGGGAACCTAAACAAATCACAAATACCAAAATTGTTGATTCTACTACAGAGTAGATCACCTCCCTTTTTCTTTTTTTAGACTTGTTTCAAAAACTCAAAATCTAAATCAAATTTCAAAAACCAAAACCAGTCGAGTGTAATAAAGATTCAGTTGATGTATCGACTTGTCGTCCATTACAAAATAATTCGCAAATCACTTTATGCTAGAATCGTTTGTAATATGGTTTGCGTCATTATCTATTTTTGATCTTTTTGTTGTTTTACTTTTTCCAGCTGTATTTGACTTTTCTAGGAGTTTGGGTAAAATTCTATTTTTCAAATTTAGAATTAAAAAAGATGAATTAGAGACAGAGCCTTTCTTTAAAGTTCATGATCCTTTGATAAGTATTTTGATACCTGCCCACAACGAAGAATCTTGCATAGAAGATTCAATAAAGGCTGCGATGATACTTTTCTATCCCAATCTTGAGATTATTGTGATTGATGACTGTTCAACCGACAACACCTATTCAATCGCAAAAAAGTATGCGGATAAAAATCAAATCAAACTGTTACACAAAAACACAGGTGGCTCAAAAGCCAGTGCATTAAACCTTGGACTTTTACACAGTAAGGGAGACATCATAATAACAACTGATGCAGATTCCCAATTAGAACCTCATTGTATAGAGCGTATAGTACGCAAATTCGACGACAGAGATGTTATGGCAGTGTCAGGTAAAGTATCAATTAAGGGAGGAGATGATGGGATTAACAACGTCTTAACTAAACTACAGCAATATGAATACAAGATAATCTCGGATATCGGCAAGCGCTTCTTTTCTCATTTGAATATAATTTTGGTAGTAGCTGGAGCGTTTGCTAGCTTTAGGCGTGAGGGAATTAGACATACTGGAAGGTTTTCCCAACATACGCTCTGTGAAGATTTCCATCAAAGTATTCGTATTAACATGATAAAGAAAGCCAAAATCGTCTATGAACCAGATGCAATTTGTCATACCCACTGTCCAAATAATTTTAGATCTTTGATACAACAAAGGAACAGATGGAGTGCGGGACAGCTTACCACAATATTGCAACACAAGAAGATCCTCTCATGTTCTGCATACGAGAAAAGACTCAGACTTGCAATGTGGGACATGTTGTTAATGGATATTCTATTGAATTTTCTAGGAATAATTGTAATAGGAGTAATTCTTGTAATGGTCCTTGTCTCAATTGTAGAATCATCAGACTATACAGAATTGGAAAATATCTCATACAAGTTAGCATTCTTGTATCTAGTATATCTTGCAACAGAACTAATAGTATTTGGTTATCTTTATCGAATTAAATCAGTTTCATTGAATATGATTTATCTGGTACCAATCATGATGGCATACAGGCCAATACTGAAGATTATCTCATTTAGAGGATGTCTCAAGGTACTCTTAGGTAAAAAGATCTCATGGTAGTTTTATAATAATTAAAAATCAACACATAATTCTAATTTCCATTTAATTTTCATTAGTCATTTTGAAAAATTAAAATGAATTTTCTACTTTCTTCGTGAATCTTAAAGTATCTGAAATTTCTTAAATTAGTGCAAAATCTTTACCTCTAACTATATCCCCATACATATTGTGCTCCCAAACAAATTTGAACCAATCTTGTGTGAAAATAGAACCATCATCTAAATTCTAGAAACATCAAAACAATCAAAACATAACATTTTCATCTGAATCAGTAGAATCTTTTTAATTCCAGTCTGAACAACTTTCATGTTATGACAAGGATATCATACACTCTATCTAAAAATTTCAGAAAAGATACCATGCTATTGCTTGAGAAAATCGTTGTCATGGTAGATGACTATGAGAGAAAGGGATATCGTATGACGCTAAGGCAGTTGTTTTATCAGCTGGTATCTCATGACATATTGCCAAATGACCAAAAAAAGTACAAGAAACTCAGTACGATAATTAAAGATGCTAGAATGGCCGGATTAATTGACTGGGATGTAATAGAAGATAGAATAAGAATTCCAACAATGCCAAGCGAATTTGAGGATATCTCCCATCTGGTAAAGGCTGCCATCTCATCTTACAGGCGTGACAGGTGGGAAAACCAAGAATATTACGTAGAGGTATGGGTCGAAAAAGATGCCCTGTCGGGAGTACTAGAACCAGTGACCAGAAAATACCATGTACATCTGTTGGTAAACAGAGGATATTCCTCGACTAGTGCTTTACATGAATCCGTATTGAGAATTAAAGAGCAACAAGACAAGGAATGCGTCATCTTGTATTTCGGAGACCATGATCCCAGCGGTAAGAACATGATAACTGACATCAGAAACAGACTGGAGCAATTTCAATGCGATGCCACAGTAAGGGATGTAGCTTTGACAATGGAGCAGATAAAACAGTATAATCTTCCACCAAACCCTGCCAAAAAGTTAGATCCACG
>Ga0224508_10001611_pt1 | contig 20076 bp, 14 predicted proteins | sample SF_Jan12_sed_USG_4_FD_170157 | JGI IMG/M metagenome (GOLD analysis project Ga0224508, IMG submission 170157) | Sediment microbial communities from San Francisco Bay, California, United States - SF_Jan12_sed_USGS_21 | ecosystem: Environmental > Aquatic > Marine > Sediment | place: USA... | reverse complement strand
AAGCGGCGTTCGACGATGGCGACGTTGTCGGCTGGTGGTCCGACGAATCATCGATGCGCGAAGAACTCGAACGCGTCGCGCCAAACGACATCGACACATTTTTCGCAACTGAAAAAGAACTCAAGCAGCTGGCCGCGTACCTGCAACCATTTTTTCTGGAGGCCCCGCCCGATGTGCATACGCAGGGCTTTCGCAGACTTGGCGAGATGTGGCGGCTCTACCGTCGTTTTCGCGGCATATCCGGCAAGGAAATCAGTGGGCTGACGCGCTTTATGACAGGATCGCTCGGTGAATTCCTCGATCGGCGTTTCGAGTCCGACAAACTCAAACGCCTGATCCTGTCCAACAGCCTTTACGGCAAGCATGGCGGCCCGTATCAAGCTGGTACCGCAATGGGCCTGTTGTTTCACCTGCTGAGCGGCGGTGATGCCGGGCAGCAGGCCTGGCAGGGTCACGTCATTGGCGGCATGGGTGCCATCACCGAGGCAATGCGTGCCGCGTGCGCGGATCTCGGCGTTGAGGTCCGTACTCATGCGCCGGTCGCGCAGGTGAATATTCGCGACGGTCAGGCAACAGGTGTGACACTTGAGTCAGGTGACGTATTGGACGCAACTGTCGTCGTATCGAACGCCGACCCGAAACATACCTTTCTGCAGCTGGTCGATGCGGCCGAACTGACCCCCGATTTCAGGCGCGATGTGCAGAATATTCGCATGGACGGACCTGTCGGCAAGGTCAACTTCGTGTTGTCCGAAGAACCGCAGGTCAATGGCATGCCTGCAGATCGCACCAGGCCGCAACGCTCGCTGTTTACACTGATACCCGCCTTGCAGGAAGCCGAAGACAACTACAACGCCTCACGCCGCGGTGAGCTGCCGGACAGACTCTGGGTTGACTGCGTACTCGCTTCAAATGTTGACGATACGCTGGCCCCCGACGGCCGGCACATGCTGACGTGCTTTGTGCAGTACCTGCCCTATCAGCTAAAGACCGGCAACTGGGACGAACAACGCGAGGTGCTCGGCAAGCGGGTAACCGCATTGATCGGACAGTTTGCGCCCAACGTGCCCGGCGCAGTCGTTGCCCGCAAAGTCATTACGCCCGTCGATCTCGAGCAAACCTTCGGCATCACAGAGGGAAATATCTTTCACGGCGACATATCGCTACAGCAGATGTTCTTCATGCGTCCATTGCCCGAATGGGCTCAATACGCAACGCCGATCGATGGTCTGTATCTGTGCGGAGCGGGGACTCATCCCGGCGGCGGTGTCACTGGCGCGCCGGGATACAACGCCGCGCACGCTATTCTGCGCTCACTCGGCTGAGTAAGTACAAGCTTCCGGCAGCGGGTCCGGCAAATTCCAGCGCAGTTGATCAGGATCGTAAAATTCGTCGGCGTTCATCGTGCCACCACGTTGCCTGAACCAGTCAAGCAGGGTGTCACGCACCAACGGCGTTCCATACGGAACGTCGAAGCCCCCCTCCGGAATTGCCGGCGTCAGGACATTATCACCCCCGAGCAGCAAGAAATCGTTCGCAACGACGCGTAGCGTGTCGGTATTTGCGATTTCACTGCCGTCTGACCTGATCATCCGGATCGACATCTCGTCTGTGTTACAAGTAACAAAGACCCGCATTCCTGCGAAACCGGCGCGGCGGGGGTAATTATGGACCTGGTTCGCGATGATCTTGCGGACATCCCGACCAGTCAATTCAATGATCTCGATGCGATTGTCAAACGGAAACATTCGATACACATCACCGAAAGTCAATTCGCCCTGTGGAAGCTCAGCGCGAATGCCACCATAAACATTGTGAATGGAAATATCCGCATCGTTCGACGCAAGTACAGCGTCGGTCAGCAGATTGCCGAGCACGGTTTCGGGTTGCTCTCTTAATGTCATCGCCGTTTCAAGAAAGACACCGATCTTTTCCGCCTGGAGCTCAGCGACAAGATCATTGGCCCGAGCCGTGATTGCCTCAACGGCGGCCATTGGCACTACTTCCCTTCCCTCGTACATCGCGCGCTCACGTGTGCTGTCACCTTCGTATGCACAACGTCCGTCCTCGTCCGGCGCTCTGGCACAATTGGCCTGCGGTGGGTAGATGCGGCGATTAACGACGTTTCCGTCGGGGTCGAGGGTGAAATCCACGCGGCTAAACGCGCTCGTTCCGGAGTAGCTCGCAGTGATAGCGATGCCGTTGACGATGTGGGCGATGCCTTGGTGAACATGGCCTGCGACGATATGGTCAACAAGACCGGGCGGTATCTCATTGGCAACACGCATAATCTCGCCCGACAGATCACATGATGAGAGGTCGAGTGGATCTGTGAATTCTTCGCAGCGACTTCCGGCATGAGCAATGACGATGACCAACGATGCTCCGGTTGCACGCAATGCTCGCGCTTCGACGGTAGCCGCCTCGGCAAGCGGCGCAATATGCACGCCTATCGTATTCGATGCGATGGTCGTCCGCAGAGCGCTGGTCGTTACGAGACCGATTATGCCGATCTTGATGCCCGCCCGTGTCACCATCGTCGACGACATTACGTTGTCCCATTCGACTCGTCGGTCGCTGCTTGTGTCAATCAGGTTCGCCGCAAGCAGGGGAAAGTTCAGCTCGGATGCCCGCGCCTTTAGCGCGCCCTGCGGATCGTCATCGATGAATTCCGGGATGGACTTTGGCCCTGCGGGACCGAAGTCGAATTCGTGATTACCGATTGTCGCAGCGGCGTAGCCCAAGGCATTGTAAACCTCAGCAACGGTTGCGCCCTCAGTCAGATTTGATTCGAGTGTCCCCTGCCACATGTCACCAGCGTCAACGAGCAGCACGGCGCCGTCATCGGATCGAGCATCACGTGCCGCGGCCACGTATCCGGAAAAAGTCACAAGACCGCCCCGATTCGACTGTGGCACCAACTCGCCGTGCACGTCGTTCGTACCCAATACTGAAATGACGACCAGATCGCGCTCCGGGGCGGTCGGTGTCGGCGCACAACCAACACCAGCTGTGGCGATGAACAGAACAGCAATGAGTGGTCTTCGCATGACGGTCATTCTACCTTGTCAATGCTGCACACTGCGCCATTGCGGCAATCTGATTTGGTCCAATACGGCAACACCCGCCGACGAGATTTGCGCCTGCCTCGATCCACTCTTGTGCGGACCGCTCGCACTGAAATTCTGTTGCAGTACCGGACCAGGAGTTGTCATCGGCATCATAAGTTTCGCCCGAGTTCGGGTACACGACGATCGATTTTTCAGGTGCGGCCGACCTGAGAACCTCGATGATCGGCAAGATCAGATGCGGCGCCGTACAATTGACGCCGATGGCGATCACCGTGGGGTGGTCACGGAACAATGCGGCCGCGTCGGCGATCAGCGTCCCGTCGCTGATATGTTGCTCATCACGGCAGGAAAAACTCACCCAGGATTGTTTCTGCGCGTTACGCAATAGCTCGCCGAGAACAAACGCTTCGTCGGCCGAAGGAATCGTTTCGCAGGCCAGCACGTCGGCCTCGCTCTGATCAAGCAATTCAAGTCGCTCACGGTGAAAGTCACGCAGTTCATTGGCAGAGATATCATAATGACCGGTATACTCCGAACCATCGTGGAGCACGGCGCCGTACGGCCCGATGCTCGCTGCGATTAACGGAACACGATCTGTCTCGGGATTATCGTGCCAAAACTCGTCACGTGCCTGCGCCGCCAGCGCGACGGAACTCACGATGAGCGCGTCGGCATCTGCGGAAGACAACCCCGTCGCTACCAGACCTGCTCTGCTTGCCTGGTAGCTCGCCGTCGCAATAATCTCTGCGCCGGCATCCAGATACGCTCGGTGCGCATTGACGATGGCGCGAGGATTGGATGTCAATAACTTGGCGGACCAAAGCTCCCCGTCGATATTGCAGCCCATTGCCTCGCACTGTGTCGCAAGTCCACCATCGATCAGTATTGGCCGGCCAGAAGCCAACAATGCTGCGAAACCCGGAGCGTTTGTGTCACTATATTTCATATGAACTTCTCGCTGTTTCCGCGTCATCTGACCCTGCTGTTCGTCCTGATCGGCTGCGAAGGCACACCACCATCGCCAGCAGTCGCACAGGCGCCATTTGTTCCTGACAGTGGCGACATTGCGATCCGCTGCGGCGATCTGATTGACGGGCTCAGCGACGAAATTCGCACCGATCAACTCGTTATCATTCGCAATGGTCGATTCGAACGCATTGCGGATGGCGACGCAAGTACGCCTGGCGACATCTCGTCTCTGGATCTGAGCGACTACACCTGCCTGCCCGGGTTGATCAACACGCACGTGCATCTTGCCGAACTTCCCGAGGATGCAAATGACTACACGGTGTACTTCCGCCGTACGACCGACGATCACAACAATCTGGCCTTGCGCACGGCCAGCGTGACATTGCTGACTGGATTCACAACGGCTCGCAACGTAGGCGATTACTTTCCATTATCGATCTATTTTGCGCGTGATCGCATTGCTGCTGGCGAGGCAATCGGCCCCAGGATTCAGACGGCAGGACCCTTTCTGACGATTCCGGCTGGCGGCGGCGACCTGGTCATCCCGGGTCATGACGAGAGCGAAATACCGGCTGCTGCCCGCACCGGCGTGGCGCGCGGTCCCGCCGAGTTCCGCGAAAAAGCCCGGCAGGCGGTCGAGGGAGGCGCTGATTTCCTGAAGGTCATCGCATCAGGCGCCGTGTTCGCATTCGGCGGCGTCCCGGGAGCACCTGAGATGACGCAAGACGAAATCGCCGCCGTCGTTGAGGTAGCGCGCGAAGCCGGCCTCAAGGTGACGGCACATGTGCACAGTGCACAATCGGGCAAAGAGTCAATTCTCGCCGGTGTGGATTCACTCGAACATGCGTCACTGCTCGACGATGAGGCGATCGCGCTGGCCGCGGAACACAATATTGCCTTGTCGATGGATGTCTACAACGGAACGTATACCGAGAACGTTGGCCGCGATCAGGGTTATCCCGAAGAGTTCATGCGCAAGAACTTCGAGACTACCGAGGCACAGCGGCTGGTATTTGAGAAGACCTATGCGCTCGGCGTTCCGATCCTCTACGGGACCGACGGCGGTGTATTACCGCACGACATGGGCGGATGGCAATTCGGCATCATGGTGCAACGTGGCATGGCCCCGATGGATGCGATCAAGTCTGCGACATCTCTGGCGGCCAGGCACATGGGCCTGTCTGCGGATGTGGGCGCCGTTGAGATTGGCCGTTATGGCGACTTGATCGCCGTGCGCAGCAACCCGCTCGAGGACATGGGAGTCATGCGGACCGTCGATGTCGTCATCAAGGGCGGCCTGGCGTTCAAGCTGCCCACCAACTGATCCTGGATGCTCTCGAAATCACACATCGCCTCGTATTACGCGGCAACCGCAAATGTGCAGACCGACTACGCGCCGTTGCGCGGCGCGAAAAAGGCGGATGTCTGTGTCATCGGCGCAGGCTTTACTGGCATCGCGACGGCGCTGACCCTGGCCGAGCGCGGCTACAACGTGCATGTCGTAGAAGCGAATAAAGTCGGCTGGGGCGCCTCAGGACGCAATGGCGGCCAGCTGGTCGGCGGCATTGCCGGCGAGGCGAGAATCGAGAAGGCACTTGGTAAAGGCGGCGCCGACATGCTATGGGAAATGCGCTGGGCCGGCCATGACATCATACGCCGGCGCATTGAGCAGTACGGCATCGACTGCGATCTGAAATACGGCTACGCCGACGTCGCCATCAAGAAACGCGATGTTCGCGCATTAGAGAAGGATCTGGCGCGCCTCGAGCGACATGATTTTCCGCACGAATACAGGCTGTTGGGCAAGGAGGAAACCTGCGCGACCATCGGCAGCAAGGCATACATTGCCGCTCTCGTGAATATGGGTGATGGCCATCTGCACCCGTTGAACTTGTGCGCCGGTGAGGCGAACGCGGCGGTGACAAATGGCGTCGCGATTCATGAAGACTCGCCCGTGCTGCGTATCGAATTCGGTTCTCGACCGACCGTCATCACGGATCACGGGTCAGTCTCGGCCGACTTCGTCGTACTCGCCGGTAATGCCTATCACCAACTGGCACGCAAACTTCGGCGCGTCATGTTGCCGGTCAATAGCTACATTATCGCAACGCAGCCGTTGACCGCTGACCAGGTCGCGAGCGTCAATCCGCTCGACCTTGCCATCTCCGACCTGAAATTCGTCATCGAGTATTATCGGCTCAGCGCGGACAAACGCCTCTTGTTCGGCGGGCGTTGTAATTACTTCGGTGATGAACCAGCCATCATCGAGCGCGGCCTTCGGCCGCGCATGCTCGAGGTCTACCCACAACTCGCAGACGTCGACATCGACTACGCGTGGGGCGGCCGAATCGGTGTGCCACTGCATCGCGTGCCACAAATCGGCAGACTTGCGCCAAACGTATTCTATTCGCAGGGCTACACGGGACACGGTATCAACGTCACGCACATTGCCGGCCAGATCCTGGCCGATGCGATTGCCGGGATGTTCGAGCGCTTCGATGTGTTTGCCGGCATCAAGCCGGTCCTGCTGCCCGGCGCTCATTCGTTTAGCAAGCCACTGGCCAGACTCGCCATTCTCTACTACCAGATTCGCGACAAGCTGTAGCGGTGATAACAGCGTCCCAACCGCAAGAACACCGTTGGTTTTACGGCAGCCAGCCCGGCCAGCTAGCGTTCGTCCGGATAGAGTGATACGTCGACACGGTTGTTGCTTGCCGCGATCTCGTTCCAGCCTGACGCTGACATGCCTGCGGCCGTGGCGGGATAATCAAGAAGCGGATTCGAATTTCCGAACGAAATTATTTCGTAACGGATTCTTCCGCCCGTGCGTTCGTCGGCAAGATTGATGAAATTGGCAAAGCTCACAGATTGCCGAAGCCCTAATTCGTAGGCCTCGTCCGGTTCGAAGCCGATTCGGTCACATTGAAGTGCCGGCAGGTCTGCCGCTGCAAGGGCATATCCATCCGGACCGGAAAATGTCATGCAGAAGTTCCCAACATGCGTCTCGATCCTGACCAGACCATGAAAATCGAGCGCTAACAGATGACTGGACAACTCGGAAATCACCGAGTGTCGAAAGTCGCCCATTGGCAACTCGTCGATGCTGTAAAGCGATGACTGGTTCGCTGCCCATTCAATGGAATCCAGCGCAGCAGCGTACGCAGAATCCAACGCCTGCTGATACTGTTCCAATTGTTGCTGATTTCGCAGCGCACCCTCTGTTTCGATGACTTGTCGCTCGCCCAGCGTACGCTGCAGGCTGACATTCTGTTGCTGGATTTCCTGCCAGCGTTGTTCGCTATGCCAGTACAACCATGCAAATACCAGCGCGATAACGGCCAACACCGTAACCACCACTTGCGCCGGGTTGGGCACATAGCCGGCCGTCGGCTTTGCGCTGCCGTCGTCGGACTCGGGTGGCGCGATCTCATCCGCAACACGCGCTGCAATCGTTTTGTGACTGTCGAGCAGATCGCGACGTATCATCGCGCGCTGCTGATCAAAAAGATCCTGGATCAGAACCCGAAGGTCCTGGTCGAATTTTTCGAGCCTGGGATCGGCTCCGCTCGCAGCGGTTGCCGAGGTACCGTCGGCAGGCACACGCTGCTCTGCACCCCCGTCGATGATTCGCAAGTTCTCGAGTACTTTCGAAACTTCAACAGGTTCGACTTTTTTGGGCAATACACCGACAGCCCCCAGCGCTCGCGCCTGACCGACATAGAGTTTTCCAGCTTGCGCGGTGTACATCATGATTGGAATGGTCGCGGTCGCCGGGTTGTTCTTTATGGCCGAAACCGCCTCGAAGCCGTCCATGCCGGGCATCATGTGATCCATGAAAATGATGTCAGGCCGCTTCTCGCTCAGGTAGGTCAGCGCGCCCTCAGCGGACTCCTCGGCATCGACCTCGAGGTCGTGCGTCTCGAGCATCTTTTGCAAAACGACCCGCGCGGTCCTGGAGTCGTCGACGATCAGAGCCGTTTTACCCAACGATCAAACCTCATTTGCCGCTATTCTGTCAGGCTGTGAAACGCACCAGTCCGGACCAGTCTGCTGTAACTGCCGGCAGCCGGAGCGCTTCGGATCGGCTGATTATGGCACGGCTGGCTGGTCAGTAGCCCTGCGAATGGACGAATTTTTTTGCGCCACCACCGACGAGCGTCATACGACATAGGCCCTCTGGAGCGGGTCAAATCATCGACACCATGATGCATATCGTGACCTAGGGCGTCTTCCCAAGGTGCAGGAGCGTATGTCCCACCCCCAGATTGTCATATTGCGCTTTTACGCTAAGGCCGGCCGTTTGAGCGATAGCAATAAGATCTTGCGAGCAGTACATGCGACTCATTCCGGTAGCAAGACACGTAAAATAGAGTGACGTGGCATTGATGCAATAAGCGGCCGCATCAAATTGCTGACAATCCCAGAATAACTCGAGAATGAAGAGTGAATCGTCCTTGCCCATGGTACTCGCAGCCTGATTCAGGATCGCAGCTATTTGTGGCTCCGAGAAACAATCCAGGAACTGGCTCATCCATATTACGTCCGCACCGGCGGGCAGGCATTGCTGCGGATCGAGTACATCCGCATCATACGTGTCAATTCGGTTTTGGGCGTTTTTCTGATGTATGTTTTCCATCGCCAATGCTGTCTGTTCCGGCAGGTCAACGATGGTCACACGAACGTCCGGATCGAAATCAATGCAATGAAAAGCCCATGCACCGAAATTTCCACCAACATCGAGTATGTGGGTAGGCCGGGACTCAAACACAATCGGCAAGGCCTGTGGGAACGCACTCCTGGAATAATAATCATTGAATTCAGACCAGCTTTTTCTTGCCGGTTCTGGAAGAAGAGAGAGTGCCGGGTAGATCGTAGGCCAGTCTCCAAATACCTTCAGTCCCTCTGGTGCGCCATTCTTGATCGACGCCATAAGGTGACCCATCGCCTCGTAGCACACGTCCTGAGAAAAATTTACATTAACTTGCGACATTCGGTCTTCCAACAGGAAGTAACCGACCTTATCCAGCACATAACGGTCCTCGTTCATCCAGACCAGGCTGGTCGTCAGCCCCATATCGAGCAGCACCTTAACGCCGTACTCGCTCAGACCAAGCTCCTCAGCGAGGTCGCGTGAGCTGGCTCCATCCTTCCCAGCTTCTGAGACCGACTTCAGGATCCCCAGGCGCAGCAGGCAAACCACTGCCTCAAATGCGATCGCGGAAAAAGCGATCTTTTGCGCCTCCGACTTCGCCTGCAGCGCTGTGAGTTCAGACGGTTGATTGAATTTTTTGGCCATGCCCTGTTGACTCTCCAGTGCCTCTTTATTGCCTGTAATTACTAAACTACCTGGTAAACCAGTGACCGGCTGCAGCTGACTGCGCTTTCAATTTGTCGTTACAACACATTAGAGCCCGGTCCCTCAAGACGGCCCCACATTCACGAGAGAGAGTCGTGAGAACAACTGAAGTCTTCAGCTTCAAGCTCAGCCCAGATCTGACGTACCCAATCGCGGATCTGCAGCGACTCTTCCCAGCGGTCGGATAACTCGCGCTGCTCGCCGTCAGTAATAGCATACGGTGGCGGGCCAAGCTCACAAAGAAAGACGAGGGTCGCATCCGCAGCGCTTCGCCGGCGCCACTCGCGCATGCCGTGTTTCCACCAGCCGCGGAAGATTTCGACCCATTCCCGATGCTGCGGGAAATTGATCGCCACCTGCACCTGCTCACGCGACGCAACGCGACCCTGAAAACAGTCTGACCGATCGAGAATCGAGGTGATGTATTGCTGATCGCGTTCGGGCACAGGAGCGCGCAGTTCACGATCGACCACGAAGTGCGAGAGGTCGGCGCAAAGGCGCATTTCCGGTACAAGATCCATCAACTGCAACGTGAAATACATGTCGTTGAGCAAACCGTCGCGGTGGGTTTCGAAGAGCAGCGGCATATCGGCCTGAGCCGCCTCCTTCAGCCAACGCCGAACCACGGGTACGGCGTCTTCGGGCTTGATAGGCATCACGCCACTGATGACGTTGACCATGCAGGCATCAAACTCGTTCGCAAAACCGAGCAGCGGCTGCATGTGATTGGCATGACTCGGAAACGCGTTGATCATGCAGTCCAGTTCATGCTCGAGGTAAAAACTTCGCAGCGCACGCATCTCGGAAATCTCTGCCACTGAGGGATCAATGCACATGCCCTCGAAGCCCGCTTCAGCCACCATCCGAAAACTCTCTTCCGGCGTACGCTCCGGCACATGCGGGCTGCGTAATTCCATACCCCATAGCGATTGATAGACGTGTAGTTTCTGCATCAGGTTGTGACCACCAGAGCATCGACGGCCGTGTAACCGTGCTCATGCACGATTATCGGATTAACGTCCACTTCCGAAACGACGTTTCGCAGCGCATCGATGATCGCCGAGAATCTCGCCGCCGCCTCGCAAAAAGCATCGACATCGGCGGCAGGCCTGCCGCGCACACCATCGAGCATCGCACGTAATTGCAGCCGACCCAGACAATGACGTGCGTGTTGCGCCGTGAAAGGCGGCAACGCGAAGACCACATCCTGCAGTATCTCGGCGTAAATGCCACCGAAACCAATGAGCACGACCGGGCCAAACTGTGGGTCGAGCCGCGCGCCCAACAGCATCTCAACGCCCTCATCGACCACGGGAGCGACGACGACTTGTGGGCCAAGTCGTGACGCGATGTCATGGTAAGCCTCACGAAGATGTTGTTCGGTCTCGACACCCAAAACCACCCCACCCTGATCGGATTTGTGCACCACCTCTGGCGACGCGGTCTTTAGCACCAGCGGCATTCCGACATTGGCTGCGGCAGACAGTAATTCCTGCTCGTTGGCTGCAGTTAAGGTATCGACAGTCGTCATGCCGAAGTCAGCAAACAAGCATAGCGACTCCGCCTCTCCCAGCTTCGCACCCTCGCCAAGTCTCTGCCGCCACCGCGCTGCCACGGCATCATCAACGCTGATTGCGTCGGCGGAGTCCTGCAGCAGGAAATCCCGGTACGCAAACAGCGCACGAACGCCGCGCAGGAAACCCGGAACGCCATCGAGAACGGGAAAACCTGCGTGCGTACTGGTCACAACGGCTTCGTCGTAGCCCGTACCCTGACGTGCCGCAACCAACACGACAGGCTTGCCGCATTCGGCATGCGCGTGCCGCATGTAACTCAAATAGCTGGAATAGATCTTGCCATCGGGCGCGCGGTCGTGAACAAGCGCGCCAAGCGCCGCTCCCGGATCCTGCATCATCGCTGTCAGGCTACGCGTCATCTGCTCACCGGCGTCGGGACCACCGCGGCTCCATGCATCGAGCGGATTCACCGCCGGCAATTCGGGATCGAGGATCTTCTCGATCGCTGCAACTGTCTCGTCGTTGAGTACAGTCAGCGGGACACCCGCCTCATCGGCCAGGTCGACCATCAATTGCCGCTCGCCGCCCGAGTCATGCAGCGAGACCATACCGCCCTCGCCGACCGGCTGCAGCTCGGCAAACAGGATCAATGTCGTCGCGAGTTCGTCCATGTCGCGCACGCGTTGCACGCCGAATTTGTCGAATAGCGCGTCATATGCCGCATCGTCGCCCGCCATGGAACCTGAGTGAGAAACCGTTAGCCGGGCTGCTTCATCCGTGCGTCCGACTTTCAGCGCCACAATCGGTATTTTGCGTCTCACGGCTTTTTCGAGCGCGGCAATGAATCCCTGCGGCTTTCGAGCTGTCTCGATAAACAGGCCGACCGCATTTGTCTCGGGCAGATCCAGGACAAAATCGAGGTACTCGTCCATCGTCACCCCGAGTTCATTGCCGGTCGATACGGCCACATTGATCCGCAAGCGCTCATCGCTATCGATCAGACCGGACATGCCGGATCCCGAATGGCTGATCAGCGCGACATTACCCGGCGCCTGATGATCACAACTGTCGAAGCCACAGGCCCAGACATGGTCACGAACATTGTAAAAACCCATGCCATTGGCACCGCACACAAGCATCCCGGCGTCCTGGATCTTGTTTTGCAGACGTTCTTTGAGCCTCGGCGCTTCGTCATCGTCGAGCGCCAATGGCGACATGATGACGGCAGCCTGGATTCCCGTGGCCAATGCACTATCGAGCGCCGCTTCGATGTTCCGGTCGCCAACACCGAATATCGCGAGCTCCGGAGTTGCTGGCACGTCGTTGAAACCAGCGTAGCAACGGACGCCCTGCAGTTCTTTATAATTCGGATTAATCGGATAGATATCGCCGGTGTAGCCGCCGCGCAGCAGATTCTTCAGTGACCATTCACCCAGCGAATCGCGGCGTGCCGAGGCGCCAACCACCGCGACCGAGCGGGGCCGGAGCAGCGGATCGAGTCGATGCGCCACCGACCGTCCGATCAATAAGGACCCGGCGGCGTTGCACTACGCCGAGGCGGGAACCAGAACGGCTTGTCGACGACAATGGCCTTCGCCATCGCGCGTGACCAGTGCATTTCTCGCTGATAATAAATCTCGACCCAGACATTGCTGCCCACCGCACCGTGTGGCATCCGAACGGTGCCAATCGCGATGTTCTGTTTGCATACTGGCGACCACGCGGCCGACGTTACAAAACCAATCTCGCGCTTGTTGCCCTTTTCCTTGGCGAAGATGTAGGAATGATGTGCTGCCTTGTTGCCATCGATATCGAGCTTGACGAGTCGCCAGGTCGAACCGCGACGTTTCTCTTCGGCCAGGGCGCGCCGGCCATTGAAATTGGGTTTTTTGAAATCGACGAGCCAGCCGAGACCGAGTTCCAACGGCGAGCGCGTGCGCCCCGTGCGCATTGTCGCGTCTGCCGGCAGAAAGTCCTCGTATGCCGCGAGATAACCGGCTTCGATTCGTGCGAGTTCCAGTGCGTGCGTGCCCATTGCGCGAATACCGTACAGTTTTCCCGCTTCGAACAATGCGTCCCAAAGTAACTCGGCCTTGCCCGGTTCAATCCACAGCTCGTAACCGAGATCGCCGGTAAAGCCTGTGCGTGACACCATCAGGTCAGCACCGTCGAAGTCGAAGTTCATCAGGCCAAAAGGCTTGAGACCCTCGAGTCCATCGAGACCCATCTTGCTCAGAATCGTGAACGAGGTCGGACCCTGAACAGCCAGCGCCGCGACGTCCGCGGTCTCCAGAACGATTGACACATCGAAGCCAATCGCGGCGGTCTGTAGCCATGCCATGTGCCGTTCCTGCGAGCACAGGCGATATTCGCCTTCCTTGAGGTGAAATATCGTGCCATCGTCAATCACCTGGCCGCGGTCGTCACACCAGACGGCGTACGCCACACGACCGGGTTTGATCTTGCTCATGTCGCGTGTAACCAGGCGGTTGATGTAGTCCAGGGCATCGGGCCCTGTAATGCGGTACTTCGTCATCGGCGTCAGATCGAATACGGCCGTTGCGTTTCGAATCGCGAAGTACTCCATGTCCTCGCAATACAGTGCATCGGCACTGGAGTAGCCCTTCCACTCGTGCCACTGATTGACCGTATCGAGCGCAGCAAGCCGCGAATAAAACGGTGAGCGCAACCGGCCCTGATGTACTTCCTGAATAGTCATGCTGCTTTCTCCCGGCTCAGGATGGCTCTTGCTGCATTGCGACCCGCGGCTCCGCTCACGCCCCCGCCCGGATGTGCGCCTGCGCCGCAGAGATAAAGCCCGTCGACCGGCATGCGATATTGCGCCGCGCCGCACACCGGCCGTACGAACAGGAACTGATCGAGTGTCAGCTCACCGTGATGCCAGTGCCCACCCGTGATATGAAATTCACGTTCGATGTCCGCGGGCGTCAGCAGCTCGCTTGCAGAGATGCGTTGCGTGATGTCCGGCGCAAAACGCTCGATTGCCCTGATCGTAGCTGCTTCGAAGGCCTGCCTTGCGGCATCGTCCCAGCCGCCTTTGAACTCATACGGCGCATACTGAACGACGGCTGACAGGACGTGTTTGCCCGTCGGTGCGAGCGAGGCATCGCGAAAGCTCGGAAACGTTATCTCAAGCACAGGCTCAGGCGAGCTTTCACCGTACTTGGCTGGATTGAACGCTCGTTCGACATAGTGTTCGTCAGGTGCAATGACGATCCGGTCCGCAAAGTCTTTCTTCGCCAAGCCGTTAATCGCAGGCAGTCCGTCGAGAGCCAAATGCAGCTTCGCTGCGTTGCCTTTCATGCGCAGGTGATGAACCCGATGCGTAAAGCCTGTCTCAACATGCCGCGCGCCGACGAGTTGCATAATCGTCTGTTTCGGATCCGCGTTGGAAATGACGGTCAAGCTGTCGAAACGCTCGCCGCTTTCGGTTTCGACACCGACCACACGACCATTGCGGATGACGATGCGACTGACCGGCATTCCGGTACGAATCGTCACGCCGGACTCCCTGGCGACATGTGCCAACTCGTCACTGATACTGCCCATGCCACCGCTAGGCGATGCAACGCGACCATGGTCGCCTGCCAGTCGATACAGGTAGGTCATAATCGTATTCGGCGAGCGCGGCCCGAGATGCGTGCCAAGAACGGCGTCGAGGCTTAGCGCGCCCTTCAACAACGGACTTTCAAATCGCTCGGTGAGCTCATCGTGAATATTGATGCCGATTAAACGCAGGAACTCGCGCATCTCGGTTTTGCCGAGGCGCCGAAGATCGAAGCCGAGCCGTCCGAGCGTTTTCAGGTCCTGGAAGTCTTTTGTGCCAAGCCGCGGCGGCGTCTTGTTGAAATAGGTGCGCAACAAATCCGCGAAGCGCGTCATGCGCTTGTGGAAGCCTCGATAGCTTTCGGCATCGGCGTCACTAACGCCAAGCACCTTGCCTCCCTGTATCCGGACATGCTCGCCATTCTCACCAAGCGCGATAGTGGTCATGTCTTCGGCCGCGAGTTTCGGGTTCAGCTTGAGCTCTTTGCGGACACTTGGCTGCAACTGATACAACAGATGCGCGCAGGCCGACACGGAGTAGCCATCGGCAAATTCACGCGTTACGGCGGCACCACCTACCTGGTCATTGGCTTCGAGTACAAGCACCTGCTTTCCCGCCCTGGCCAACAACGCCGAGCAAACGAGACCGTTGTGGCCTCCCCCTACAACAATTGCATCGTATTTATCAGTCATCGCCGAAGTTCTCTGGAACGGTGCTTGGACGCTTCAGGTCTGCAAGGATTTCCCTCGCGGCGTTGGCACCCGGCGCGGCCATTACGCCACCCCCCGGATGCACGCTCGACCCACACATGTACATTCCTGCAACCGGTGCGCGATACTGCGCGTACCCCGGGACAGGGCGGTTGAACAACAGTTGGTCCATCGTCAACTCGCCATGGAAGATATTGCCTTCGGTGATGCCGATCTGATCTTCGATGTCCTGCGGCGTACGAATCTCGTAGTGCAGGATCAGTTCTTTGAAATCGGGGCTGTAGTTTGCGATCTGGTTGATTACCGTCTTGGCGAATTCCTCGCGTTCCGGATCGGTCCAGTCCCTGCCCTCGAGCTTGTGCGGACAATACTGAATAAAGCAGCTCATGAAGTGCTTGCCCGGTGGCGCCATCGTTGGATCCATCAACGTTGGTATCACCATATCGACGTACGGATCCCTGGACCAGGTACCGTCCTTCCAGTCATCGTAAGCGCGCTCCATGCGCTCCAGCGAGTCGATGAAGTGCATGTCACTGTGATACAGCGTACTGCCCTCGGGCAAAGCCGGGAACGTCGGCAGTCCGTCGAGCGCGATATTCAACTTGCCTGAAGAACCGCGAATCTTGAAGTTCTCCACGCGCTTGTGGAACGCCTCGGGCAGATCCGATTTATCCATGCAGTTGAGGAACGTTCGTTTGACGTCCATCGCCGATACGACGATGCGCCCGTCAATTTCGTCGCCGTTCTCGAGTGCAACGCCGGTTGCGCGCCCGTTCTTGACGATGAATTTGTCGACACCCGCTTCGGTACGCAGCTCGCCACCGTAGGCCTGAAAGGCGCCGGCTATGGAGTTCGATACTGCGCCCATTCCACCACGGGCCAGGCCCCAGGTCCCGACATTGCCGTCGACGTCGCCCATGTAATGGTGCAACAGGACGTAGGCCGTACCGGGCGAGTGAATCCCGAGCGCCGTGCCGATGATGCCACTTCCCGACATGGCGGCTTTGATCACGTCGGTCTCGAAGTATTCGCCGAGGTATTCGGCGACGCTCATCGTCCAGAAGCGGATCGTCTCGTACATACGATCTTCACCCATTGCCATGAACTTGCCACCGATTTCGATGAGCTCCCTGATGTCTTTCGGTTTGAAGGACGTTGGGTCAGGTGGCGTGCGCAACAGGAAGTCGCGTATAAAGCGACACTGACGCATCGTGTCAGCCGAATAACGCTCGTAGGAATCGGCATCGTGTACCGAGAAACGCGCCATTTCCCGATACGCGACCTCCGGATCGTGATACGAACCGTAGTAATCGCCGTCTTCCTTGAATGTGACGGAACCGCCGTAGGGTGTTACCTGCAGCCCGTGCTTGTGCAGTTCAAGCGAGCGGTAGATTTCCGGGCGCAGCAAACTGCACACGTACGAGCAGTTCGAGTACATCCAGTCTTCGTACAAATTGCGACTGACCGCCGCCCCGCCGATGTAATCGTTTTTCTCCACGCAAACTACGTCGAGGCCGGCTTTGGCGAGATATGCTGCCGTCGTCAGTCCATTGTGACCCGCGCCAACAATGATGGCGTCATATGTTTTCATGCGGCATTACTCATTTTTTGAATTGTAATATCGACTGCCCTTTCAAACTTGTCGAGCGTTTCCTGCAAGCAGCTTTTGTCGTGTGCTTCGCACAGGAACCACGGTTCACGCGAATCCGGTTCTACCAGAATGCCGTGCTCATGTAACTCCGGAGCGAGCGTGTCATAGAATTCGTAGTTCGAATCGACCCATTCTCTGTAGTTGCTGGGCGCCTTTTCCGCGAAGAACATTCCCATCAGTGCCGGATGGCCGGTAAAACAGTGCGCGACACCACGGTCATCGAGAATTCGGCCAAGGCCCTGCTGCAATTTCAGGCCATATCGTTCAATGCTCTGCAATGCGTCTGTTTCATCGAGAATCTCGAGCGTCTTGTCCGCCGCCGCGAGCGATACCGAGTGTGCCGTGAACGTGCCACCGTGCACGACGCCATCGCCGACTTGACGCATGAGATCCTCGCGGCCTGCGACCACAGCAATTGGATAGCCATTGCCCATCGCCTTGGCAAAGGTGCACAGGTCAGCCCTGACGCCGAACAGCTCCTGCACGCCACCCCTGGCGACACGAAACCCGGTCTTCACTTCGTCGATGATCAACATGACGTCATAACGATCACACAGGCCACGAATATCATGCAGGTACTGTTTTTCAGCGGTGAGGCCGCAGCAGTTGCCCATGATCGGCTCAATCAGGAATGCGCCAATCTTGTTGTGGTGCTTCTTGAGCAGATCTTCAGCAGCGTTGGCGTCATTTAGCTGTACCGGATGAAACAAGCGCCTGGTGACTTCGGGCACGCCCTCACCATAAGGCAGCAGCTCCGGTTCACCTGTCTGATCCCACTCATCGAGGTCCGATTGCCACAGCACTTCAGTGAACACTCCGTGGTAGCCGCCTTCAATCGCGATGTGCGCGTCCTTGCCGGTAACAGCCCTCGCTATTCGGAGGGCCGCCATGACGGCCTCGGTGCCGGAATTCGAAAACCGCACCAGTTCGGCAGCCGGCACCATCTTGCTGATGCGATTGGCTACCTGATATTCGAGTTCGGTCGACAGTGCGAATACGCCACCGACGTCAATGCCGCTACGCGCGGCTTCATCAACGCGCGGATCTGCGTAGCCGAGAATAACCGGGCCATAGGCGAGGCGATAATCGATGTATTCGTTACCATCGATATCCCAGATACGGGCGCCCTTGCCGTGGTCGATGTAAATCGTCTTTTTGTCGCCCCAATAACGGAAGTTCGACGACACACCAAGCGGCAGTCGCTGTACCGCCCGCTCGAAGTGCTGATTTGATCGCGCGAGAGAACGCATAGAACCCCCCATATGCTCCAGTCACCTAGGGTCTCATGAAGCGGTACTCCGGGTCCAGAAAAATGAATGAGTATTCATTCAAAATATGGCATCATCGTTGGTCTGATGAACGCTGCACCCACTACAGCCCCTCGCACCGCGTCACGCGAAAAAAGGCGCCGCCAGCTCATCGACGCCACCATGAAGTGCATTGCCCGCAAGGGTATGGGCAGTACGACACTGGGCGATGTCGCCAAGGAAGCCGGTCTGTCTCAAGGCATTGTGAACCTGCATTTCGAGAGCAAGGACAACCTGCTCAATGAAACTCTGCGCGCCCTGGTCAATGAATACCGGGAACAGTTCAACAAGGCCCTCAAACGTTCCGGTCCCGGCCCCGCCGATCAGCTGCTGGCGCTCATGGAACTTGATCTCAAGCCGTCGATCTGTGAGCGGCGCAAGCTCGCCATCTGGTTTGCATTCTGGGGCGAAGTAAAGTCACGACCAACGTATCGCCGTATGTGTGACGAGAGGGATCGATACTACGACGATGTGATCGCCGGGCTGTGCCAGGAACTGATCAATGATGGCGCCTACCAGAACATCGAAGCATCGGCGGCCGCGAATGCGTTGACGTCGATGACGAATGGTCTCTGGCTGTCATGTCTGATCAGCCCGCAAAACTGGGACCGGCAGAAGGCAATGAACGCCGTGATGAGCTATTTGCGCAGCGTGTTTCCCGGCCACTACAAGCAGTGAGGACATCGTGAAAGTCGAACTCAGTCAGAATGCGCTCGCGTGGCAGGCGAAAGCGCGTGACTATGCCAACGAGTTCTTGCAGCCGCATGAAGTCGAAGCCGAACTCAATGATGGCGTGCTACCAGACGAAGTCACCGCAAGAAACAAAAAGCGTGCCATCGAGCTGGGCTTTTCTGCAATCGATGTGCCGAAATCGCACGGCGGTCTCGAACTCACACTGGAGGAGCAAGTTGCGATATGGGAGCAGCTCGGCCGCATCACCAACGCGCTGTCATGGTGTTTTTCCGAACCGCAATCATGGATGTTTGACGCTTGTAGCGAAGAACAGATCGAGCGCTATGTGCTGCCAATGATGCGTGGCGAGCTGAAGGACTGCTACGCGATAACGGAGTCGGGCCCGGGTTCAGACGTCGCCGGACTGGAGGCCACCGCTGTCAAATCGGGTGACGGCTACATCCTGAACGGAGAGAAATGGTATGTGACCAGCGGTAATCTCGCAGACTTTTTCTGGTTTCAGGCGCAAGTCTCTGGCGAAGGCGGTGATGCACTCTTTCTTGTGGACCAGGGCACCGAGGGGATCGAGGTGCTTGCAACGCCCAGGTTCAGCCATACATATGCCGCACACCATCCGACGTATCTCTTTAAGGATGTCCGCGTAGCGGCGTCACAGAGAGTGGGCCAGGGTGACGATGGTATGGCGTACACACACAGCTGGTTTCGCCATGAACGCCTGATGATTGGCGCGCGCAGCTGTGGTGCGGCCGCACGACTGATCGAAGAAGCAATGGCGTTTGCCAATGAGCGCATTGTCGATAGCGCGCCGCTGAGCGAGAAGCAGGCCATTCAATTCATGCTGGCCGACAGCGTGACCGAACTGTATGCCTCGAGACTGATGACCTATGCTGCCGCGCGCGCTATTGATCGTGGCGAGGACGTGAAGGCACTTCACAGCCGCTGTTCGATGGTGAAGCTGTACGTCTCCGAGATGGCCAATCGTGTGGCTGATCGCGCCGTACAGATCTTCGGTGGTCGCGGCTATATGCGGGAAAACGTCGCTGAGCGGTTCTTCCGGGAGCTGCGCGTTGACCGCATCTGGGAAGGAACCAGCGAGATACAGCGGCTGATTATCGCTCGAGCCCTTATAAAACGCGGGCTTGACGATATGTAATTGTCAGCGGCGGCGATGGATGGTCAAATCAACATCGCATGACAAAAAAGCCAATAAGTGCCGCCCTAAGCTCCCTGATCA
>Ga0224508_10001610_pt1 | contig 20076 bp, 21 predicted proteins | sample SF_Jan12_sed_USG_4_FD_170157 | JGI IMG/M metagenome (GOLD analysis project Ga0224508, IMG submission 170157) | Sediment microbial communities from San Francisco Bay, California, United States - SF_Jan12_sed_USGS_21 | ecosystem: Environmental > Aquatic > Marine > Sediment | place: USA... | reverse complement strand
GAACCGTCACCTTCATCTGTAAACATGATGACGAGGGGGCAATCGGCATCATCGTCAACCGGCCCTCTGATATGTCGCTCGGCGATGTCTGCCGACAACTCAAACTGGATGACAATCTCGGCGATGCCGAAGACCAGCCGATCATGAACGGCGGCCCAGTCAACCCCGATCGCGGCTTCGTGCTGCACCAGTCAGACGATTCGTTCGAATCCACTGTCGATCCCGAGGCCGATGTCAAAGTCACGGTCTCCCAGGACATCCTGAAGGCCATCTCCAAAGGAGTCGGTCCGAAGCCCTCTCTGGTCGCGCTCGGTTATGCGGGCTGGAGCAGCGGTCAGCTGGAATCTGAAATCGCCGCCAATGCCTGGCTCAGCGTCCCGACCGCACCGTCGATTTTGTTCGAGACACCGATAGAGAACCGATGGCTGGCAGCTGCCGGCACCATCGGCGTCGATATCCGGCAGGTCACGAGCTACGCTGGGCATGCCTGAGGCCCGACGGCTACTGCTCGCATTCGACTACGGCCTCAAACGCATCGGCGTCGCAACCGGCAACGGTTTAACGCGCACCGCATCGCCGTTGACGACGCTCAACGCCGGTAACGAACCGCCTTGGACCGAAATCGATACGCTGATCAACGAATGGCAACCCGATCTGCTGGTCGTCGGCCGGCCTGGTGCTGACGCCCATCCTGCGCTGCTCACGGCACTCGACCACTTCGTCGAGTCGCTGCAAGCGCGCTATTCGGTGGCGATAGAAGAAGTCGACGAGAGCTTCACATCGACGGCTGCCGAGGAGAGTTTGCGCGCCGATCGTCGCGAAGGCATTTACAATCGGCGCCTGACGCGCGGGCAGATCGATCAGAAAGCCGCCTGTCTGATCGCGGAACAATGGATGAATCAAGCATTTGAGTGAGATCGAGCAAATCGACGCAAATGGGCGTTTACGCCACCTGCTGTCGTTGCACGGCCTCGAACGACGTCTTCTGGAAAGCATCATTGAGCAGGCGCATCGTTATCTGACCCCGATTGGCCAGCAACCGAAACGCGACACGGTCCTGTCGGGCTGCACGGTCGTCAATCTGTTTTTCGAGCCAAGCACACGTACCCGCGCATCGTTCGAACTCGCAGCGAGGCGACTGGATGCCGATGTATTGAGCCTCGACGTCAATATGTCGTCCCGCGCGAAGGGCGAAAGCGTGATCGACACAATCTATACGCTCGAAGCGATGCAGGCCGATATTTTCGTCGTCAGAGATGCGAGTTCAGGCGTACCGGCGAGTATCGCGCAACATGTCGCGCCGCATATCTCTGTTTTAAATGCGGGAGAGTCTGAAGTTTCTCATCCGACTCAGGGTCTGCTCGATTTGATGACGATTCAAATCAACAAGGGCGACCCGGCCAAGTTGACGGTCGCCATCGTCGGCGACATTCGTCACTCGCGCGTCGCGCGCTCGGCATACGAAGCGCTGATGCACTTCAATGTCGGCGAGCTTCGGATCGTTGGGCCCGGCGAGCTCTTGCCGGAGGAATCGCTGTTTCCCGGCGCGGTACGCGAAACCGATTTGAAAAAGGGAATCGAAGGAGCCGATGTCGTCATGGCGCTCCGATTGCAAAAGGAACGTTTTTCGCAGATGGCCGATATACCAGATCCACAAGAGTACTTTCGCCGCTACGGTTTGACCGAGACAAGCCTGCAATCCGCTCGCAACGACGCCATCGTCATGCACCCTGGCCCGATGAACCGAGGCGTCGAAATCGACAGCGCAACGGCGGACGGCAAGCGTTCCGTTATTCGTCAGCAGGTCACCTGCGGAACGGCCATCCGGATGGCCGTCCTGGCGGCGGTTGCGGCACATGTGCGCAATTAGATGACGAGTCGCGCGACGATCTTCTTGAGCGACAGCGAAATCCTGACGCAGACGCAACATGCGGGAGATCAGTTTATTTTGCGGGTCAACGCGCCGGAAGCAGCGCACACCGCCGTACCCGGCAGTTTTGCGCACATCCAATGCGATGAAGCGATTCCGTTACGACGGCCGCTGTCGATCATGGCGGCCGATGCCAGTGCCGGCTGGCTCGACTTTCTGTATCGGCCGATTGGCCCGGGGCTTCAAAGCCTGGCTGAAAAGCAGCCTGGCGACCGCATCAGTGTGCTCGGCCCGATCGGGAACGGCTTCAATTTTGATGCAGCGCGACCACGCGTCATCGCAATCGGTGGCGGCGTCGGCATACCACCGATGATCTTCGTCGCGCAGAAACTACACAGCGATTCGCGCTTCAAACCGCTCGTGTTGATGGGCTCGGAAGTACCGTTCCCGTTCGAGCTTGCCGCGCCCCAGGTCAACGACAGCTGGTCCGAATCGACGACCGCCAGCCTGCAATTACTGGAAGGCTTTGGCGTTCCGTCCCGCCTGGCGAGCAACGCAGGACTGGCCGGCGCCTTCCACGGTCATGTCACAGATCTCGCCGGCGAGGAAATCAGCCGGCTCGATGCCGCCCAACTCGCCGAAACGCAGCTCCTCGCCTGCGGGCCCGAGCCAATGCTCGAAGCCGCCGCCAAGCTAGCCGTTAAGTTCGGCCTGCCCTGCCAGATCGCCGTCGAAGAATTCATGGCCTGCGGTGTCGGCGGCTGCGCCGGCTGCACCATCCTGATCCAAACCCCCGACGGCCCCGCTATGAAACGCGTCTGCGTAGACGGCCCCGTCTTCGACTCCCGCACCGTCTACTCCGTGTGACTGAGGCCAGCGCCATTCAGTCAGATTGAGGTCAGATCCCATTCAGAGACTGATCGAGGTCAGAGCCTACTCGGACTGATTGAGGTCAGAGCCTTTTTGGACTGACTAGGTCAGAGCTTATTCAGGTGGGTCCGACGGCGAGTTCCGCAGCTCAGGCAAGCGAAGCGCCGCCGAGAGCGAGGACTGTTTGAGCCGGAGCGTCCCACCTGAATAAGCTCTGACCGGCCTCAACCAAAATTGATCTTCGCCTCAAGATCACTCCGCGAATCAGCATTCGACAGCGCCTCTTCCATACTGATGCTGCCCGTCTTGTAATGCTCGAACAGCGCCTGATCGAAGCTCTGATTCCCCGGCTCTTGGGTGCCCATAAAGGCTTCTTTGACGGCAGAGATGTCGCCTTTGAGAATGATCTCGGCAATATGCGGCGTCATGCGCATGACCTCGACGGCGGCAACTCGCTTGCCTTCCTTAGACCGAACGAGACGCTGCGAAATAATTGCGCGCACGTATTGTGCAAGATCCATCAACACCTGCTTGTGCTGATCATTCGGGTACATATTGATAATGCGATCAAGCGTTTCCGGCGAGTTGTTTGCATGCAGTGTTGCGATACAAAGATGTCCGGTACCGGCGAGATCGATTGCTGCCTGCATGGTACTCACATCGCGAATTTCGCCGATCAGAATGACGTCAGGCGCCTCGCGCATAGCGCTTCTGAGTGCCGCCGCGTACGAATGCGTATCCAGCCCGACTTCACGCTGATTGATGATCGACTTTTTGTTGGTGTGCAGAAATTCGATCGGATCTTCGATCGTAACGATGTGCGAGGCCGAACTCTCATTGCGGTGATCGATCATCGCCGCGAGCGTCGTCGATTTTCCGGAGCCGCTCGCGCCGACCATTAGAATCAAACCGCGACGCAGCATGACCAGATCTTTGAGCATCATTGGCATACCGAGTTCTTCGAGCGTCGGCAGATTAGGCGTGATGTAGCGCAACACCATCGCGACATTGCCGCGTTGGTGGAAAATATTGACGCGAAATCGGCCGAGGCCTGCCTCGGAAACGGCGAAATCAATCTCGAGATTCTTGGTGAACGCCTCAAGCTGATGCTCATCCATCAGTTCGAGCGCCGCCTGGCGCACCATCTTTGGTGTCAGTTCCATTTGGTTGACTGGAACAATCTTGCCGTCGATCTTGATCATCACGGGCGCATAGGTCGTGAAGAAAAGGTCCGACGCCTTTTTATCGACCATTAGCTTGAATAGGGGTTTAACGTTCATTCGGCGATCGAATCAAGCGAGCTTAAAATTGCGACGCTTCCTCATCTGCGGCGAGCTGTAAGCTCTCGCCATGCACGGTTGATTGTTCGGACTCGCGCTTACTCTCAAGCTTGATTCTGAGTCGTAGCTCGTTCTGCGAATCGGCATTGCGCATGGCTTCTTCGTAAGAGATTGCGCCATCTTCATAGAGCGTGAACAGGGCCTGGTCGAAGGTCTGCATGCCCAGCCGATTCGACTTAGCCATGATGTCTTTGATCATTGCGACTTCGCCGCGGAAAATCAGGTCGCTGATCAATGGCGATGCCAGCATGATTTCCATCGCGGCAACGCGGCCCATTCCGTTTTCCCGCGGGATCAGCCGTTGAGAAATCATTGCGGTTACGTTGAGAGAAAGATCCATCAGGAGCTGATGCCGACGCTCCTCGGGGAAGAAATTGATTATCCGGTCGAGCGCCTGATTGGCACTGTTGGCGTGCAGCGTCGCGACACACAGGTGGCCCGTTTCAGCGAACTGGATACCATACTGCATCGTCTCCTGATCGCGAATCTCGCCGATCATGATGACGTCTGGCGCCTGTCGCAAAGTATTCTTCAGCGCATTGTGCCAACTTTCGGTATCGACGCCAACCTCGCGATGGGTTATGACGCAGCCCCGATGCGGGTGCATGTATTCGACCGGATCCTCGATCGTAATAATGTGCCCGTGGGTGCTCTCGTTGCGATGACCAATCATCGCGGCGAGAGTCGTCGATTTACCGGAGCCGGTACCGCCGACAACGAGGCAGAGACCGCGTTTCTCCATTGCTACTTGCTTGAGCTGTTGCGGAAGCTCCAACTCTTCGAAGGTGGGAATATTGGTTACGATCGTTCGGAGAACGGCGCCGACCTGGCCCTGCTGAACGAAAGCACTGACACGAAAGCGTCCGATGCCCTGCGGTGCAATCGCGAAATTAGCTTCCTTGGTCGCATCGAATTCTTTGGCCTGCTTGTCGTTCATGATCGAACGAACAATCAGCGAACTCTGCGCCGCCGTTAAGGGCTTGTCGGCGAACGGTTTGATTGCGCCGTCAATTTTGATGGCAGGCGGAAAGCCAGATGTGATGAACAGGTCGGAACCATTGTTCTCGACCATCTTCTTGAGAAGGTTCTGCGTCAGTCTGACGGCTTGGTCACGCTCCATTCCGATAGGCTCCTGGCTTAGTCCGAACGGCAGCCGCTAAAAGTCTTCTTTGTTGACTGCTTTGAACCGAGCCTCTTCCTTCGTGATCAGGCCCTTCATCATGAGCTCTTGAAGGTTTTGGTCCAGTGTCTGCATGCCCTGCGCCTGGCCGGTTTGAATGGCCGAGTACATCTGCGCGATTTTGCCTTCGCGAATAAGATTTCGAATGGCCGGCGTACCGATCATGATCTCGTGACCGGCAATTCGGCCACCGCCAATTTTCTTGAGCAGCGTTTGTGAGATAACCGCGCGCAGCGACTCCGACAGCATACTGCGCACCATGTCTTTCTCAGCAGCAGGAAACACGTCGACAACACGGTCGATGGTTTTTGCTGCCGAACTGGTGTGCAGGGTGCCGAAGACTAGATGGCCGGTCTCCGCGGCAGTCAGCGCCAAACGAATCGTTTCCAGATCGCGCATCTCACCAACCAGCACGACGTCCGGATCCTCACGCAGAGCCGAACGAAGCGCCTCGCTGAAACCCAGTGTGTCGCGATGAACTTCGCGCTGGTTAATCAGCGACTTTTTGCTCTCATGCACGAACTCGATTGGATCTTCGATCGTGATGATGTGATCGGGCTTGTTGTCGTTGACGAAATCGACCATCGCGGCCAGCGTGGTCGACTTACCGGAGCCCGTGGGTCCGGTGACTAATACAAGGCCCCGGGGATGCATCGAGACATCCTTAAAAATCCGGGGTGCGCCGAGATCTTCTAGCGACAGGATCACGGAGGGAATGGTTCTGAAGACCGCAGCACAGCCGCGATTCTGATTGAAGGCATTGACTCTGAACCGGGCCAGCTTCGGAATCTCGAACGAGAAGTCGGTTTCGAGAAACTCCTCGAAGTCCTTCCTCTGCTTGTCGTTCATGATGTCGTAAATCATGCTGTGCACTTCTTTGTGCTTCAGCTCGGGCATATTGATGCGTTTTACGTCACCATCGACTCGAATGATCGGCTGGACGCCCGCAGAGAGATGGAGGTCAGACGCGTTGTTCTTGACGGCGAATGCGAGCAACTGCGCGATATCAACACTGGCCATGAGATTCTCTTCGCGGGGTTACCATAACACGCACATAGTATAGCCAAGAGCCCCAGCAAAGCGTGATTCAAATCACGGACCAAATCGCAGATATCGAAGAACGAATCGACCGCACACTGGATCGCTCCGGAAGATCCGGCGAAACGGTGACGATCGTTGCCGTCAGCAAGCGCCAGCCGGCGACCGCGGTCGCGTCTGCTGCCGCGGCGGGCCTCCGGCATTTCGGCGAAAACTATCTACAGGAGGCCGTTGAGAAAATTTCAGCGGTCGCGAATTCAGGCCTGAACTGGCACTTCATCGGCCAGATCCAATCGAACAAGACTCGGTCTATTGCCGAGAATTTTTCCTGGGTCGAAACGGTCGACCGAGCCCGCATTGCGGACCGGCTCAATGACCAGCGGCCCGACGGACTCGAACCGCTGAACGTTCTGATCCAGCTCAATCTCGACCGCGAACCACAGAAAGGCGGCATAGCCGCCGGCGAGCTCCTGCCGCTGGCAGAGCACATCAGCGCATTGCCGGGACTTCAGCTGCGCGGCGTCATGGGAATGCCGCCGGCAAACTTCAGTCCGACCCAAAACCGAGCAAGCTTTTCAGCTATTGCGGCTGAAGCGGCGAAACTAAAAAGCCACGGTTTCGCTATCGATACGATCTCCATGGGCATGTCTTCGGACTTCGAGCTTGCAATCGAGTGCGGCTCGAACTGCATCCGTATCGGAACTGCATTGTTCGGCCCGCGAATGACGAACCCCAACTGATCACGTGTTATCTTTGCCGCACCGAAAACCGGACAGGAAGCTTCGGTGAACGCGCTAATCTTTTTAATCGACACTTTCTCCGGCCTGTATCTGCTGATGTTTCTGCTGCGCATCTTGCTACAGATTGCGCGGGCGGAGTTTTATAGCCCGATACCGCAGCTGATCGTTGCCATAACCAATCCGCTGGTCGTCCCGGCGAGAAGAATTATTCCGAGCTTTCGTCAATTCGACCTGCCTACAGTTATCTTGCTGTTCGTTCTGCAGGTGGCCGTCATTCTCCTGCTCGATGCGCTCCGCGGTTTTTCTCAGCCAGTTTACGGCGTGTTATTGGTTGCGCTGTTCGTGCTGCTGAACATGACGATCTGGACTTACCTGATCTGCATCCTGATCTACATTGTGTTGAGCTGGTTCGGCCAGTCGTACCATCCGCTCGCGATTATTGCCGGCCAACTCATTGCGCCATTACTTCGCCCCGCCCGCCGTCTTCTGCCGCCGGCGGGCGGACTCGACCTATCGCCGATGATTGTCAGCATCTTCCTGGTCGCGGGACTGATATTTCTGGGTGATTTGCAAAGGCTGCTCGCGTAGCCGATATGGTTTATATTGGCCGCATGAACCAAACAAGCATATGGATGGCCAAGGGCAGTTGGTTGAGCTTGATCGCGGGCCTGGCATTAATTTCGGCCGGTTGCGGACAATCGAACCCCAATGCCGGGCCTAACAATCAAAACCCTGCTGTTCTTTCCGCGACCGAGAGTTTCCAGGACTTTGGCGACTACGTTCTGCACTTCAATGCGTTGACAACCGATCGGTTGGAAGCACGGATTGCGAGCGAGTACGGCATCATCCGCAGCAAAAATCGCGTCCTGCTGAACATCAGCGTGCTGCGAAACCAGGAAATCGGTCTTGCAACGGCAGTCGCAGCCGAAGTGAGCGCTTCGGCAACCAACTTAACAGGCCAGCTCAGGCGCCTCGATGTGCGCGAGCAACGCGAAGGCGAGGCCATTTATTACATTGCAGAAACACAGGTCGTCAACGCGGAAACGCTGATTTTCACCGTCGAAGCTACACCGGAGACGGAAACCAGCACGCTGACAGTGAGCTTCCAGAGACAGTTCTATATCGACGAGTAGTTTTCTACGAACTCGTGACTGAGTTGCGAATTCTGATCAAGTCGCCGTGCGAGATATACAGTAGCCCGGCGACTTTTCTAATCAAATGATCCTCGTGCTTGTCGAGCGTCGAATCGGCCAGTGCGACCCGCCAGAGCATTTCTATAATGCTCCGCTTCTCCTCCAAACTGAGCTCTTCGTGCAACTGCCGCGTGAATGACTGTAACGACGCGGAATGATCGGCTTGCCGCTTAGCCTCGTCGACCAGGCTCGAGATGTCGTGCCGCGAAACCCCGAGATGCTCGCTGAGCAGCTCAGCCACCGCTTCGATCTCAACATCGTCTTCACTAAAATCCGCGCGCGCCACTTCGATAAGCAAAACGGCCGTCGCCAGCTGAAGTTCCTGCTCGCGACTGGCGGCTTCGCCGGATCCGCTGCTGCCAGCGCTTCGATCGAAGAACGCGCTGAGCGCTTTCAACATCCGCCGGGTCCTTTCGGTTCAGTCCGACTCTTCAACAAGGTCGAGCGCCGCCGAATTGATGCAATAGCGAAGTCCGGTCGGCTTTGGCCCGTCGGGGAATACGTGGCCGAGATGCGCGCTGCACTCTGCGCAATGAACTTCCGTGCGCACCGCGCCGTGGCTGGTGTCGCTTGCGGACCCAACGGCCGCGGTATCGGCAGGCTCCCAGAAGCTGGGCCAGCCGGTGCCGGAATCGAATTTGCTCGCAGATGAAAAAAGTTCCTTGCCACAACAAACGCAGGCGTACATGCCCGTCGTCTTGCAGTCGTGGTAAGCGCCACTAAAAGGCGCCTCCGTCCCCGCTTCCTGAGTTACGTGGAATTGTTCCGACGAGAGACGTTCGCGAAGCTTCTCGCTATCGGGCTTGTCGTTATCAGTCACAAAAGGAATTCCAGGCGCTGGCTAATCGTCAAACAATAACTCATTTAGCGACTTCACGAACCTGGCCGGATCGTCCAGCTGTCTGCCCTCGGTCAACACGGCTTGGTCGAATACCAGTCCTGCCAGCTTGTCGAACCGTTCTTTGTCCGTTTCGGCAGCCACCCGCTTCAACAGCGGATGCTCGAGATTTACCTCGAGATTGGGCTTGGTCTCCGGCAGCGCCTGACCGGCGGCCTTCAGCATTTCCTTCATCTGAAACCCTAAATCCTGCTCGCCAAGAACGATGCACGCGGCCGACTCGCGCAGCCGGTTACTCGACCTGACTTCGTCGACCCGTTCGCGCAGGGCTCGCTTAATGCGCTTGAGCAGATCCTTCTGATCCTTATCGGGCTCGGCCTGAATCTCTGGATCCTGTTCCGACTTCGGCAGCTCGAGCTCACCGCGGCTGATGTCCTTCAGTGACTTGCCCTGGTACTCGGTCAAATACTGCAGCGACCATTCATCGATTCTATCAGTGAGTAACAAGACCTCGATGTCTCGATCGCGAAACGCTTCCAGGTGAGGGCTGGCAGCCGCGGCCGCCGCCGAATCCGAAATCAGGTAGTAGATCTTTTCCTGCTCGGGGCGCAAATCTGCAATGTAATGATCAAGACTCCTGTCTTCTGCTTCCGATCGGGTTGTCCTGAAGCGCAGCAGCGCGGCGATCTTTTCGCGGTTGGCCGTGTCCTCGGCCAGGCCTTCTTTCAGCGTCGTACCAAACTGCTCCCAGAACGTCGCGTACTTCTCGGGTTCCTTTTCCGCCAGACGCGACAACATGTCGAGCACGCGCTTGGTTAAGGCCGAGCGGATCGCGGAAATCGCAGGATCCTGTTGAAGCATCTCGCGCGACACATTCAAAGAAAGGTCGTTCGAATCGACAACACCGCGAATGAATCGAAGATACAGCGGCAGAAATTCGGCAGCCTGGTCAGTAATGAATACGCGCTGCACGTAAAGCTTGACGCCTCGGGGTGCTTCGCGATTCCAAAGATCCATGGGCGCCATCGAAGGCAGGTACAGCAGGCTCGTGTACTCGCGTTTGCCTTCAACTTTGTTATGACTCCAGGTCAAAGGATCGGAAAAGTCGTGAGTGACGTGTCGATAGAATTCAAGATAATCGTCGTCCTCGATTTCGGTGCGCGGCCGTGTCCACAGCGCCTTAGCGCGATTGACCTGTTCCGGTTTCGATTCACCACCCTTTAACGACAACTGAATCGGGAAACCCACATGATCGGAGTATTTGCGAATTAACGCGCGGATCCGATTCTCGTCGGCAAACTCTGATGCGTCGTCCTTCAGACTGATCGTCACGCGAGTACCCGGGGCATCCTTTTCGGCTGCGCTCACGCTGTACTCGCCCTCGCCGTTGGAAGCCCATTCGATGGCGGCGTCCGCCGGCAGGTCGGCACGACGACTGACGACCGTGACTTCTTTGCCAACGATAAAGGCGGAATAGAATCCGACACCAAACTGGCCGATCAGCTGGCTGTCCTTCTTTTGATCGCCGGTCAGATTTTCCAGGAAACGCCCGGTGCCCGAATGAGCAATCGTGCCGAGATGCTCAATGATCTCTTCACGACTCATTCCTATCCCTGTGTCCGATACCGAGATCGTCTTAGCCTCGGTATCGACCTCGATTGAGATGCCGAGATCCGGGCTGTCAGTCAACAGTTCCGGCTGCTTGAGCGCCTCGAAGCGCAACCTGTCATTCGCGTCTGAGGCGTTAGATATGAGCTCGCGCAGGAAAATCTCTCTGTCGCTGTACAGAGAGTGGACCATTAAATGCAGTAATTGTTTGACTTCGGCCTGAAAGCCGAACGTCTCTGCTGCCGAAGTCTCGGCCATAATTGAAACCCTTAGGTCGTTGTGACAAGCCAGAATCTAAGGGCAGTTTCGGCAAAATCAAGCGCTGATGGCAGTTGACCGCCTGGTTCGATCCGCGCTTGCAGACAATGCGGCAACCAAAGCCCATGCTGCCAGCGACACGAGCGAGATCTCAGCCAGAACAAACTCCACACCGGGTGGAACGCCGAAGCGCGGAACAACATGCACGGCGATAGCTGCAATCATTGCCACCAACAGACAGAAGCGACGCAGTCGCAACCAGATTGAAAACGCGGCAAAGACGAGATCGTCGAGCTCATCGAGCCATTGCAGAACAATTTCCATACTGTACCGAGAGAAAACGCGGTCATCTAAATATAGGATCGTGGCCGCGGTGTTTCTGTGAGAGAACTCTCAGTCAGCCAGTCTGGTACGTGCGAGTATTTTTCCAGTTATTGTAAACTGTCCCGACCGTCCGTAAGCTTTGGCAACCGAATACGCTGGATGACGATGCAGAGAATCATCATTCTCAATCCGAAAGGTGGATCGGGAAAGACCACTATTGCGACGAATCTCGCAGCTCGATTTGCCGCGGTCGGAAAACAACCCGTCTTGATGGACCTGGACCCGCAGGGTTCGAGCACACGGTGGCTCAAGAAGCGGAGTGAAGATCTGCCGGAGATTCACGGCATAGCCGGGTTCGAACGATCCGCGACCGTCACGCGCAGCTGGCAACTCAGGATTCCGCAGGATTGTGGCGTCGTCATTGTCGATACGCCGGCCGCCCTGGACCCACAACGTATTCCCGAAGTCACCCGCGGCGCCGACGCAATCCTGGTCCCGGTCATGCCCTCCGACATTGATATTCATGCCGCCGCTAAATGCATCGCCGACTTGCTGCTGGTCGGCAAAATCCGGCGTTCGCAGGGTCGGCTCGGAATTATCGCCAATCGCGTTCGCAGCAATACCTTGATCTCGCAGTCACTGATGCGGTTTCTCAGAAGTCTGGACATTCCATTGGTCGCAACGCTGCGCGACACGCAAAATTACGTCCGTGCCGCACAAGCCGGTACGGGCCTTTATGAAATGCCGAAGTGGCAGGTCAACAGGGATTTGGAGGACTGGGAGGAACTGGGGTCGTGGCTCGATTCACGTCAACCGGTGACTGCACCCCAAGCGCTCAACGGAGCTGCTTAAGAATCTTCTGGCTCAAAGGCGTCGCGAACGCGATCTGTCCAGGTTTGATATCCCTTCCAGCTGTAAACAGAGTGGTCAATTGGCGCGCGTCTCGTTTGCGGCTTACCGTTCACCGACGACAGCCATTTCCGATAGGCATCCCAACCCTGTTGCTCCTCGCGACCCTTGGCATTCGCGTCGCGGTCGGTTTCACGACTCGGCGCCACGGGCTCTTCGTGGTACAGCGGCGGTCGGAACTGGTGGGGTTTGCTCTCGCTCATATCAAGTGATCTAGCGTTATCGAACGTAAGCCACTTTAGAGCCGGAAGGGTCAAAATCCCAGGAACTATGTCACAACTACATGTGATTTTTCTTCTTTTAAAACAGTAGCTTATAGCGCCTTTAACGTAATCTGAGCGGGCCTGTCAAACAGCCAGATCGTCACGAAACGATGCGATAGCAAGGCTCGTAGCCCTGTGGATCTGATAGTTTCATGCGCTGCTGCACGACGAAGTCCTGTAACAATTTATCGAGCGCGGCACCCAGGGCCGGATCACCTTTGATCTCGAATGGTCCATGTTTTTCCACCAGCGCAACGCCCTGCTCACGAACGTTGCCTGCCACTATTCCGGAAAAAGCACGGCGCAGATTCGCAGCCAGCTCGACGACCGGCTGATCGCGGTTTAAATCGAGCGAAGCCATCGTTTCATGGGTTGCGACGAACGGCTGTTGGAACCGCTCATCGATATTCAACTGCCAGTTGAAGCAGAACGACTCGTGCAAAGCCTGGCGAGATTCCGCCACTGCCTGTACGTCGGCGTGCGCTTGCCGAGCGGCCTCATTGGGGTCATCGATAACGATTCGGAAATAGTTTGCCGCCTCCTCGCCTAAGGTTTTGGCAATAAAGTCGCGCAACGACTCGAAGTACGGCGCAGAACTTTCAGGGCCTGTCAGGATCATCGGCATCGAAAACTCAGCATTGCGTTCGTCGAGCAGAATTCCGAGCAGAAATAGAATCTCTTCCGTCGTGCCGACGCCTCCGGGGAAAACTATGATCGAGTGCGCGACACGCACAAAGGCCTCCAGCCGCTTTTCCATGTCGGGAAGAATGACAAGCTCACTGACGATGGGATTGGGCGCCTCGGCCGCAATGATTGTCGGTTCAGTCAGGCCGACGTATCGTCCGGTGCGCAGCCGCTGTTTTGCGTGGCCGAGCGCGGCCCCTTTCATTGGCCCTTTCATCGCGCCGGCGCCACAACCGGTACACACATCGAGTTCGCGCAACCCAATGCTGTAACCGACCCGCTTCGAATAGTCGTACTCTTCCCGGGTGATCGCGTGGCCGCCCCAGCAAACAACTAGATTGGGTGGGAGACCGGACTTCAGCATCTGGGCGTTCCTGAGGATGTGAAAAACGGCGTCGGTCACATCGCTCGAGTCCGAAAGATTGAATCGATCGTTGTCGATAATTGCCTGGTGCGTATAGAGCAGATCGCGAAGAACCGAGAACAGATGGTCGCGAATACCACGAATCATCCGGCCGTCGACGAACGCGCCTTCCGGGGCATTCTCGAGTTCGACGGCAATGCCACCTTCGCCCTCGACAATCGCAATGCGGAACTCCGGGTTCCGGCGCATGATCTGGGTGATATCGTCTTCTTCGGCGCCAGCGTTTAGCACGGCCAGTGAGCATTGCCGCCACAACCCGTAGAGCCCGCCGGTTCCAGCATCAAGCAGGCGGCTCACCTCGCGGCGAGACAGAATATTGAGATTTCCGTCTGGCGCGATTCGCGCGTTCAATGTCAGGGTCGAATCTCGATCGGCATGGAAACGGCCGTAAACCGCCAAAGATCGACCATATCTGAATTGGTGACGGCGATGCAGCCATCGGTCCAGTCCAAGCCACTGTAGGCCGATTCCTCGAAGCTCGGATCGTTCGGCAAACCGTGGATCATGATCTGGCCGCCTGGATCGACGCCGAGTTGCTGCGCCAACGTTCGATCCACCGCGTTCGGGTAGGACACCTTCAACGAGAGAAAGAAATCACTTTCGGCATTTTTGGTTTCGATGAAGTACACGCCTTCCGGTGTCCGGAAGTCGCCTTCCTGGCGCTTCGGTCCGCGAGGCATCAGTCCGAGCGAAATGTTCATGCTCCTGACGACGGCATCTCCGTCCATCAACATCAGCTTACGTTCGGACTTCAAAACAACGATCCGATCCGGATTGACTTCTGTCGTCTCGGCCGGGGTCTCGCTGGCAATGAGCACTAGACAAATCACCGCAGTCGGGACGATCGAAGCAACCAGCAATTTAGACTTCTTCGGGCTCACGGCAACGACTCTAACCGGGCCAGCCCGCGGCTGCAAAGCCCTGCTCGGTAGTTTTCGCAGCGGCTGCGGCGGGGACGAGCTGCTAGACTGCCCGACTTCCAGCCCATGAACGAATCGACTGAGTTGTCTTTAAGCCGTTTCCGGGCGCCGCGTTTCTGGCCGACCTGGGTGCTGCTCGCTGTGATGCATTTATCAGCGCGCCTGCCCGTTGCATGGCAACTCCGGTTCGGTGCGGCAACGGGTTGGCTGTTTCGGAAGCTGAAGCGTCGCGAACTCAGAATTGCCCGCCGCAATCTCGAGATCTGCTTTCCTGAAAAAACGCCTGCTGAGCGCGAGCAGCTGGTCCACCGTCATTTTCGATCGGTGGGTCTGTCGGTCGTAGAAATGGGTGTCGGCTGGTTTACGCCGATAGAAAAGTTGCGTCGCCGCGTCAAGATTCGTGGGATCGAACATCTTGAGAATGCGCTCGCTCGCGGTAACGGCGCATTGCTCCTCACGGCTCACTTCACACCGATCGAAATCGGCGTCGGCGTCCTCGAGGATTTCGCGGGTACCGTCAACAGCCTGTATCGCCCACAGCGCAATGCGATGATGGATTGCTTGATTCTCCGCGGTCGCAGGCGATTCGCAGCAAGCCAGATTCCGCGCGACAACGTTCGCCTGCTGATCCGCCTGTTGAAACGCAACGAAGCGGTGTTGTACATGCCGGACCAAACCTACCTCGGCAACCAGAGTGCGTTGATTCCGTTTTTCGGCGAACCGGCGATGACGAATGTCGCAACCTCGAAAATTGCCAAAATCAGCGGCGCGCCGGTCTTGCCCTATTGGTTTCGGCGCAATGCCGACGAGCGCTCTTATACGGTTGAAATCGGTGCGCCGCTCGAGGACTTTCCGACCGACGATCCGCTCGCCGACACCCAGAGAATTGTCACGCTGCTCGAGCAGAAGATTCGAGAAATACCCGAGCAGTACCTTTGGGTCTACAAGAAATTCAAACGCCGACCGGAGAGTTTCGGTGACGTTTACGCCTCGGAGTAAGCCGCAAGGGTTGCCCGCCATGCGGCCTCGCTGAACTCAGATCCCGTTTCCATCGATACCTTTTTGAGTGAACGATTGAATCTTGCGACGCCGGCCTCAGCCCAGCTCCCGGCGGGCCGAAACCGCGCGTTATCGAAATCGACCAGAAACGGTTTACCGGCAGAGTCGACCAGAATGTTGTGCGCCGTCAGGTCAGGGTGATCGCAACCGGCGCGGTGAAATCCCGCCAGCATTCGGCCAATTGCAGCCCAAAGCGCCGAGTCCTGCCAGACTTCGTTCAGCATGCTCGATAACGGCTGAGTGTCAGGCAACAGGACAGTCAGGATATCGGCGCGATAGACAAGCCCCGATCGAACGGCACGCGCCGCGACCGGTCGCGGCGCGGGCAGATTCATTTCGCTCAGCGCGGCCAGCAGACGCCATTCGCGCACCGGTCTGGTTTGCTCGGCGCCCACCCAAAAATACTGGTCGTAAATCAGCTGCGAAACGAATCCGCCGCGATGATAGTGCCGGTAGACCCAGGTCTCGTCGCCGACAGGGCGTTGCCGATCGAGCATCAGCACAGAACCTCTGCCGGTGGTGCTGTGTGTGCGTGCGCCTTCTGCGATCCACCAATCCCTGTCGAACCAGTTCGCGTCGAGATCGGGATAGCGATCCGGATCGCAAATCACAACCCTATCGGCAGTCTGTCGGATCAGCGGGTCAATCATTGGCGACTCGAGAATTTTTCGACGCGCCATCGAGCCGACACTTTACGCTGTCAAAAACTGCGTCGACGGTGATGCCGTTCAGGCAATCGAGATGCCCCAGCGGGCACTCACGCGCAAAACAGGGGCTGCAGGACAATCGCCGATAGTGAACATCTGCGTTGGCGGTTAAAGGCGGTGTGAAATCCGGCGTGGACGATCCGTAGATCGCAACCGTGTGCGTGCCGACTGCCGCTGCGATATGCATTAGGCCCGAGTCGTTACTGACCGCGACGCGGGCAGCAGCCAGCAAATCGACGGCCTCGACAAGCGTTGTTTCACCACAAAGACTGCGAACGTGCCGTGAACCGGCTGCCGTTTCAATCTCGCGGCCGAGTGGCGCTTCCTTCGCGGAACCGAGAATCAACACGTCGACGCCGAGATCGCCGAGCCGATGCGCCAGAAGCACGTAACTGGCCAGCGGCCATTGTTTGGCTGGCCCGTATTCCGCGCCCGGCATCAGTGCGACCATCGGCCCGGTTGGCTTGAGCTCGAGGCGAGCCATCAGATTCGCGCTGGCTTCGGCATCGGCGCGCAATAGAGGCTCGGGCGGGTCCGGCATGTCGCGTTCTCCGGGGGCCATGCCCAGCGCGATAAACCGCCGCACGGTTTGATCGAGGCGCTTGGGATCGAATGCACGCATATCGTTGATCAATCCGTAACGCCACTCGCCGCGAAAGCCGGTGCGCTTTCGAATGCTGGCAAACCAGGGCACCAGCGCGCTTTTTAATGAGCGAGGCAGAACGATTGCCCGATCGTATTGACCGCGCAGCGAGTGACCCAAACGCCGGCGACCGGCGAGGCCCAGCTCGCCATGCCCGAAAGGCAGTTCGATACCGCGCTCGATTTCCGGCATTCGCTCAAGCAGCGGCAGCGACCACGCGGGTGCCAGGACATCGATCGAGATCGAACCGTCTTTGGCCTTGAGAAGCTTGTATAAAGATTGCGCCATGACCATGTCCCCGACCCAGGACGGGCCGACGACAAGCAGCTTTTCAGAAACGGTCACGGTCTGGACTTCAGCGCATCCAGATATTTTCGGACGCCGGCGCGGATATCGTCGAACGGCGCGGTGTAACCCGCGTCACGCAGGGTGCCGATGTCGGCCTCGGTGAAACTCTGGTAGCTCGTTTCCAATCGATCCGGAAACGGAATGTATCGCAGCTCGCCCTTGCCGAAATAGTCGATGACGGCGTTTGCGAGATCGTTAAAACTCGCGCTCGCGCCGGTACCGACGTTGAATATCCCGCTGACGTCGCGGTGCGCCAAAAACCAGAGCACGATATTGACCACATCATCGACATAGATGAAGTCACGACGCTGCTCGCCGTCTCCGTAGCCGTGACTGCCTTCGAACAGCCTGAGTTCCCCGGTCTGCTCGAGCTCACGGCTTAAATGCCAGACCACACTGGCCATCGAACCCTTGTGCGCCTCGTTTGGACCATAGACGTTGAAGTAGCGAAGCCCGACAACTTGCGCACCGGCTGCATTCATGTGATTTCGCACGTAGCGATCGAACAGAAGTTTCGAATAACCGTAGACGTTGAGCGGCCGTTCGACCGACGGATCGTTTTCATCGAACGTCGTGTTCGCACCGTAAATCGCCGCCGAGGATGCGTAGATCAACGGCACCTCGTTGCGCGTGCAATATTGAAACAGATCGACAGAATACTGATAGTTCTCGGCCAGCATGTAGCGGCCGTCCCATTCCGTGGTAACCGCGCAGGCGCCTTGATGCAGTATCGCCTCCGGCGCTTCCTTAAGATTCTCAAGGCGCTCGAAGAATTCGCGCTTGTCCCAGTAATCGATGATCGAACAATCGACGATGTTCGAGAATTTGTGGCCGTCGCTTAAATCATCGACGACGACGATGTCATGATGGCCAGCCGCATTCAGCCCGCGGACGACATTGCTGCCAATGAATCCGGCCCCACCGGTGACAATCAGCATGGCAAGATCCTAGTCCTCATCGACCAGTTCGTAACTTGCACTGCAATAAGGACATTTCGCTTCGCCGGTCTGTTCGATCGGCAGGTATACCTTGGGGTGCGAATTCCACAAATAGCTTTCGTCCAAGGGGCAATGCAGCGGCAGATCCTTGCGACGGACCCGATAGAGCTTTTCCGCATTCGGGGCCGTTAAGGACTCATCGACTGTGCCGTGTCTTGATCGCGCCATTAGATTGCTGTTTCTCTGCACCGGTACTTGAGCGGACGAATTATACGGGCGGCTCGCCGAAAGTCTGTTCCCATAATGAACAAACGCGCTGGCGGAGTGCTTCGAACGGCTCAGCGGGCACCAGCCTGCCGCCGTCGCTGAGCGCAAGTCCATGAGTTTGCGCGCGCAGCTGAAGGTAATCGCCTTTTAGCGCGGCGCAGGTTTCGGCCGGCAGGAGCCTGGTCGCCTCGAGCGCTTCAAGCTGACGCACATTATCCGGATACACAATCAGCGCCGGATATTGCTCGGCGTGGGCCAAAACCCAATAGTCGATCAGAAATTCAATGTCGGCCAGCCCGCCGGTGTCCTGCTTGATGTCAAAACTGTCTGCCGTCCCCGCGGCGAGCTCCTTGCGCATCCGCCGGCGCATCTTGGCAACTTCGGCTTTCAGGTCGTCACGCTTGACGGCGCCAGACAGTGTGTCGACGCGAACCCGTTCGAACGCAGCACGTAGTTTTGCCGGCCCGGCGACGGATCGGCTTCGAAGCAGCGCCTGATGCTCCCAGGTCCAGGCCTCGTCGCGCTGATAACGCGCGAAACCGTTGAGCCCCGCCACCAGCAGACCGGACGCGCCGTCCGGTCGAAGCCGCGTGTCGATCTCATACAGACGGCCCGAACTCGTCTGCACGCTTAGGAAATGAATCAGCCGCTGCACGAGACGCATGAAGTAGCGCTGATTGTCGACAACGGCGGGGCCGGTGCTTTCCTGAACCGTTCCTTCGGAATCGTGGAGAAATACCAGATCCAGATCCGAGCCGTAGCCGAGTTCGAGTCCGCCGAGTTTTCCATAGGCGACGACAATCATCCCGGACTGGGCGAGTGGGTCTTTTTCACCGTGCATCGGCTGGCCGTGTTTTTGCTCCAGCTCGCGACTCGCAAGACTGAGGGCCAGATCGATCACAAGCTCCGCAATATCGGTCAGCCGGTCGCTGACTTTCATTAGCGGCAGATCGCCAAAACGATCGGCAATTGCGATCCGAAACAACGCGGCACGCTGAAACTCGCGCATCGCATTGAGCAGCCCTTCCGTGTCGGTTACGTCGATTTTGCCGACCTGGCGATCAAGTGCGGCCTCGATATCACCGCGCGTCGGGGGTGAGTCGAACAACCGTGTGTCGAGCAGCTCATCCAACAGCATTGGATGCTCGGCGACCAGCCGTACCAGCATTGCGCTCTGCCTGGCCAAACTCAGGAGCCGAGCCAGCGCCGGAGGATTCTCAAGCAGCAAGGACAGATAGGCCGAACGTCGGCCAATTGACCGGATAACCGGCATCAGCCGGGTCAATATCTCGCCGCCTTGTTGTTCTGACTCTAGCGCCTGGACCAGCGCGCCGACAAATGCGCCGAGACGCTGGCGGCTGATTTCGTCCATCCGCCGGAACAGACCACTGCGGCGGAGTTGGTCCAGCGGCTCGAGCGATGGATTTTTCCGTGTGTCGGCGAGGCGCCCCGAATCCCACGACTCGCGAATGGAATCCGCGTCTGCTTCGATGTCATCGTCGGGCTGCCAGTGAAACTCGTCGAACGCAAGCTGAACTCGCTCGCGATGGCGTTCGAGCGTTGCAGCAAAGTCAGTCCATGAATCGAAACCCGCCGCACAGGCTAAGCGCGCCCTCAAAACAATATCTTCTGGAATCTCATGCGTCTGCCGGTCG
>Ga0224508_10001609_pt1 | contig 20077 bp, 17 predicted proteins | sample SF_Jan12_sed_USG_4_FD_170157 | JGI IMG/M metagenome (GOLD analysis project Ga0224508, IMG submission 170157) | Sediment microbial communities from San Francisco Bay, California, United States - SF_Jan12_sed_USGS_21 | ecosystem: Environmental > Aquatic > Marine > Sediment | place: USA... | reverse complement strand
TCATCTAAAAGAAGAATAAATAAGAGTGTACCCTCGTGCCACGAGACCCGCGATACGACATTTTGTTTGAGCCGGTGCAAATCGGCCCGGTCACTGCCAAGAACCGTTTTTACCAGGTGCCACACTGTAATGGCATGGGTTACCGTCATCCTACAGCCAGTGCGGCGATGCGTGGGATGAAGGCTGAAGGCGGCTGGGCTGTGGTGTGCACTGAGGAGTGCGAGATCCACCCAAGTGGGGACATCACACCATATGTGGAGGCGAGGCTTTGGGAGGATCGAGATATCCCCGCACTGGCTTGCATGGTTGAGGCCGTGCACCAGCATGGTGCATTGGCCGGTATCGAGCTGGCCTACAACGGTCACGGTGCGCCCAACCGTTACAGCCGAGAAACACCGCTCGCGCCTTCTGATGTTGTGGTCCAGGCCTATGATCCGGTGCAGGCCAGGGCCATGGGCAAGTGTGACATCAAAGCTCTGAGACGCTGGCACCGTGACGCGGTGTTGCGGGCCAAGCGCGCAGGTTTCGACATACTTTACGTTTATGCGGGTCACGACTTGACCCTGCCCATGCACTTTATTTCGCGGCGTTATAACCGCCGCACTGATGAATATGGTGGCAGTCTCGAGAATCGGGTGCGACTATTTCGCGAACTGATCGAAGAGACTAAAGAGATTGCGGGGGATCAATGCGGTGTGGCGGTGCGATTTGCAGTAGAAGAACTATTAGGATCCGACGGTATTACCGCTGAGCAAGAAGGACGCGAGGTGATCGAGATGTTGGCAGAACTCCCAGATCTGTGGGATGTCAACGTCTCCGATTGGTCGAACGACTCCACCAGTTCGAGATTCGCCAAAGAAGGGTCCCAAGAAAAGTATGTGGCGATGGTCAAACGGCTCACCAGCAAGCCCGTTGTGGGGGTGGGGCGGTTCACCTCCCCAGACACCATGGTGTCGCAGATCAAACGTGGCGTGCTGGACATGATTGGCGCCGCCAGGCCGTCGATTGCGGATCCGTTCCTTCCCAGCAAAATTGAACAGGGCCGCATCGAAGATATCCGCGAATGTATTGGGTGCAACATATGTATAAGCGGTGACTACACCCACTCACATATAAGGTGTACCCAAAACCCGACCATGGGTGAAGAATGGCGCCGGCAGTGGCATCCTGAGATCATCCAAGCAAAGAAATCGGATGACAATATCTTGGTGATCGGAGCGGGTCCTGCCGGATTGGAGTGTGCCCGGGCCTTGGGTCAGCGTGGATACGAAGTAGCACTGGCGGAAGCCGGGCAGACGCTGGGTGGCCGGGTGACCCTTGAAGCCGCAATGCCGGGGCTCGCCGAGTGGATTCGGGTGCGCGACTACCGCGTGTATCAGCTATCACAAATGAGTAACGTAACCGTCTATCGAGATAGCGAACTCAATGCGCAACAAGTCTTGGAGTTTGCATTTCCGCATGTCGTGATCGCCACGGGTTCGCGTTGGCGTCGTGATGGTGTAGGCCGCAAGCACTTCGAACCAATACCTGGCAGTGACGGTGCCAATATATTTACTCCGGAAGATGTGTTCAACGGTGTAGCCATTCCCAGTCCGGTGGTGGTGTTTGATGATGATCACTATTATCTAGGCGCGGTGCTGGCAGAAAAGTTGCGTAACGACTCATGTGATGTCACGCTAGTGACGCCCGCACCCGATGTGTCGCACTGGACGCATTTCACCTTAGAGCAAACGCATATCCAGGCCAGTTTGATCGAAACGGGCGTACGCATCGCGGCCAACAGTGACTTGCTGCAGATCACAGGAGGAGAGGTGGAGCTAGGGTGTGTATTTACCTCGAGCCGGTCGTCGTTACAGTGCAGCTCAGTGGTGATGGTAACTTCTCGGACACCGCAAGATATGCTTTATCATGAGCTAATTCGCGACGCGGAGGCGCTCACCGACGCCGGCATCAAGTCAGTCCGCCGCATTGGAGACTGTTTGGCGCCCTCTACCATTGCCGCTGCGGTCTATAGCGGGCATAGATACGCGAGAGAACTCGACGAATCGCAAACAGATGGGGTGCCGTTTCGCCGTGAACTTACCAACTTGGAGTCACCGTAAACATGAACGAAGAACGTATCCGTACTACCTGTCCGCGAGACTGCTATGACTCGTGTGGTATTTCTGTGGTGCGCCGTAATGGCCGTGTGGCCAAAGTTTTAGGTGATCCGGATCATCCAATAAGCCGCGGGGCGCTGTGTGGCAAGTGCGCGTTGGCCTACAACGGTGTGTGGCGCGATCGCGAATCACGTCTGAGCCAACCGCTGCGGCGTGCTGGGGCTAAAGGGAGTGGCAAGTTTACTCCGGTCTCATGGGATGCGGCGCTCGATGAGATCGGCGAGCGTCTGCGCAAGATTGTCGATGACGACGGCGCAGATAAGATCTTGCACACGCACTACAGCGGCACCTGCTCACTGATCGCGGGTGGGTTTCCCATGCGTTTCTTCAATCGCTTGGGTGCCACTGAAGTAGATCCCGACACAATCTGTAATAACGCCGGGCATGTCGCCCTTGGCTATTTATATGGGGATTCGCACAATGGATTCGATCCCAAGACGCTCACACATAGTCAGTGCGTGTTAGTGTGGGGCGCCAATCCTTCTCACTCTGCACCTCATATTCACAAATACTGGCTTAGGGAATCTTCGGCGAAAGTCATCGTCGTAGATCCCATTGCCCACGAAACGGCGCAGATTGCGGACTTGCATCTACAACCAATGCCGGGTACCGATGCTGCACTGGCATTCGCTTTCGCACACGTCGCCCGACGTGAGGGCCTTTGCGACCTGGAGTTTATCCGTGCCCACACCATAGGGTGGGAAGAGATCGAAGCGAATGTTGAGGCCTGCACACCGCAGTGGGCCGAAAAGGTCACCCGAGTGCCTGCCGCGCTGATCGAACAAGCGGCGTTCGAATACGCCAAGGGGCCATCATTGCTGTGGCTAGGACAAGGGCTGCAACGACAACCTTACGGCGGCAATGTCATGCGTGCCTGCGGGATGTTGCCGGCGCTGACAGGAAACCTCGGCAAGCCGGGATGTGGCTTTGCCTATGTAAACGGCAGCGGACCCCGCAACATCGACGGCGATTATTTGGAGGCAACAGATTTGCGACGCACGCCGGCAAGTTCCATCAGCCACATGGCGTTGTCAGACGTCTTGCAAGACGCGTCTCGTTCGGCGGCACTGATCAACTGGAATATGAACATTGCTGCGTCGGCGCCAAGACAAGCACAGTTGCGTCAGGCACTTGCTCGTAAGGATCTCTTTACCGTGGTAATCGATTTGTTCCAGACCGACACCGCGGATTTCGCCGACATTGTGTTGCCGGCCGCTAGTTTTCTTGAGTTCGACGACTTGGTAAAACCTTACTTCTATTACTATCTATCGGCACAAGTAAAAGCCGAAGATCCACCGGGTTACGCCTTGCCAAACCAGGAGATTTTTCGACGTCTTGCTGGTGCAATGGGTTATAACGAGCCGGCACTCTATGAATCGGACGAGGACCTTATCAAGCAAGTGCTACGGCGTACCAACCTTGATATCGAATTCGAGGATTTGAAAGAAGCTGGCACCATCGACCCTTGGCGCGAACCACAGGTTCAGTACGCCGATCTACGATTTGCTACCGCCTCCGGCAAGATTGAGATTGCATCAAGCGTCGCTGACGCTGATGGCCATCCACGAACGCCGCAGCCACTGTTTGATCCGCCTCCCGAAAACGGTTGCCTACGTTTGTTGTCGCCAGCGAGCAAGTGGCAGATGAATGATAGTTATGGCAACGACCCGAATGTGAGAAAGACATTAGGTGGTCCCATGGTATTGCTTAACGGTGTAGATATTGAGGCGTTTGGGGTAACGGAAGATGGTTTCGCCGAGCTGGTTAACGATGTCGGTAGTATGGTTTTCAAGGTTCAGCGCGAGGATCGGTTACCTTCAGGTGTTGCGCTCAGCTACAAAGGCCATTGGCCAAAGCTCGACTCGCAAGCAAAGAACGTAAATTTTCTCAACCCGGGGCACCAAACGGACATGGGAGCAAGCAGTTGTGTTCACGGCATAACGGTTCGGGTAAAGCCAGTGTCTGTAAGTTCGATCGAACCTTAAACCGATTCTACCAATCATCTTGTATATCGGAATATAGCGGTGGGCACGCGCATACTCTATCTATTCGGATTCGCTGTCTGCGCCGCGCTTATCGGTGGCGCGCTTTATTTCCAGTATGTTGAGCACTTGGAGCCTTGTCCGCTGTGCATATTCCAGCGGATTTTTATCATCGTCATGGCGGTGGTGTTTCTCATCGCTGCGATCCATAACCCGCGTCTCTGGGGTCGACGAGTGTACGGCTTGTTAATTGCTCTGCTTTCCGCAATCGGTGCCGCCATTGCGGCGCGGCATGTGTGGTTGCAGAATCTGCCGCCTGACCAAGTACCCGAGTGTGGTCCTGGTCTCGATTTTATGCTGGATGCCTTCCCGATGTCTGAGGTCATACAAATGGTCTTGAGCGGATCCGGAGAATGCGCGGAGATTGCGTGGATGTTTTTGGGAATAAGCATCCCCGGCTGGACCCTGTTGATCTTTGGAATATTTTTTGTCGCAGCGCTGATATTTGCCTGTTTTCGACCAACTAGTGCATGAGTTGTGCGTCTGAAGACACACCGACACACTTGTTGTTTCTCATCCACAACCGTTTTCAGGCGCGGCTGTGGTCGCGTTGCGCACCTATCGTAACTGGTTTACCCTTGCGCGTCGGCCCAGGAGAGGTGACCGAGTGGTTGAAGGTGCACGCCTGGAAAGCGTGTGTACGTTAACGCGTACCGAGGGTTCGAATCCCTCCCTCTCCGCCAAAAGTTGAGATCTCTCCGGCCGTCGATGGCGGTGAAAGTCAGCCTCCGCGGTGACAACAGGTTGTGAACCCGGTCAGGTCCGGAAGGAAGCAGCCGCAGCAACTGCGTTGGGTATCGCGGTGAGGCTGGCTGGATCCGCCACCAACTTCAAATTTGATGCGTCGGTTCGAATTTAGTCTATGGCATATCAAGCATTAGCGCGCAAATGGAGACCGCGTCAATTCAGCGAAGTGGTTGGGCAGGAGCATGTGGTGGTGGCACTCACCAATGCGTTGGAGAACGATCGGGTTCATCACGCGTTCCTATTCACTGGCACCCGCGGTGTGGGCAAGACCACCATTGCGCGCATACTGGCAAAATCCTTGAATTGTGAGCAAGGAATTAGTGCGACGCCTTGCGGTTCTTGCGTCTCATGCGTAAGCATTGACGAGGGGCGCTTTATCGATTTAATCGAGGTCGATGCGGCGTCGAGAACCAAGGTCGATGACACTCGCGAGCTACTCGACAACGTGCAGTACGCACCCACATTTGGTCAATTTAAAGTGTATCTGATCGATGAAGTGCACATGTTGTCCGGCCACAGTTTTAACGCTTTGCTTAAGACGCTAGAGGAACCGCCGTCACATGTGAAGTTTTTGCTCGCCACCACTGACCCACAGAAATTGCCGGTCACCGTGCTGTCACGCTGTCTACAGTTTAACCTCAAGGTGTTGCATCCAGAGCAGATCAGCGAACAGTTGAAGCACATACTCGAGCAGGAACAGATCCAGTTTGAAGAGGCTGCGTTACATCTGTTGGCGCGTTCGGCATATGGTAGCCTTCGCGATGGTTTGAGCCTATTGGATCAGGCAATTGCGTATGGCGGCGGTACGGTGACGGAACAACAAGCGCGCTCGATGCTAGGGATGATTGACCAGGAGTATATTAAGCACTTGGTCCAAGCGTTGGTGCAGCAAGACGCACACATGGTGATGCAGTCAGTTGCGGAATTGTCGGAGGCAATGCCAGGTTTTACTTCCGTCTTGGACGAGCTTTTGCTCCAGCTGTATCACATTTCATTGGCGCAGGTCGCCCCGGAGGTGTTAACTGCGAAGCAGATCGATGACACCTGGATTAAAGAAATGGCCCGCAAGCTTAGCAAGGAAGACGTGCAGCTCTATTATCAAATAGGCCTAACGGGGAAACGTGACTTGCCGTTGGCGCCGGATCCACGCAGTGGTTTTGAAATGCTGTTGCTTCGGATGTTGGCGTTTCGGCCGGCTGATAGCGACGGCCAATGGGGTTCGGTCCCTACCTCGCAAGACGACGGTGTCGATCTGGTTGCAAACGACACGCCCAGCGCCGCGCGGCAAGCTGTAAAACAAGCTTGCGTCGCCGACGTAAGCAATTGGGGAGAGTTGCTGGCGACCATGAAGCTGCCCGGGCTTTTGGGTCAACTGGCTGTCAACAGTACTCCTGGAGCCTTGAACAACGGTACGCTGACGCTGATGCTCGACCCAAAGCACCAACATCTGCTAAACAAGGAGCGCGAAGCCGGGTTGGCGCAAGCGATTAGTCGGCATTTCGGTCAGGACATAAGGGTGCAAGTGGAGGCTGTCGTTGCCGATGAGGCGACACCGGCTGCGGAGCAGGCCCGCGTGGCGGCTGAACGCAAACAGGCCGCGGTTGAAGCCATTGAAAGCGACCCGTATGTTCAGGACATCATTGAGCGTTTCGATGCGACTGTGATTCCGGATTCGATTCGGCCTAGGGAGTAGGGTTGTTTGATGGTGCTTCACCTAGAGGGGTGATTATGAAGAGTGGACTTGGAAATTTAATGAAACAGGCGCAGGAGATGCAGGAAAATCTGCGCAAGGCCCAAGAAGAACTGGCATCGGTAGAGGTCAATGGCCAATCCGGTGGCGGCCTCGTAAAGGTCGTCATGACTTGTCGGCATGATCTTAAGCGCGTTGAGATCGACGATAGCTTGATGCAGGATGACAAGGAGGTGCTAGAAGATCTTGTAGCGGCAGCGGTAAACGATGCAGTGCGCAAGGTTGAAAAAGCGACTCAGGAAAAAATGTCGGGTCTGACATCTGGGCTAAATATTCCCGGACTCAACTTGCCCTTTTGAGTCCGAGGCGATGGATGGCTGATCCTCAATCCCTAGAACTGCTAAAGCAAGCGCTACGTAGGCTCCCGGGTGTGGGACCAAAGTCGGCGCAGCGCATGGCATTTCATCTATTGGAACGCGATCGCGAGGGAGCCCATATCATCGTCGATGCGTTAGGTCAGGCGATAAGCAAAGTGATAAGGTGCAATCGCTGCAACAACTTTAGCGAGCAGGACCTGTGTCAGATTTGTGGATCTAAGCGCCGGGATCCTTCGTTGCTGTGCATAGTGGAGACCCCGGCTGATTTGGATTCGGTAGAGCAGGCTGCGGTCTATCACGGTATGTACTTTGTTCTGATGGGGCACTTGGCGCCGCTGGATGGGATCGGTCCAGACGAGCTTGGGATCGATCGCTTCACCGAGCTGTTGGACAACAATCCGATTAAGGAAGTGATCATGGCAACCAACCTCACCGTTGAAGGTGAGGCCACGGCAGATTACCTAGGTGATCTGGTTCACAGTCGCAACATCACAGTGTCACGTTTGGCGCGCGGAGTGCCCGTTGGCGGTGAGCTGGAGTATATGGATCAGGGGACCTTGACCCAGGCGTTTGACGGCCGGCGTCCCTTTTGACACTTAGCCCAAGTGCATGAGTTGTAGTGGCCGGCATCTGATCTGTCAGACAGTGTCAGCTCTGTTCGATTTCCGTGACCTTGGACTGCAGAAAGCAGTCATTCAAACAAACAAAAAGTTAACCGCGTGATTGGCTCAAATCGGCCAAAAATAGGCCGTTCATAGCCTTAAAGATGCAGGGTTTCTAGCACGTCCTTCATGTGATCCAATATCCAAAGATGGCCAGCTTTCGGAATAGAAATCAGCGCTGCATTCGGAAGCTTGCTTGCGATGTACTTTGACATATTGCCAACCAAAATATCTTCCTCAGCATGCCACACGTAAATCTTGCTTTCGATTTTCTCAAGGGGAATTGGCCACTTAGCTGGAATTGTAGTGTCGTATGCTGAGCCAATACCATCTTGTTGATATGCGATGGGAAAATCGATTTTAAAGATATTCTTAATTTCCCTTCGTTTGAAAATCTTTTTGTCGTATTCGGAAAGCTCTAAGTCTTTCATCTTCTCAGCCAGTTTATCGGGGTTTTTTTTAGCATACCGTGCTGTCATTTTCATCTGGAGTTTTATCAATGGAAAGAGCGGATTTGACAATCTCCAAAGCAGCTTCAAAGATTTGATCGCTCCATGAGTTGCTTCAGGTACGTTAGGACCAACACTTCCAAAGATTCCGATTGAATTTAGTCTATCTGGTATGCTCCATGCACAAGCAAGTACGTACGGGCCACCTCCGGATGGAGCGAATAATGAGAATCTATCGATACTGAGGTGGTCAGCAAGTTCCGACATATCCTTTGGCCAGCGTTGCAGTGCATTGGGTTTGAAATCGGTCGAACCATAGCCAGGCCTATCAGGGGCTATGATCCTGATATCAGGCAAAAACGGTGATCCTGGAATCAATCCCCATGAAAGCCTCGATCCAGGGTTTCCGTGTAATAAGAATATGGGCTTACCGACTGGGTTTCCATACTCCGCATAACATAGCTTTTTGTTATCCGACAGTTGGATAGAATTTTCTTTTCCCATCGTCTATCTAACCAGATCTAACATATCGATATATTAACTAAACAGAGTGGTGTCGATGTTTCCTAATTGGATCAACATATACTTATTTATTCTATTCAGGTGAGAATCACTAACCTTCACCTGCGCCGCTTCCCTATGAGCGATCGTGAGTAAGGATGTGCTTTTGCAGGGCTGTTCGGATAGTCGATTGCTCCACACCCATGAGGAAGTGGCCCCCTTTCTCGAAACGAACCAGCCTTGCATCCGGAATAATGGAAGCAGCGAACTCGGCATTGTGGTAAAGCTGTAGTGTGTCGTCTGTGGCATGGAATATCAGGGTTGGGGCTGTGATAGCAGCAATCCTCTCTCCCGGTAGTGTGGTCTTATTATCGAAAGCAGTGCCGATAGATCGCAGCGATACTGGGTTCATATAATCAATGAAGCGTTCAAACAATTCCCGCTGATGAGGGGTAAGGTCGGCAATGACGGCGTCGTTGGCGCCAATCAGCTCCATGAACTGCCTCTTGAACAGCTTGGTGATGGCCCAGTAAGGCAGATCATACTTGAAGATAGTCGTTAGCAGCTCGCCCCTCTCGTCCGTCTCCACTTGCTCTGGTGCGGATGAAGACGCGACGCCGCAGGAGATAAGCGTCAGCGAAGATACGCGTTCGGGATGCAATAAAGCGAAGACCAGAGCCGAAGGTCCGCCATGAGACATCGCAACGACTGCAACATTTTCAACGCCCAGATGGTCGAGCAAATACGAGTAGGCATGCGCTTGGTCGTCCCATGTGGCAGCCTCGCGGAAAGTCGAGCGCAGATATCCAAAGCGTGAAGGCGTAATCGAGTGGAATTGCTCACCCAGCACCGCCTGCGCAATGAGTTCACCCTGATCGTAGCCACCACCGCTCCCATGGATCACCAGCACAGTTGGCCCTGATCCACTCTCGGTGTATTCGATATCCCCGTGGGGCGAAGCTATAACAGTGCTCTTACCACTGACCCGTTCGTAAGCGCGATTTATATCCAAGAGATATGCAGCTGAAATCAAAACCACTGCTACAGTCAAGCCTATCGCAGCCCAGCGTAGAATTCTTCTTAACATCCTGCTCTTTTTCTTTGAATTGTCCAACACTTGCAGTAACTCGCCCCGCGTTTGCAGCCAAACGGCTAGTGGCACGCGCATAGCGTGGTTTACTTAAGTTACATAACGTTAGTATCACTGTTAAATCGTGCTGATGTAGATATTAACCAAGAACTCTAATCATTGGGATGCATAGAAGTTAAGAAGTCGATGGCATAGTCCAGCATGCCAATGAAAGAAGCACCACAAACGTGCTGCCGCACACGTCTGATGGATTGAACGTAGTTTGTTTAGAACCAGCAAACCAAAATTGCCGAGTGGCCGGAACGGGTCTATGTTGTTGAAAAACGCTTGAGAAAGATAGCGCGTACTGGTTAACTGTTTCGAACTTGTTACCGGAGTACAGAAGTATGATGGGACGACAAGAAACGGGTCAGGATCGATTTTTTTACGCGTTCAATATTGAAGATCGCGTACCAGAAGACCATCTTCTTCGTGGTGTGGATCGGTTCTTAGATTTCAGTGATCTGCATCAGCACCTATCCCCTTATTACAGTGAAACGGGTCGACCATCGATTGATCCGGAGCTGATGATTCGGATGTTAATGATTGGGTATTGCTTTGGCATTCGGTCAGAACGGCGCCTGTGCGAAGAAGTTAGCTTAAATCTAGCGTATCGATGGTTCTGTCGGTTAAGTATCGAGGACGCCGTACCTGATCATTCGACGTTTTCGAAGAATCGACATGGTCGGTTTCGAGAGAGCGGTGCTTTTCGGCATGTATTCGAAACGGTCTTGCGACGTTGTATGTCAGAAGGTCTAGTTAAAGGTGAAGGGTTTGCCACGGATGCCAGCATCGTCAAGGCGGATGCCCAGAGGCAACGCGGTATGCCTGGCGATACAGTCATCGATTGGGGTAATCCTGAGGAAGTCACTCGGCCGGTGCGGGAGTATCTGGCGGCATTAGATGAAGTCAATCGAACGAGCAAACCGCCAAAGGCGATCTCTGTGACGGATCCGGCGGCGAGTTGGACAGCGGCGCCTGGGGGTCCTGCGTTTTATGCTTATTCCACTAATTATTTGATTGACCTTAAGGCGGGCATTATCGTCGATGTCGAGGCCTCGCCCGTGAACAAGGCTGCAGAAGTTGCTGCGACAAAGGCGATGATGGAACGGGCTGAAGATAAGTTCGACCTGAAGCCCTCGCGTTTAGTGGGTGACAGCAACTACGGTTCAGCGGCCATGCTGGGTTGGCTAGTCGACGAAAAACAGATCATCCCGCACGTTCCGGTGCAGGATAGATCCGAAGGAAAACCGGACCAGTTTGGTCGATCTGATTTTACTTGGGAAGCTGAAGCCGACCGTTACCTATGTCCGGCTGGCCATTCTCTCCAACGCACTCGTCGCCAGTTCAAAAAGAAGCGTAGGGGTATTACCAAAGCCAATACCATCATCTATCGTGCAAGCAAATTTGACTGCGAATCCTGTCCACTGAAGGCTCGGTGCTGTCCGAGGGAGCCAGCGCGCAAGATCCACCGCTCCATTCACGAAGCCGCGCGCGATGTGGCGCGTGCTATCTATAAGACCGATGCGTACAAACAGTCGCGCAAAGAACGTAAGAAAGTTGAGATATTGTTCGCGCATCTTAAGCGTATCCTGAAACTAGACCGGTTACGGCTGCGCGGACCCACCGGCGCTAAAGATGAGTTCCTGTTGGCCGCAACCGCTCAGAATCTTCGCAGAATGGTCAATTTACTGAGTAGGCCACCACCCAGTTACAGGGTAAGTGCGTCTGCTTGACACGAATCCTCCCAATTAACCACATAACCCCATCATCGAAGACAGATGATGGACAAAAACAAGAAAATACCTATCTCCCTATACTTCAGACCAGCCGTTTACAGCGTTCTTATTCCGACTTTTTCAACAACATAGACCCATTCCAGACCTTCAATGTACAAATGCTTCAACGGCTGGTACCAAAGGATAGCCGACTGTTTAGTCGACCACCTGGACTTGCTGGATTAAAGAGGCGGACTATCCAATGGTTATTAATTCAATCCATGGCAATAACATTCCAGACGTGATCTTTGCGCCTGATTTCCTATCTCCGGCGATAATTACACTTACCGACAATCTGGTTCATTGCACCGTAATTCTAATAATTTCGGACACAACCGGTTTTGTATGGGGACGATGAGCAAAATCACCAACGACGAGCTGCAGTGTATGTTCACCCGGCGCTAACTCTATAGTTGTTTCCGTTTGTCCCCCGCCAAAATGGTTATGCTTATCATCTGATGCTATCGGCACACCCGGCTCCGGGGTAGGTGCGTCGATAATCAGGTGATGGTGCCCGGTTTTGTCGTTTTCTGTACCCCCGGGGCCACACCCATTCCACGTAAACCCATAATTACATGTACCGGGCTACTAACCACAGCACCATTTTCAGGTGAAATGAAATAGGCGCCCGCGCCCTCCGGTGCCATCGTTGAATCAGCAAGACTTGATGTAGCAAAAAACACAATCATCGTAGCCAAGACAATCGGAATATAAAGGGAATCTCGCTTATTCATGATTAATCCTCTTTGGTTGATATGGTCAGCATTCTTTCGGTAATGAGACAAGCCTTTACCACATTCATGTTCCGGGTTCGTTGATTTGGATCAGTTTCGAACATGATAGGCTGCTTTGGGTGGTGCAACCCGACACTCAGTATGGTGGTTTCCCTAAACTCCGAGGGTCTGGAGGTGGCCGTTAGTACGGATCCGAGGATAGACCCGTGAGGGGCTGCATGCCGCTGCGAAGCAGACGGTGGCTGGACGACGGCTAGAATGGCGCTATCGACCCGTTATAGATACTCGGTCCACTTCTCCGTGATACTGGACACCGCTGACAGGTATCTGTCAGTGAGAGGGGACATGCACCGTAGGCTACGAATAAGTCGACCCAAACACGAGATGTTCACCGCTTTGGCTAGTCGCGGAGGGACACTTTAAGTAGGCCACAGCGAAGCTGTGGTGCGAAGTTCACGTTTTAACACGAGGGTACCGAGCGGTGGTTTCGTACGAACATAAGGTTATCCACAATGCGAGGGTACTGTAGATGCTAACGCCAGTACGACGGAATCAAAGGGCTGGTGAGCTTTGATTCCGTCGACCAGAGGGCCGCCGTCGGCCATCAGGTGAAAGCGTTAGAGGAGTACTTGGAGGTACAACTGTTCCGCCGTCTTAATCGGGCGTTATTGCTTACCGACGCGGGCCAACTATGCCTACCCGCGCTACGTCAGGGCTTCGAAAAGCTGCGGGAAGCGACGGAGCTGTTACGCACTCACTCCACCCCCAACCTGCTGACGGTCACCGTGGAGCCGGATTTCGCGGCCAAGTGGTTGGTACGACGATTGGAGCGCTTCAACAGCAGACATCCACAAATAGATGTGCATCTGGATGCCACATCGCGGACTGTCGACCTGGCTCGAGAGAATGTCGATGTGGGTCTGCGCTATGGGCCCGGCGATTACCGCGGGCTGCGGGTCGACAAGCTGTTCAACCACGAAGTCTTCCCGGTGTGCAGCCCGCGGGTGCTAGAGGGTCCCCACTCACTTCGGGTGCCGGACGATTTACGCGCGCACACCATGTTGCATGAAGACTGGGATACCATGGATGAGACCTGGCCGACCTGGTCGATGTGGCTCAAGGCCGCGGGTTGTGACTTTGATGCAAGCCGTGGACCGGTGTTTTCCAACTCGAGCATGGCGCTGCAAGCGGCGATAGAGGGTCACGGTGTGGCCTTAGCGGGCAGTGTGCTGGCGGCAGACGACTTGGCTGCAGGGCGCCTGGTAAAACCATTCGATGTTTCCCTGGCCGCCCCAGTGGAATTCGCCTACTACGTTGTATCGTTAGAAGCCGATGCCAATCAGCCAAAGATTGCAGCGTTTCGTGAATGGGTGTTAGCCGAAGCCCGAAGCCGAAAGTAATCGGGCTGCCACTGATTGAGTCTTGTCCAAAAGAGTTGGGCCGCTTAAAGTGAGTCAAGCCGCACGGCTTTCCAATAGTGCCTCGCCCAATATTTTGAACTCAGGGACGATTTGACGACGCCTTCAGATGTGGAAGCGTGAATGAATGTTCCATCGTTGATGTAGATCCCAACATGGCGTGCCCTAAGACCGGTTTTGAAGAACACCAGGTCTCCTGCACGCAAGTGCTTTTCCTTTATCGTGTTCCCCACCTTGGATTGTTGTCGTGTGGTTCTGGGTAGCTCCACTCCAAACAAATTCTGAAAGGTAAGATAGACAAACGCAGAGCAGTCCAGACCCCCTTTGGTGGTACCACCGAGCTTATGGCGAGTGCCTTTCCAAACGGCATAATGGTGGTCAAGCAACGACGCCAGGTCGACCTGCGAGGTGAGTGCGTTAGTATTTGTGGGCGGTAAGATTTCCGCCGGCTCTAGGTCCACGACAGCGGGGAGATCAACGACTACACCAGGTCCCGCGCAACCAACTACGATCAAAGTCGCACAAGTGATGAGAAGTCGGTTCATATTGATTAATGCCCGTTGGTGTCTCGGGAGGAGGTCAAGCAACAGCGTCGAGATAGTCGATGATGTCCATGTCCCGTGGATGCTGGCCTGCTTGGGTGAGCATGGCATGGATTTGCCCGCGATGATGGGTTTGATGGTTGAAAAGGGTTATTAGAATGAGATCGCGCGGGGTGTTGCCGGGTGCTCCATTCATTAGTTCATAGTCGGTAGACTCAGAAATCCTGGTTTCATCTAAAGCGTCGACATAGTCGATTAGATGATTGTCTTCCTTTGTTCGAGCAGCCCGCAATGCATCGAATTTTGCGTACAGTATCTGATCCAAGCTACTGATTCCACATTCTGTTCCTTCGAGTCGGCTAAGCCAAAGTCTATCGACAACCAACAGGTGGTTGAGCGTATTGTGGATAGAGCCGAAAAAGGCTTTGCGGTCGAGCCTGTATTGCTTGTCAGACAATAGCGAACAGGTTCCGTAGATCTGTTGGTTAGCCCAGGCATTAAAGCGGGCAAGCATTGGCAATCTGTTCACATTGAGCTCTCGGATGTACCAGGTAGTGTATGATTTGGCCGCTGTTTGTGACAATCGATCAACGTCAATGCACGTATGGTAACACTGAGGTACTTATTTGGCTTTGTCGGTGCTAAGTACTGCCGCGCTTTAGCAACAAAACAGCGGTTAGCATGTAGGAGCAGGAATGGAGCTTGAGTTTTTTGGTGCGGCGGGAGAAGTTACAGGCTCCTGCCATATTTTGCGTGTGGGTGGTCATCAGGTTTTGTTGGACTGTGGGCTGATCCAAGGCAGTCGCAAGGATGAGGCGCGCAATCGAGACTCTTTTCCTTTTCAAGCACGTGATATTGACGCTGTTGTGTTGAGTCACGCCCACATCGATCACTCCGGACGGTTACCACTATTGGTTAAACGGGGGTTCACAGGTCCCATCTATGCCCAGAATGCCACTAAAGACTTGTGCAAGGTACTTTTAGAAGACTCCGCCGGGTTGAGCGAACGAGACGTCGAATGGGAGAACCGTAGGCGTAAACGCAAAGGGCTAGAACCGATAGAACCATTGTACACCCGACAGGACGCGCGCAATGCCCTGCGCCGCTTGAGGGGTCGTCGCTATGACCAAAAAGTCCAGGTTGTTCCCGGGGTCACGGTTAGTTTCCAGGATGCCGGGCACATTATGGGTTCGGCAATCGTCGAGGTCTCGGTGAGCGAGCGCGACGTGAAGCGAAGGTTGGTCTTCAGCGGTGATTTGGGTCAGTACGATGCCGCTATTCTGCGTGATCCCAGTGTCATCGAACACGCCGACTTGGTATTGATGGAAAGCACTTACGGAGGTCGGGTGCACCGCGATCGTCAAAAAACCGTGGAGGAAATCGGCGAGGTTATAAGCGATGCCCGACACCAAAAAGGTAACATCTTGATTCCCGCCTTCGCCGTGGGACGCAGCCAGGAAGTGTTGTACATGTTGGGGAGACACTACGGTGCATGGGGGCTTGGGCGTTGGCATGTTTTCCTGGATAGCCCGATGGCCATCCAGGCCAGCGAGATCTATTGGAACTACCCACATCTATATGACGATGAGGCGACTAAACTAAGGCTAAAGGTCAACGAGATGCCAGAGCTCAAGAACTTGCATCTGACACCGACACCGGAAGAGTCTCAGGTGATCAATCGGCTCATGAACGGCGCAATCGTGATTGCAGGCAGCGGCATGTGCAATGGCGGCCGCATATTGCATCATCTCAAGCACAACGTTTGGCGTAAGGAGTGTCATGTTGTAATCGTCGGCTATCAGGCCCAGGGATCCCTTGGACGGAAGCTGGTGGATGGCTCAAAGTTCGTTCGCATTCATGGCGAGACAGTTCGTGTCGCCGCGAAAGTACATACCGTAGGAGGATTGTCAGCCCATGGTGATAGGGATGACTTAGCGCGTTGGTACCGCGGTTTTAACGATAAGCCGCCGGTATACTTGGTACACGGTGAGGCGAGTGCGGCACAGGCGTTTAGACAAAAATTGAAGATCGAATATGGTACCCCGGTAACCCTCGCGCGCCCTGGCATGAAGGTAGATCTAGCATTAACCAGGCGGCGTGTCGTTAAATGAACGCGGGTGCATACGATCTTAGGCTTTGAGGGAGTCTCAAGGTACGGCAGTTCATCGTGGTCATGAGTGATTGTGCCAAAGGAGAGTGCTACGCCGAGGAAACTGATCAAGGGGAGGTCGGCATGATGTTGGCGTTCGATGACTTGGAGGTCACGACATACCATAGGGCCAGAGGAATTCGAATCAAATGGGAATTAGAAAAGGCGTATGGGGAAATAGATTCCCAGCGGTAAGTATGCGATCGAATAGTAGGGGCGAACGTCTGCCAACGCATTCGGCAGCTCTGATCTAATCGTGACACACGAGTCACCGCTAATTGCACTGATCGAAGACGAGCCCTCTATCGCAGAGACCGTAACCTACGCGTTGCGCACCGAAGGAATGCGGACGCTCTGGCTTGGCACCGGTGGCGAAGGCATTGCGGCGATCAAGAAATCCTCCCCTGACCTTGTGATCCTTGACATTGGTTTACCCGACACTAGCGGCTTTGACCTATACCGACAGATTCGCGCAATTAAATCGGTCCCCGTCATTTTTCTCACCGCACGAAGCGAAGAAGTGGATCGTGTAGTTGGCCTGGAGCTGGGTGCGGACGACTACGTGGTCAAACCGTTCAGCCCGCGGGAGTTAACCGCACGGGTTCGTGCGGTGTTGCGACGTACCGGAACAGGGATGGTTCGAGATGATATGCACATAGACGATAAAGGCGTATTTCAGATCGATCATGAGCGCATGGCCATTAGTTATCATGGACACACACTCAAACTTTCTCGCTACGAATATCGCTTGCTCAGGGCTTTGGTCGAACGACCGGGACGAGTCTACACTCGCGAGCAATTACTCGACTTGGCCTGGGAAGCACTGGAACACCGCTTACCACGTACTATCGATACCCATATCAAAACACTACGGGCGAAACTGCGGAAGATAAAACCTGAGACCAGCCCTATCAAATCCCACCGCGGCATTGGTTACTCGTTAGATGTCTAGTTAATGAAGGTTCGCACACGAATCTTTCTAGTGTTTGCCTTGGTCATTGGAGGGGGTGTCTATTTTCTGGTGCAGTGGATAAGTGATGACTTACGGCCGCGCTACTTGGAATCGTTGGAAGAACCACTGGTCGATTTCGCAAACATTCTGGCAGAACTCTTGTCCGACGCGGTAGTTACAGACGATGTGGTCAATCAGGAATTAACAGAAAAGTTCGAGGATGTCTACGCACGTCGGTTCAAAGCACGAATCTTCGAGTTAGAGAGAGATCGCGTGGACATGCGAGTCTATGTAACCGATCGGAACGGAGTGGTAGTGTTCGATTCGGACGGTGGGCGTGATGAAGGCACAGACTATTCTCAGTGGAACGACGTCAAGCGCACCCTGAGTGGTGAATACGGCGCCAGGTCAACTCAGAATGATCCACTATTTCCAGAGGGCTCGGTGGCGTACATTGCAGCGCCCATTATGGTAGAGGGTGAAATTTTCGGTGTAGTGAGCGTCGGCAAGCCGAAACGTAATATAGATCAGTTTGCGCACGCGGCTCGCATGGAACTGATTCAAACGGGAATCATTGCTGCGGTTGCGGCAATCGCCATCGGTTTGGTGCTCTACGCCTGGGTGAGTCTGCCGCTGAAGAAGCTGGTCCAATACACCACGGCGATCAAACACGGAGAAAGGGCCGCGCTACCGTCGCTTGGAAACAATGAGATCGGTGAAGTGGGGGCGGCCATTGATGAGATGCGTAGTGCCTTGGAGGGTAAGGATTACGTTGAGCGCTATATTCAAACTTTGACGCATGAGCTAAAGAGCCCTTTGGCTGCGGTGCGGGGAGCTGCCGAGTTGTTGGCCGAAGACATGCCGTTAGATCAACGCCAACGATTTGCATCCAGCATCAAGGTTGAAACTGAGCGCATGCAGGACACAGTGGATCGCATGCTGGAGCTTGCCGCGCTGGAAAATAGACAGGGTTTGCAGGACGTAGAACTCATCAACTTGGGCGATTTAGTGACAGAGATTGCTGAAAGCCTACACTCTGTTGCCACCCAACATGGTGTGAAACTTCGAAACGAAGTCGCGTCAGACACAGTGGTTTACGGAGAAAGATATTTGATCCGCCAAGCCATTCTCAACCTGGTACGTAACGCCGTCGAATTCTCGCCGCCGAATGAGACGGTATTGCTTACAAGTCGTCCGTGGGGGGACGGCGTCGAGTTGCGGATTGTCGACAAAGGTCAAGGAATACCCGAGTATGCCATGAATAAAGTATTTGATCGTTTCTATTCCCATAGACGGGGAGACTCGATGACTAAGGGAACAGGTCTGGGATTGAATCTGGTCAAGGAAGTGGCCGAGCTGCACGGCGGTGAGGTCGGACTTGAGAGTGCCGAGAACCAAGGGACGACCGCCGTACTTAGACTGCACTCGCGCTCATAGAATCGTCGAGAAGGCGCCATCCGGTTTCTTTCACAGTTTTCACAAAAAACTTCCATCGTTTCTTCACACAGTTGTTTTATTGTTCTCCTTATTCAATCGGGGGACAAATCATGCGACGATTTTTGCTTGCCTCATCTTTGTTGATTATCTTTGGATCTAGCTTCGCGGAATCGACGGTTACGGTGCCGTGGACGGAATTCAGGGGGTTGTATGCGGAGCAGATTAAAAGGAAGCTCGAGGGGACTAAGACAGACGACGAGCTGCCACCTCTTTACACTATAGAGCAAGCCTTTTACCAACTGACCGTGACAGATAAGGGGGCAGCCGGGCGCGTGCAGGTCGCTGGTCGAGTGCTGCAAGGCGAACCTGATCCTCTTCCTTTGTTCGGTCATGATATTGCGGTCAACGACGTCAAAGAGTTGTCGGGCGGTCGTCTCATAGCCAACGAACAGGGTTACGACCTATTTGTAGGTGATGAAAAAGCCTTTCGCGTGGTGCTCGACGTGTCAGTGCCGATGCGGCGTGAGGAATTGTCTCGCTATATTGAGTTTTCCGTTCCGCGATCTGTACAGAATGTGTTGGAGTTGTCATTGCCAAGTTCGCTGCGTCTAAGTGCTGCGGGCGCGATGCAACAGACAGACGGACGCTATTATTTTTCGCCGACAGATGCCCTGACTCTAAGGTTTGAAGATCTGGTGCAGAGCAAGGCAGGGGAGCTATCCCTGGACAGCTTTACGCAATTCGAACTGCAAGGCGGGAGACTGGTTGCCACTCACTTTTTCGTTCCCACACAGTCCGTCAACGTGCCTGTTCAGATCAGTCTTGATCCAAGCGGCGGTGGATTTGGTACATCGCTCTCAACAGAGTGGATCGAGAGCAGAGGTGACGAAAAAATAATCGCCACGCTGCCGTCGAATTGGCTTGAGCCTTTCATTATTCAACAGGAATTTTCCGTCAGTACAGACGCGATTGACTTCAGATTGCCAAGTATTGAGGGTAACGCAGGACAAGAAGGCAATATTCAGATCAAGCAAGCAGTGGATGCTCGCATTCAAATGCTGAATCCGCAGTTGACTCAGGCCATTCCCGCCCAACAACTGTCAGCGGGCGTACGAGCCTATGCCAGTGTGAGTGACACCTATTCGCAGGTTCCAATTGGGCCCGAGGGCGACGGGCGGCGTGTACAGATACAAGTGGAATGGCTAGAGGCGGTGTCTACTCCGGAGATCGTCTTGGATGCCGTGCATTTTCATACGAGTTTTGCGGACAACGGCGACGCCTTGACTGCTTTGCATCTTAACACTGCCAGCA